>Ga0105357_10001364_pt1 | contig 13150 bp, 8 predicted proteins | sample GOMGulsemesocosm_4_FD_83660 | JGI IMG/M metagenome (GOLD analysis project Ga0105357, IMG submission 83660) | Methane-oxidizing microbial communities from mesocosms in the Gulf of Mexico - GOM15B Gulf of Mexico | ecosystem: Environmental > Aquatic > Marine > Cold seeps | place: USA: Gulf of...
CAGTAGGTCCAGAGGCTGTTTACGAACTAGAGCACATGGGCTTGCCATTTTCTCGTACTGAAGAGGGCCGTATTTATCAGCGTCCTTTCGGTGGCCAGTCCAAAGATTTTGGTAAGGGCGGACAAGCTGCACGAACATGTGCCGCTGCTGACCGTACCGGCCATGCGTTGTTGCATGCCTTATACCAAGGCAATGTAAAGAACGACACTGTTTTCTTAAACGAGTGGTTTGCTATCGACTTGGTAAAAAACCAAGACGGCGCTGTTGTTGGCGTTATCGCCATGAACATCGAAGATGGCGAAGTAGTTTACGTTAAAGCCAAAGCTACCGTACTTGCTACGGGTGGTGCCGGACGTATCTTCTCATCCACTACTAATGCACATATCTGTACTGGTGACGGTGTTGGTATGGCATTACGTGCAGGTTTCCCTGTACAAGATATCGAAATGTGGCAGTTCCACCCGACCGGTATTGCTGGTGCAGGTGTTTTGGTTACTGAAGGTTGCCGCGGCGAAGGCGGTTACTTAGTAAACAAAGACGGCGAGCGCTTTATGGAGCGTTATGCGCCCAATGCTAAAGACTTGGCTGGCCGCGATGTTGTTGCGCGCTCCATGGTTCTTGAAATCCTCGAGGGCCGCGGTTGTGGTCCAGACGGTGATCACGTTTACTTGAAGCTTGATCATTTGGGCGAAGAAACACTAAACGCCAAGTTGCCAGGCATTCTCGAATTGAGCCGTACCTTTGCTCATGCCGATCCAGTTAAGGATCTAATCCCAGTTGTCCCAACTTGTCATTATATGATGGGCGGAATTCCAACTAATATCGATGGTCAGGCTTTGACTATGGATGCGGATGGCAATCCTCAGGTTATCGAAGGTTTCTACGCTTGTGGCGAAGTGGCTTGCGTATCTGTACACGGTGCCAACCGTTTAGGCGGCAACTCCTTGCTTGATTTGGTTGTGTTCGGACGTTCTTCTGGTTTGTTTATCGAGAAGACATTACGCGAAGGTGTTGATCATCGCGATGCGACTGATGCCGATATCGAAAAAGCGCTAACTCGCTTAAACCGTTTGAATAATAACAGCGATGGCGAAAGCGCAACTGATTTGCGTAAAGAGTTGCAGGGCGTTATGCAGAATCACTTTGGTGTATTCCGCAAAGGCGACTTCATGAAGGAAGGCATTAAGAAGTTGGCCGATCTTCGTATACGTATTGAAAATGTACGTTTGGATGACAAGAGTAACGCCTTTAATACGGCTCGTATCGAAGCGCTTGAGTTACAGAACTTGTTAGAAGTTGCAGAAGCTACCGCGATTGCTGCTGAAGAGCGTAAAGAATCTCGTGGTGCTCATGCCCGTGATGACTTCACCGAGCGTGACGACGAAAACTGGTTGTGTCACTCCATGTACTATCCAGGCGAAAAGCGTGTTGGCAAGCGTGCGGTAAACTTCGCACCTAAAACCATGGATCACTTTGAGCCGAAGGTTCGTACTTACTAAGGGGAGATGGAATCATGTTGAAAGTAGAAATTTATCGTTACGATCCAGATGCTGACGCAGAGCCATCAATGAAAACCTATGAGCTCGATACTCAGGGTAAAGACCTTATGGTTTTGGATGTGCTTGAGTTGTTAAAAGGTCAGGATGCTAGTTTGGCGTTCCGCCGCTCTTGTCGCGAGGGTGTTTGTGGCTCTGATGGCATGAACATTAATGGCAAGAATGGTTTGGCCTGCGTAATGGCTCTATCTGAGTGTGTTGAAAATAACACTCTGATTTTGCGTCCTTTGCCTGGCTTACCTGTTATCCGTGACTTGGTCATCGATATGCATCAGTTCTATGAGCAGTACAAGAAAATCACACCGTACTTGCAGAATAGTGAACCGGCGCCCGCCATTGAGCGTTTGCAGTCTCCTGAAGAACGTGCCAAGTTGGATGGATTGTATGAGTGTATTTTATGCGCTTGTTGTTCAACCGCTTGCCCGTCCTTTTGGTGGAACCCTGATAAGTTTATCGGCCCAGCTGGTTTGCTTCAGGCGTACCGTTTCTTGGCTGATAGCAGAGATAACGCTACGGAAGAGCGTTTGGCTGATTTGGATGATCCGTTCAGTGTTTTCCGCTGCCACGGTATCCAGAATTGCGTATCGGTTTGCCCTAAAGGCTTAAACCCTACGCGAGCCATTGGACATATCCGTAATATGTTGATCCAAAGCGCTACTTAATAAGTTGGCGTTTGGTACTGGGCGAGAATCGCTCGGTGCAAGATAACCTTGGTGACTTTTGTCAGCCAGGGTTTTCTTTTACATAAATACTGTCGTAAAAAAACTACAGTATTTATGTAAAAGGATGGCTTTTGCGGTATTCGGCTTGTTTTATGTCGCTATCGGGGAGTTTTTCTTTAACGGCCATGTGTCTTAGCTACAAGCTTGAGCTCAAAGTCGGGCTGCCTTCATTTTGTTGTTGGCCCAGGAGTTATTAAGTTGATTGTGAGGTTTGCAATACCTTGTGGTTGAAAAAATAATAACTATTACGGATTAGTTGTTGCTGCCGATACGTTATGATATGTATTCAGGCAATGAAGCTATGAAATGGCCGTAAGCGTATAAGAACTTGCGTCATTACAGTAAAGTCTGAATGCGATATTGTTCATACTTAGAGTATTTAAAAAGAGAGTGACTTGGGCATCAAGTAGATGTGATAAGCACCGAGATGTACGGGAATTCAGTTTGTTCACCCTATGTTGTAGTAGGGTGGGAATATAGACGGCTTTATGAGATGCGCAGGCATCTGATTAGGCTGATAAAGGTTATAAACTGTACGTTAACTGCAGTATTTAGGTGTTTTGTGTTGGCCAATTCAGGAGTTCGAATGCCGCTGACATGATTCTCCGTGTCTCCAGCGTATTTCTGCTGTAGGGAAAATTAGTGGGTTATGGTTCACAAGAGCCAGGCCTAATGGATAGCGAATAGCTAGTTATTTTGTGGCAGGGGTAATCTGAGTAGCCACTCAGGCTATCTGTCGGTCGAGCAATCGACCATTTGGGTAACATGCGAACTGGCTCAGGTCAGGGTTTAACTCTGATAGGGCTAGTGACTGCAAGAACCTCGTGCGGATTCCATTGGTTTTGATGGTTTGATGCTTTGTTGTACGGTAATTTATTGATGGCGCTTCACAAATATACGTTGTGCCGCCAAGAATCGAACCGCAAAGTTGAAACGAAAAGCCAAATAAGTCATCGCTCTAGGTTGTTTGGTCGCCCAAAAGCAGATTGTATGCTCCTTTTAAAGGTGGGCAATAAATGCAACAAAGCATCATGGAGCTACTGCGGAGCACCTCCCATATTTCAGGGGGCAATGCTGCCTATGTAGAGGAACTCTACGATACATATCTACACGATCCCAATGCTGTGCCGGAAGAGTGGCGCGGTTATTTTGATCAACTGCCTCGGGTTGACGGCGTTGTTACCCAGGATACCCCTCACTCTGTTATTCGTCAGCATTTTGAATTGCTGGGGAAAAACCGTGCGCGCCCGATCGCTGCGCCTGGGTCTGGTGGTGCAGATGTCGAGCACGAAACTAAGCAAATTGGCGTTATGCAGCTCACGAGTTCTTATCGATTTCGTGGCCATAAAAAAGCCAGCTTAGATCCTCTCGGATTGATGGTCCGTGAGCCTGTGCCTGATTTAACATTGGGACATCACGGTTTAACTCCGGCAGATCTAGATACTGTTTTCCAAACGACCAACTTATTTATCGGTAAAAACGAGTGCACGCTTAAAGAGATTGTTGAGTCTCTAGAGCAGACTTATTGCGGCTCTATTGGCCCCGAGATCATGCACATTACCGATTTCTCTGAAAAACAATGGTTGCAGCAGCGCTTAGAAAGCGTGCGCTCCAAGCCGGTGTTTAGCGAGCAGATCAAGAAAGATGTGTTAGAACGCTTAACGGCGGCCGAAGGCCTAGAGCGTCACCTTGATAGTAAGTACCCCGGCACCAAGCGCTTTGGTATTGAAGGTGCTGAGAGCTTGATTGCTATTTTAGATGGCACCATCAAACGTTGCGGTCACTTTGGTGCCAAAGAAATTGTATTGGGCATGGCGCACCGTGGCCGCTTAAATACTTTGGTTAACGTTTTGGGTAAAAACCCGTCTGAATTGTTTGACGAATTTGAAGGTAAACGTACCTTAGATAGCTCAGGTGATGTTAAATACCATCAGGGTTTTTCTTCCAACGTAATGACCCCTGGCGGCGAAGTTCACCTAGCGATGGGCTTTAACCCATCGCATTTGGAAATTGCTTCACCCGTTGTCATTGGTTCGGTAAGAGCGCGTCAAGATCGTCGTGATGATAAAACGGGTCTGCAGGTTGTTTCGGTGGTGGTCCATGGCGATGCGGCATTTGCCGGCCAGGGCGTAGTAATGGAAACCTTCCAAATGTCCCAAACGCGGGCATATGGTACTGGCGGCACCATTCACATTGTGTTGAATAACCAAGTTGGTTTCACCACGAATAAACGTGAAGATGCTCGTTCTACCGAGTACTGTACCGACGTTGCTAAAATGATCGAATGTCCGATCCTTCATGTCAACGGTGATGACCCAGAAGCAGTAGCGTTTGTGACTCAGCTTGCAACCGATTACCGTAACGAGTTCAGAAAAGACGTCGTTATAGATCTCGTTTGTTACCGTCGTCGTGGTCACAATGAAACGGATGAGCCTTCGGCTACTCAGCCATTAATGTATGCGGCTATTCGTAAACATAAGTCTACTCGTACTATTTATGCTGACCAACTCGTTAATGAAGGCGTGATGAGTCAGGATGAAACCGACGAGATGGCTAAAGAGTATCGGGCTCGTCTCGATCGTGGCGAGCACGTAACTCACGGTTTAGTCAGCAAACCGGATTCATCAATGTTTGTCGATTGGAGTCCCTATATAGGGCACGATTGGAAAACTGACGGCGATACCGGTTACGATCTTAAAGCCTTGCAGCTTGTTGCCAATAAAATTTCGACTATTCCAGACGGTATTCAAGTTCAGCGTCAGGTTAGCAAAATTTATGATGACCGCAGTAAAATGGCACAGGGTGCATTGTCGATCAACTGGGGCATGGGCGAAACCTTAGCTTACGCTACATTGATCGAGCAGGGTTACCCGATCCGTTTAACGGGGCAGGATGTCGGCCGTGGTACTTTCTCACATCGACACGCTGTGGTGCATAATCAAAAAGATGGTGAGGTTTATTTGCCGTTGCAAAACTTGGCAGAAGATCAGCCGGTTTTTGATTTGCATGATTCTTTGTTGTCTGAAGAAGCTGTTCTTGCATTTGAATACGGGTACGCAACCACGAGTCCCCAAGGTTTGGTTATTTGGGAAGCTCAGTTTGGTGATTTTGCTAACGGTGCTCAAGTCGTTATCGATCAGTTCATTACTTCTGGTGAGCAAAAATGGGGGCGTTTATGTAGCCTTATCATGTTGCTGCCACACGGTTATGAGGGACAGGGGCCTGAGCATTCATCGGCACGTTTGGAGCGTTTTCTGCAGCTTTGTGCGCAGCATAATGTCCAAGTCTGTATCCCGACGACACCGGCTCAGGTTTTTCATATGTTACGTCGTCAGGCGATTCGTCCGATGCGCCGACCTTTAGTTGTCATGAGTCCAAAGTGGATTTTACGTCACAAGCTAGCAACGTCCTCCCTGGAAGAGTTAGCTGAGGGTCAGTTCCTTAATGTAATTAATGATGACCTAACGGATAAGTCTAAAGTGAAGCGTGTGGTGCTTTGTTCTGGCAAGGTTTATTACCACTTGTTAGAAGCGCGCATGGAGCGAGGGCAAGAGGATGTTGCCTTGGTTCGTTTGGAGCAGCTATACCCGTTCCCCGATGCTGAATTGCAAGATGCCCTCAAAGGCTATGACAATTTAGACAGTGTTGTTTGGTGTCAAGAAGAGCCAAAGAACCAAGGCGCTTGGTACAGTTCTCAACATCACTTCCGTCGTAACATAGATCCTATTAACTCTGCTTTACCGCTTAGTTTTGCAGGACGTGAAGCTTCGGCGGCACCGGCAGCAGGTTATATGTCTGTGCATATAGAAGAACAAAATCGCTTTATTAACGAAGCTCTTGGCTCAACAAGCTAAGGCCCAAATCTAAATTTAAAGAAATTTTTGCAAGTGGGCCTAGCCCTAACTGAGCAAGGAATAGAAACGAAATGACTATAGAAATTAAAACACCAACGTTCCCAGAGTCCGTCCAAGATGGTGAAGTAGCAACTTGGTATAAACAGCCTGGCGAAGCCGTTGCTCGTGACGAGTTGATTGTAGATATCGAGACAGACAAGGTGACCCAAGAAGTGGTTTCTCCTGCTGATGGGGTCTTAAAAGAAATTTTTAAGCAGGCCGGCGATACCGTTGTCTCTGAAGATATTTTGGCTACCATCGAAGTTGGTGCAACAGCCGTTGCAGCGCCTACCGCAGATGCACCAGCAGCGGCAGCATCCGATAGCGGTAGCGATTCGATTGCCAGCCCGGCAGCACGAAAGCTTGCGGACGAAAAAGGTATTGATTTATCGTTAGTGACTGGCACGGGTAAGGCTGGACGCATTGGTAAAGAAGATGTTGTAAATTATAAGCCTGCCGCCGCAGCTCCGGCTGCAGCGCCAGCGGCCAAAGCAAAAGCAGCACCTGCTGCAGCGCCTGCAGCAACATTGAATGTCCCTGCCGGTGAGCGCGTAGAAAAGCGTGTTCCAATGACTCGCATGCGTAAGCGTATCGCTGAGCGTCTGATGGAGACAACCCAGGGCACCGCCATGTTAACGACTTTTAACGAAGTTAACATGGCTCCTGTTATGGGCTTGCGCAAAAAATATAAAGAAATGTTTGAGAAAACTCACAACGGTTCGCGTCTGGGTTTCATGGGTTTCTTTGTAAAAGCAGCAACCGAAGCGCTTCGTCGTTTCCCTGCGGTTAATGCATCAATCGATGGCGACGATGTTATTTACCACGGCTTTCAAGATGTCAGTGTTGCGGTTTCGACTGAAAAAGGTTTGGTTGTTCCTGTGTTGCGAAATGCAGAGCACATGAGCTTGGCTGAAGTTGAAAACACTATTCGCGACTTTGGTATGCGTGCCCGCGATGGCAAGTTGACCATGGACGAAATGACTGGCGGAACCTTTTCAATAACCAATGGCGGTACTTTTGGTTCGTTGATGTCTACGCCAATTTTGAATCCACCTCAGACCGCTATTTTGGGTATGCACAAAATTCAAGATCGTCCGATGGCCGTAAATGGCGAAGTGAAAATATTACCAATGATGTATTTGGCCTTGTCTTATGATCATCGTCTGGTTGACGGTAAAGATGCGGTTCAGTTCTTGGTAGCTATCAAAGACATGCTGGAAGATCCGGCGCGTATTTTGTTAGAACTGTAATTTAATAGTCAGAATTTATGCCCAGTGATAACTGGGCTTTTTTCGTTTTTTAAAGATCAAATTGAGATACAACTATGTCAGACAAATACGATGTGATTGTCATTGGTTCCGGCCCTGCGGGATATGTCGCTGCAATTCGTGCGGCGCAGTTAGGCTTAAAAACTGCCTGTATAGAGAAGTGGAAAGATAGCGACGGCAAAGGCGTCAATGGTGGAACTTGTTTGAACGTTGGCTGTATTCCTTCCAAAGCACTTTTAGACAGCTCGCATAAATACCATGCGGCCAAAGAAGATTATAAATCACACGGTATTAGCACCGGTGACGTTACCATCGATGTTCCCTCGATGATTGCCCGTAAAGAGAAGGTTGTTAAGCAAATGTCAGGTGGTATTGGCGGTTTGTTCAAAGCCAATAAAGTTACTTCTTTGTACGGCACTGGTAAGTTGTTGGCCGGTCGCAAAGTTGAGCTGACGGATAACGACGGCAAGGTTACCGAGCTAGAAGCTGACAATGTGATACTAGCCTCAGGTTCCGTACCCGTTAATATTCCGGTTGCGCCTGTTGATGGTGATGTGATTGTTGATTCTACCGGTGCACTAGAATTTGATTCGATACCTAAGCGTCTCGGTGTTATCGGCGCTGGCGTCATCGGCCTAGAATTAGGTTCAGTTTGGGGCCGCCTAGGTTCTAAAGTGATTTGTTTGGAGGCATTGGATAGCTTCTTAGCAATCATGGATCAGCAGATAGCGAAAGAGACTCGTAAAATACTGACCAATCAGGGACTCGATATCCGTACCAGCAGCCGAGTTACCGGTTCGGTAGTCAAGGGCAAAGAAGTTGTTGTGACCTATGTCGATGGTGACGGTAATGAGAGCACTGAAACTTTTGATAAACTGATTGTCTGTGTGGGTCGTCGTCCGTTTACTGAAGGTTTACTGGCCGGTGATTCAGGCGTCAATTTAGATGAGCGTGGTTTCATCTACGTTAATGACCTTTGTTCTACTAGCGCTCCAGGCGTTTGGGCTGTTGGTGATGTTGTTCGTGGTCCAATGCTTGCGCATAAAGGTTCTGAAGAGGGCGTTATGGTCGCAGAGCGCATTGCAGGGCAGAAACCTTTGGTAAATTACGATATCATTCCCAGCGTTATTTATACTCACCCAGAAGTTGCTGCTGTCGGTCGTACCGAAGAGCAGGTTAAAGCGGACGGAGAAGAGTATAATGTCGGCGTTTTCCCATTTTTGGCCGTTGGCCGTGCCGTTGCAGCGGATGAAGCTGAAGGTATGGTGAAAATGATAGCCGACGCCAAGACCGACCGTGTATTGGGTTGCCATATTGTTGGCCCAAATGCCGCCGACTTGGTTCAATCCGTTGCTATCGCGATGGAGTTTGGCACCACGGCTGAAGATCTTGGTATGACCGTATTTGGTCACCCGACGTATTCTGAAGCGGTGAAAGAAGCAGCGTTGGCCGTGAATGGCCATGCTATTCATATGCCAAACCGTAAGCGCCGTAAGTAGTCGCTTATAGAGCCATGCAGTTGTGGCTCGAAAACAGTTTATTAACTTGGTGGCGCTGCTTACCAAGTAAAGGATTATTACAATTATAAAGGGAAGTATTGGAGCCGTTGGCTGTATCACGGTTTCATTGTGGTGGTTTAATTGTGGAAGTTTTCGCTAAGCCATGACATTTTTGGAATTACGCAAAATACTTTTATGTCAGTATTTTGGTTAAATTCCTTCGTAACTTTATGTGAGATTCTTATTGATGTTTAACCGCATCGGTAGGGCTCTTGTAAACATTTACAATGTTGTTTACAACATTGGATCAATAAACGGAAAAGCATCATGAATTTGCATGAGTATCAGGCCAAACAATTGTTTGCCGAATACGGTCTGCCAGTTTCTACCGGCATTGCCGCAGAAACCCCCGCAGAAGCCGCAGGCGCTGCCGCTATTATCGGTGGTGATAAGTGGGTTGTTAAAGCTCAGGTTCACGCCGGTGGCCGTGGTAAAGCGGGTGGCGTTAAGCTAGTCGATAGCAAAGCGGAAATCGAAGCATTCGCTAAGCAGTGGTTAGGTAACAATCTGGTCACCTATCAGACAGATGCTGCTGGTCAGCCAGTGACTCGTATTTTGGTTGAGTCATGCACTGACATTGCTCAAGAATTATACCTGGGTGCAGTTGTTGATCGTTCAAGTCGTCGTATCGTTTTCATGGCATCCACCGAAGGTGGTGTTGAGATTGAGAAGGTTGCTGAAGAGACTCCTGAGAAGATCCTGAAAGCTGAAATCGATCCTTTGGTTGGCGCGCAGCCATACCAGGCTCGTGATCTAGCTTTCCAGTTAGGCTTAAACGGCGTTCAAGTTAAGCAGTTCACCAAAATCTTCCTTGGCTTGGCTAAGATGTTTGAAGATTATGATTTTGCATTACTTGAAATCAACCCTTTGGTTATCACTGACGAAGGCAACCTGCATTGCTTAGATGGCAAGATCAACATCGACGCCAACGCTTTGTACCGTCAGCCTAAGATCAAAGAAATGCACGATCCTTCGCAAGAAGACGAGCGTGAAGCCAATGCTGCTAAATGGGAGCTTAACTATGTAGCACTCGATGGCAACATCGGCTGCATGGTAAATGGCGCTGGTTTGGCCATGGGTACTATGGACATCGTTAAGTTGCACGGCGGCGAGCCTGCAAACTTCCTAGACGTAGGCGGCGGTGCAACCAAAGAGCGCGTTATCGAAGCGTTCAAAATTATTCTTTCTGATACCACGGTTGAAGCGGTATTAATCAACATCTTCGGCGGAATTGTTCGCTGTGATTTGATTGCTGAAGGTGTAATCGGTGCCGTAGAAGAGGTGGGCGTTAAAGTTCCAGTTGTTGTACGTTTAGAAGGTAACAACGCTGAATTAGGCGGAAAAGTACTCGCAGACAGTGGTTTGAACATCATTGCTGCAACTAGCTTGACCGATGCTGCTCAGCAAGTTGTAAAAGCAGCGGAGGGTAAATAAATGAGCGTATTAATCGACAAGAACACCAAAGTATTGTGTCAGGGTTTTACTGGCGCACAGGGTACTTTCCACTCTGAGCAAGCGATTGAGTACGGTACAAAAATGGTCGGTGGTGTAACACCGGGCAAAGGCGGCACTACGCACCTTGGTTTACCTGTATTTAACACCATGCGCGAAGCAGTTGCAGAAACAGGTGCTGATGCATCTGTGATCTACGTACCTGCACCTTTCTGTAAAGATTCAATCTTAGAAGCGGCTAACTCTGGCGTTAAATTGATTGTTTGTATTACTGAAGGCATCCCAACTCTAGACATGCTTGACGCTAAAGTTAAGTGTGACGAGTTAGGCGTTCAGCTAATCGGCCCTAACTGCCCAGGTGTTATCACTCCTGGCGAATGTAAGATCGGCATCATGCCTGGTCACATTCACCTACCTGGCAAGGTTGGCATCGTATCGCGTTCAGGTACTTTGACTTATGAAGCGGTTAAGCAGACGACTGACTTCGGTTTTGGTCAGTCGACTTGTGTTGGTATCGGTGGTGATCCAATCCCAGGTTCTAACTTTATCGATATTTTGGAAATGTTCCAAAACGATGACAAGACCGAAGCGATTGTTATGATCGGCGAAATCGGCGGCACGGCTGAAGAAGAAGCAGCAGCTTACATTAAAGCTAATGTAACCAAGCCTGTTGTTTCCTACATCGCGGGTGTAACCGCTCCAGCGGGTAAGCGCATGGGTCATGCCGGTGCAATTATCTCTGGTGGCCAAGGTACGGCTGACGAGAAGTTCGCAGCATTAGAAGACGCCGGTGTTAAAACCGTACGTTCTCTAGCTGACATCGGTGTTGCTCTGAAAGAAATCACCGGTTGGTAAGTTGGTAGATTGGTAAGAAGTTCTTTAGTTTTCTAAAGAATGAAAAAGGCGAGCATTGCTCGCCTTTTTTGTGTCTGAATTTTTATCAAAGTCATGGTTTCCAACTATTTACGTTTTTAGTATGCGCTTTCTAATTATTCTCCGTATTCTACTCATCAATGGGAAGCAAGCAGTACCGCAGCCCGATAAACCTACTGAATAGTAAATACTTAATTGAGGCAGTGATCATGGCTAAAGCGAAAAGCAGCAAGAAAGACCAAAAAACAGAAGAAACCAGCAAAATCGATCAGTACAGCCATTTTGCTAAAAACGTATGGTTAGCCGGTCTAGGCGCTTACGGTAAAGCTTTTGACGAAGCGAAGGACATTTACGATTACGCCAACAAAGAAACGCCTAAGTTGTTTGATGAGCTTGTTAAAAAGGGCGAGAAGCTTGAAGATGAAACGGTTGAGCGTTTGAACGAGACCCAAGACAAGATTAAGAAGAGCAAGCTGAGCGATAGCATTACCGATGCAACTTCAAGTATTGAGGATCGTATTCAGAAGGTTCGCGGCGCATTAGGTTTTGCTTCTGAGTCCCAAGAAGACTTGGTTCGCGTAGAAGACAAATTAGACAAGCTTATTAAAAGCGTTGATGGCATGAAGAAGACCATCAATGGCCTTAAAAAGAGTTTATCTGAAAAAGAAGTAACCCCTGAAGCACCTGTTCAGGAAGAGCTTAGCGAAGCTTAATTCCGTAGTGAATTGAAGCATCGATAAAAACCCCGTCAGTTAACTGGCGGGGTTTTTTTATGTCTGTAATCTAGAGTCCAATACCGTAAGGAAGGCGCCAACGTGATGGCTTGTTCTTTGGCGAGATGTTGGGCACTATCGAATAATGACAAGTTCTTTGATGCCTTGGGGTTTAAGGGTACTGAAGTTAGGTAGAATATAATAATCGAGTGCAGCTAACGAGCCTAAAATGAAAACAAAAGACCGAATATTGCACGTCAGCTTGGACCTTTTCAATACGGAAGGGGAGGGGAATGTTAGTACCGTAGATATCGCCAATGAATTGGATATGAGCCCCGGTAATTTGTACTACCACTTCAAAGGCAAGGAGCCGATTGTAGAACGTTTATTGGAGTCTTACAGTCAAGGTATGGAAACACTGATGAATCAGCCTGAGAAGTCCCTAACCGGGCTTGATGACCATTGGTTGTATCTCTATGTCTTAACCGAGCAAGTTTATCACTTTCGATTTTTTTATCGTAACCCTGCCGACCTTCTTTTGAGAATGCCGAAATTACGCCAGCGCTTTACCCGTTTACAGCAACATATGGAAGCCAGCTTGGCGATGTTGATAAACAAGCTATCGAGCACCGGAAGTTTGAATATAAGCATCGAGGAGATTCCCGGGTTTAGCCAGAGCTTATGCCTACAGTTAACTCAATGGTTTAACTATAACGAAATACTGGGGCGTGACTTGGATGAAAAACAAAGCATTCACAGCGCTGTCTATCAACTGATTAGCCTCTCTCTGCCCTATGTAAATACTGGCCAGCAAGACTTGTTGAAGGAGCTAAAAGGACTGTATTTGGAAGCGTAAATACAAGCCCTGTGTATTTACCGCCAGTGACGGCTTAAGGTCTATTTTTCTTTTTCTGGGGTCATCGGTATGAAATACACCGATCCTTTAAGTTAGGGAACCTCTGATCAAGTCCCGCCCGCCGCTGCTGCATTGCTCTGTATGCCCCAAAGGGCGGGCACTAAAGCGGCCATCTACTTTGTCAGCCAGCTTGTAAAGGACCGGCCATTTACGGCGCTGTCTTTCGCGTAGCTAGCCGCTTTAGTGCTCGCAGAGAAC
>Ga0105357_10001365_pt1 | contig 13139 bp, 11 predicted proteins | sample GOMGulsemesocosm_4_FD_83660 | JGI IMG/M metagenome (GOLD analysis project Ga0105357, IMG submission 83660) | Methane-oxidizing microbial communities from mesocosms in the Gulf of Mexico - GOM15B Gulf of Mexico | ecosystem: Environmental > Aquatic > Marine > Cold seeps | place: USA: Gulf of...
AGCTGGCTCGTTCTACCGGACGCTCATCTACCGCCAGTTCGTCGAGCAATTGGCACAGGGTCTCGACTACCTCGATATTACGTTTCTCGTTGTGCCCACCAATGTTGTAGGTCTCGCCCACTACGCCCCGGGTGGCGACCTCGATGAGGGCCCGAGCGTGATCCTCAACGTAGAGCCAGTCACGCACCTGCCCGCCGTCGCCGTAGACTGGCAGTGGCTTACCCTGCAAGGCATTGAGGATGATGTGCGGAATCAGCTTTTCCGGAAAGTGATAGGGCCCGTAGTTGTTGGAGCAATTGGTCACCACGACCGGCAGGCCGAAAGTTCGATGCCAGGCGCGCACGAGGTGGTCAGAGCTGGCCTTGCTGGCAGAATAGGGCGAGCTGGGTGCGTAAGGTGTTGTCTCGGTGAACAGGTCGTTATCGCCTTTCAGGTCGCCGTAGACTTCATCGGTGGATACGTGATGAAAACGAAATCCGCTGCGGCGCTCGGCCGCCATGCTCTGCCAATAGTTGCGGCACGCCTCCAGCAGGCTATAGGTACCCAGAATATTGGTTTGCATGAACGCTGCAGGGCCATCGATGGAGCGGTCGACATGTGACTCCGCAGCCAGGTGCATGACAATGTCGGGTTGGAACTCGGCGAGCACCTGACCAATACTGGGCTGGTCGCAGATGTCCAACTGATGGAAGCTATAGGCTGCTGAGCTTGCGACATTGGCAAGCGACTCCAAGTTACCGGCATAGGTCAGCTTGTCGACATTGGCGACCTGATGTGGGGTCTTGCTCAGCAATTCCCGTATGACGGAGGAGCCTATGAAGCCCGCGCCGCCAGTGATGAGAAAGCGCAAATGCATTTTCGATCCTTGCACTGGGTCCTTGATTGCTTATCAGTCTATCCGGTTGTGACACCAGCTTGATACAGCAAGGGTCCGGAGGCTAGCAGGTGTATGCCCGGCGGTAAGCTACAAGGCTAGGCCAGCAATTAGCTGTAAGTCGCTGGCTACAATGGTATTTTATCGTCGGCTGGCAAGGTTTTTGCTGTAGCTTGGCGTAGAGCGGCATATAAGTGGGTTTGCGACAGAATGTTGGCGGCCCGTGGCCTCGGAACAAGGATTAAAACAATGAAGGCAGTCATTCTGGCTGGTGGTCTGGGGACCAGGATCAGTGAAGAATCGCACCTCAAGCCCAAGCCCATGATAGAGGTTGGCGGCAAGCCGATCATTTGGCACATCATGAAGATCTACCAGCATTATGGGATTACCGATTTTGTAATCTGCCTTGGCTACAAGGGGTATGTCATCAAGGAGTACTTCGCCAACTACTTTCTCCACATGTCGGACGTCACCTTCGATATGGTCGAGAATCGCATGCACATTCACCAGCAGCATGCAGAGCCGTGGCGGGTAACCCTGGTTGATACCGGAGAAATGTCCAGCACTGGTGGCCGTCTGAAACGGGTGCGAGAGTACTTGGGCGACGAAACCTTCTGCTTTACCTACGGCGACGGTGTTTCCAATATCAATCTTCCTGAGCTCATCGCCTTTCACCGTGATCACGGCAAGCTTGCAACCGTTACTGCGGTGCAACCTCCGGGGCGTTTCGGTGCGCTGGATATTCAGGGTCAGCAGGTGGCTGGGTTTAAGGAGAAGCCACTGGGCGACGGCGGCTGGATCAATGGCGGCTTTTTCGTAATCGAGCCCGCTGCGCTCGACTATATCGAGGGTGACGATACGACCTGGGAGTTTGAGCCCATGACTCGGCTGGCCGCCGATGGCGAGTTGATGTGCCATTTCCATCATGGGTTCTGGCAGCCCATGGACACACTGCGAGATCGCAATTTCCTCGAAGAGCGCTGGGCGAGCGGTAATGCGGAGTGGCGCTTGTGGGAGTGAACGCAACGTTCTGGTCCGGTCGGCGCGTATTGCTGACCGGGCACACAGGCTTTAAGGGCGGGTGGCTGAGCATTTGGTTGCAAAGCCTGGGAGCCGAGGTGTACGGCATTGCTTTGGCCCCCGAAAGCGAACCTTGCCTCTGGAGTGCCGCCGGATTGGCGGGTCGCGTTGACGGAATTATCACGGATCTGCGTGACCAGCAGGCATTGTCTGCGCGGGTATTGGCGTTTGCCCCGGAGGTCGTATTTCATTTGGCTGCGCAGCCACTGGTGCGCGCGTCCTATCTTGACCCCGTAGAAACCTACGCAACCAACGTTATGGGTACGGTAAACCTGCTGGACGCGTTGCGTCGTTGCGCGTCGGTCAGGGCGATCGTAGTGGTCACGACAGACAAGTGCTACGAAAACCAGGAGTGGCACTGGCCCTATAGAGAGACTGACCGGTTGGGTGGCTTCGACCCCTATAGCAACTCAAAAGCTTGCGCGGAGCTGGTTTGCGCGAGTTTTCGGGACGCTTTCTTCAAGCCCGCTGGCGTTGCGTTAGCCACGGCGCGTGCGGGCAACGTCATCGGCGGTGGCGATTGGGGGCGCGAACGCCTGATCCCCGATGTGCTGCGCGCCTGGGACGCGGAGGAGGAGCTGACGTTACGCTACCCCGACGCTACCCGGCCTTGGCAGCATGTGCTGGACCCGTTGTGCGGTTATCTTATGCTGGCCGAGCACCTGCTGACCGCCAAGCCCGATGAGGTAACAGGGTGGAATTTCGGGCCTGATAACAGCGGTGTTGCCAGTGTGGCTGACGTCGTTGCGCGCATGGCGGCATATTGGCCTGACGGCGGCGCTTCTTGGCGCGCTGCCACAGACAGTCAACCGCATGAGGCCGGACTGTTGGCCCTGGATTCTTCTCGTGCGCGGCAAATATTGGGCTGGCAGGCGCGCTGGACGCTGGAGGTGGCCCTGGAACAGACGTTGGCCTGGCATCAGGCCTGGAGGAATGGCCATGATATCCACGCACTCTGTCTGCAGCAGATAGCACTCCATCAAGGCGAATCGATATGAGTGATGCCCGCAAGCAAGCGTTGCGCGAGGAGATCGCTCGCAAGGTCAAGGAGTACGCCGAACTCAGCTTGGCGCCCACACCTTTTGTGCCGGGAAGTTCCAGTGTGCCGCCGTCAGGCAAGGTGATTGGCGCTACTGAACTGCAAATGATGACAGAGGCTGCCCTCGATGGCTGGCTCACCACTGGTCGTTTCAACGAGGCGTTTGAAAAGCGCCTGGCAAAGTATCTCGGGCGGCGCAACGTCTTGACTACCAACTCAGGCTCATCGGCGAACCTGCTCGCGTTCTCGGCGCTGACCTCACCCCGCCTGGGTGATCGTGCCATCGTGCCTGGGGACGAGGTCATTGCTGTAGCGGCAGGCTTTCCGACGACGGTTAACCCGATTATTCAGTGTGGTGCAGTACCGGTCTTTGTGGATGTTGATCTGGCCACCTGCAACATAGACCCGACGCTGATTGAAGCTGCGATCACGCCGAAAACCAAGGCGGTGATGCTGGCCCACACCCTGGGCAACCCGTTTGATCTCGGGGTCGTGCGCGCGCTGTGCGACAAGTATGGACTTTGGTTGGTAGAAGACTGCTGCGATGCACTTGGCGCAACCTATGATGGCAAGCTGGTTGGTTCTTTCGGAGACATTGGAACCCTCAGTTTTTATCCAGCGCATCACATTACGATGGGTGAGGGTGGGGCTGTCTTTACTGACAAGCCGCTGTTGAAGCGGATTATGGAGTCGTTCCGTGACTGGGGACGCGACTGCTATTGCCCGCCGGGGGAAGACAATACCTGTGGCAAGCGTTTTGACTGGCAGCTGGGTAGTCTGCCGGAAGGCTACGACCACAAATATATCTATGCGCACTTGGGTTACAACCTGAAGATCACCGATATGCAGGCGGCCTGTGCGCTGGCGCAAATGGATCGACTGGACGATTTTATTGCTGCCCGCAAGGCCAACTTCAGCTGGCTGCGTACCCGTCTCGCTGCCGCGACCGACTACCTGATTCTGCCTGAAGCGACGCCTAACAGTGATCCGTCCTGGTTTGGTTTTCCGTTGACGCTGCGGGATGGCGAACGTTATCGGCGAGTTGAGCTTTTGCGTTTTCTAGACTCCCAGGGCATCGGCACGCGCCTGCTGTTTGCCGGCAACCTGGTACGTCAGCCCTACATGCAGGGACGCCAGTTCCGCGTTTCCGGCACCTTGCCGGTGACCGAGAAAGTCATGAGGGACACCTTCTGGGTCGGTGTCTGGCCGGGTTTGGGCAAAGAACATCTGGAACACATTGCTGCCAGCATCGAGTCCTTTTTTGCGAGGATCGCCTGATGCGTGCCTACGTGTTGTGTGGCGGCTTGGGGACGCGTTTGCGTGAGGTCACCAAGGGTGGGCAGAAGGCTCTGGTAGACGTTCACGGCGAGCCATTTCTGTTGCTCCTATTGAGGCAGCTAAAAACAGCTGGCGTAAAGCACGCGGTGCTCTGTGCCGGGTATCGTGCGGATCAATTGGAGGCGATGTTGGCAGACTTGTCGCAACGCGCTGAGCTGTCACTTGACCTGGCCATCGAGTCGCGACCGCTGGGGACTGGCGGGGCGCTACTCAATGCGCTGCAGCAGCATCCTGCAGATGAACCCTATCTGGTCCTCAATGCCGACACATATCTCGCAGCTGATGCCTTCTGCTTGCGCAGTGATGGTGTGAGCAGCTTGATCCTCGGTGTGAAAGTAGCCGATCGTGCGCGCTACGGCAGTCTGCGGGTAGCGGAGGACGGTCATGTGATCGAGTTGCTGGAAAAAGGCGAAACCGGCCCCGGATTGGTTAATGCCGGAGTGTATTGCTTTACCGTTGCTGCCATGGACGGTGAGTTACTGCGGCCCTGCTCGATGGAGCTGGACTTGTTGCCGGCACTGATCGCGCGCGGCGAACTGCTGGCCATGACCTATGCAGGACCTTTTATCGATATTGGTACGCCTGACACATTGGCCATGTTCAAAGCCTCGCCGGATTGGAGTGCGCAGCAATGAGCCGGTTATTGGACATGCTCACGGTGCGAGTGGATGACTCGATTCTGGATGCGGTGAAGTGTATCGAGTCGGGTGACCTGCAGATCGCCTTTGTCGTCGAGGCGCAAGAGCGTCTGGTGGGGGTCGTGACCAACGGTGATGTGCGGCGTTATTTGCTGCAGGGCGGCGACACCAAGCTGCCCGTCACCGCCTGCATGAATCGAAACTTCCGAGCGGTTGAGCTCGGGGCCACGCGTGAGCAGTTGTTGAAGACCTTTGATCTGGGCTACAACGCGCTGCCGGGGTTGGATGCCAACGGGCGTCTCTGCGAGATCTATACCCGACAAATGACCGCCAGCCCGGAAGTACCGGTACTGGCGCGTGCTCGTGCGCCGGTGCGAATGAGTTTTTGTGGCGGCGGCGCGGATCTGACCTATTTCTTCGTAGATCACCCTGCTGCGGTGCTCAGTTGTACCGTAGGCCTCTACGCGCACGCGACACTGGTGCCGCGGGACGATGCCAGCGTTCATATCTACTCCGAAGACATTGAACACGAGGAGCATTACCCCAGTTTGTCGCAGTTGCTGATCAGTGAGCACAAGAGCCTGCTGGCGACTATTGTCTCGGTCATTCGGCCTGCCTATGGTTTTGACCTCTATTTGCGGTCTGACTTTTCTGTTGGTTCCGGTCTGGGCGGCTCTTCTGCGGCAACCACGGCGATTATCGCCGCCTTCAATGAGCTGCGACAGGATCGTTGGAATACCTATGAAATAGCCGAGTTGGCTTTTCAGGCGGAGCGGCTGTGCTTTGGCATTGCCGGCGGCTGGCAGGATCAGTACGCGTCGGCTTTTGGCGGTTTCAATCTGATCGAGTTCGAGAATCAGCGCAATCTGGTGCACCCCATACGGCTTGAGGACGCGGCCCGGTTCGAGCTGGAGGCCTGCCTGGTGCTGTGTGATACCGGCTCGGTACACGACTCTGGCCAATTGCACGAAATGCAGCGCCAGGAAATGGAAGCCGAGCTTTCGCAGACCGACCTGCTGCGTGAGAGCGTGACGCTGTGTCGGCGAATGCATCGCCACCTCATCCGCTGCGAACTGCATGATTTCGGCCTTTGCCTGCATGAAGCCTGGATGCTGAAAAAGCAGTTTTCTTCCGCCGTCAGCGACGACAAGCTGGATGATATTTACGCCAGGGCGAGGGCTGCAGGTGCCTTGGGGGGCAAGTTGCTGGGTGCCGGTGCTGGCGGCTTTTTTCTGTTCTATGTGCAGCCCCAGAACAGGCAGGCAGTTGTTCGTGCCATGCATGAGATAGGCTGCTCGACAACCAATTTTCGATTTGAATCCAGTGGCGTGACTTCATGGCGAACAAAAATACAATGACTGACGCAAGCATGGATATCGGCGGTTTTTCCGTCGGTGGTGATCGGATATTCGTTATTGCCGAGGTGGGCAACAACCACAATGGCTCGCTCGATCTCGCCAAGCAGCTGGTCGATGCTGCCATCGCGGTGGGGGCCGACTGCGTCAAGTTTCAGCTGCGTAACCGCGCTGCGCTCTACCGCAGCAAGGCTGATGGCTCACGTGCCGAAGACCTGGGTGTGGAGTACATTCAGGACCTGCTGGACAAGGTTGAACTCTCGCTGGAAGAACACCGTGAGCTGCGTTCTTACTGCGCCAGAAAGGGCATTGTTTACCTGTGCACGCCCTGGGACGAGGCCAGTGTCGACGCGCTTGCCGACTTTGACCTGCCGGCCGTCAAGTTGGCCTCGGCCGATTTATGCAATCCCTACCTGATTGCCAAGGCGGCGACCTTGGGTGTACCGATGATCCTGTCCACGGGGATGTCCTTTGAGCACGAGGTTGTGGCGGCGATCGCCCAGCTGCGTGAGCTTCAGGTGCCGTTCGCGCTGTTGCATTGCAATAGTGCTTATCCCGCGCCGGAAACGGATATCCAGCTCAACTATATCGGGCGCCTGCGAGAGCTTCATTCACTGATCGGCTATTCCGGCCATGAGCGGGGCATCGCCATTTCACTGGCTGCCGTGGCTTTGGGTGCCAAGTTGATTGAGCGGCACATCACCCTTGATCGCACTATGGAGGGGCCGGACCACCTGGCAAGTCTTGAGCCGGAGGAGTTCAGGCAACTGGTGGACGGAGTGCGGCAACTGGAGAAGGCGCTGCCCTGTCCGGGTATGCAGCGCCAGGTCAGTCAGGGGGAGTTGCTGAATCGCGAGAATCTGGCGAAAAGCGTTATTGCCGCGACATCCATCCGTTGCGGAGAGATTTTTACTCACGACATGCTCCGTGTGGCTAGCCCAGGGCAGGGGCTGCCACCCTACCGATTGGCAGATCTGATCGGCAAGGCAGCTTGCCGCGATATAGAACAGGGTGACTTTCTGTTTGAAAGCGATATCGCAGGGGCAGACCAGCAGACGCTGGCGTTCCAGTTGCCAATTCGCTGGGGTGTACCCGTGCGCTACCACGATTTTCTCCAGTACCAAGCGCGGATATCTCCGGACCTTTTTGAGTTCCACCTTTCCTACCGCGATTTGTCGGTCGACCCCGAACCCTATCTTCGACCCGTTAGCTGCAGCCGTCTGGTGGTACATGCGCCGGAGCTGTTCGAAAATAGTGAGCTGCTTGACCTAGTGTCAGATGACCCGGCTTATCGCCAGCGTTCGATCGTCAACCTGCAGCGAGTGGTGGATGCAACGCAGCGAATTGCGGTGTTCTTTCCCCAGGCTGATGCGCAACTGATTGTGGCTAACGTCGGTGGCTTTTCTGCCGATGCACCCTTGCCGATTGAACGCCGTGAACTGCTCTACGAGCGTTTTCGCGAGTCTTGTGCCCAGATCGACTTTGGCCCTACTGAGTTGATTCCCCAGAACATGGCACCTTTCCCTTGGCATTTTGGTGGCCAGCGCCACCAGAACATCTTCATGATGCCGGATGAGCTGGCGCAGAAAGCACAGGATTTGGGGCTACGTCTGTGTCTGGATCTGTCGCACCTGCAGATGACCTGCTTTCATTTTGGTCTCGATTTTCAGGCCGCGTTGCGCTTGCTGTTGCCTTTGGCAGCGCATCTGCACGTGGCTGATGCCAAAGGTACCAACGGCGAAGGCGTACTGATGGGCACAGGTGATGTGGACTGGCCGGCGACCTGGGCGCAAGTCAGAGCCAGCGATGCCAGTTTCATCCCTGAAGTCTGGCAAGGTCATAAGGATCATGGTGCTGGGTTTTGGTCAGCGTTGCGTTACTTGGAGTCACTGTGAGGTCGCGCCCATGAATGCTGAGACGTTGAATCGATACCTGAATGACTGGCCGAGTGAGTTGCTGCTTTCTGGTGGTGCCCCTCCAATCGCTACGCAGGCGCGTTTAGTGAAGAGTGTAGTTACTGCTGTTGTCGTCCCGTCGCCGCCTGCACTTGTTTTTTACGCAGAGCTCGACGATCAGCTTTCTTTTGGGCACTTACTATGAGTACAGCCATGCGTGTTGCCGATTATATTTTTGAGTTCATTGCCAAGCAGGGCGTGGAACACATTTTCTTACTACCTGGCGGTGGCGCTATGCATTTGAATAATGCGCTTTACCGTCAGACCCGGCTGACGCCTGTCAGCATGTTGCACGAGCAAGGTGCAGCGATAGCGGCGGAGGGCTATGCGCGCACGTCGGGCGGTATTGGCGTGTGTCTCGTGACCTCCGGCCCCGGAGCAACCAATGCCCTGACGGGGCTGGCAGGAGCCTGGTTCGAATCGACCCCGACGCTCTTTGTTTCAGGCCAGGTAAAGCGTGCGGATCTGAAAGGCGATAGCGGCCTGCGCCAACTGGGTACTCAGGAGCTGGATATCGTCAGTGTGGCTGGGCCCCTGAGCAAGTATGCAGTATGCCTGCTGGATCCCTTGCGGGTGCGTTATGAACTGGAGAAAGCCCTGCATCTGATGCTCAGCGGACGCAAGGGCCCGGCATGGATTGACGTGCCTCTGGATGTGCAGGCAACCGAGGTAGATCCACAGCAGCTGGAAGGCTTCATCCCGGATGAGGCAGAGCGGTTGCAGCCGGATGAAGCAGCACTGGCACGCCTGATGGATCGGCTGCGGGCGGCGCAGCGTCCGGTACTGCTGGTCGGCAATGGCGTGCACGCAGCCGGGGCTGAAGCTGAGCTGCGGCAACTCATTGAAAGCCTGCGTATCCCGACGCTGACGACCTGGATTGGCGCTGATCTGTTGGAACATGATCACCCCCTTTATGCGGGGCGCTGTGGCACGGTCGCGCCGCGTGGCCCCAACTTCTCGGTGCAAAATGCAGATCTGGTGCTGGCCATTGGCTGCCGGATGGACTTCTCCATTACCGGCTTTAACCGCAAACACTTCGCCCGCAAGGCCGAGATCGTGGTGGTTGATGTGGATCCAGCCGAGATAGCCAAGCTGGGCGATATGCCGGATAAAAGCTTTGTGTGCGATGCCAAAGATTTTATTCAGCAGTTACACCGGATTAGCGCTGGCACCCAGTTGGAGTGTGACGCTTGGCGTTCGCGCTGCGCACAATGGAAGGCGTCTTATCCTGTTGTGCTGGAGGAGTATCGCAAGCCGAGTAACTACGTTAATACCTACGTGTTTACCGAGGTGCTTTCTGAGCTGCTGTCGGAGGGCGATCAGATTATCCCCGGTAGTTCGGGTGCGGCGCTGGATACCTTCTGGTTGGCGCTGCGCCTTAAGCGCGGCCAGCGAGCGGTTGCCACCGGTGGACTTGGCTCCATGGGCTACGGGTTGCCTGCCTCCATCGGCGGGTGCCTGGGTAGCGGCAGCCGCCGTACGGTTTCCATCGATGGTGATGGCGGCTTTGTGATGAATATTCAGGAGTTGGAAGTGGTTCGGCGCCTGCAGCTGCCAATCAAATATTTTGTGCTTAACAACAACGGTTATGCGTCAATTCGCGCATCCCAGGGCGGCTATTTCAAGCAAACAATAGGTTGCGACCCAACGTCCGGCCTGACGCTGCCGGATATCTCGGCTTTGGCCGCGGCCTTTGGTTTGCCTGTCATGCGGGTAGAAGGCGCCGGTGATTTGCGCGCCGTCATCGAGCAGGCGCTGGCTCTGGAGGGGCCGGTGGTGTGTGAGGTCATGGTCGAGCCGGATCAGGCAATCGGTCCGCGGATAACCTCGCGGATCGGACAGAACGGCGCCATGGTTTCCAGTCCGCTGGAGGATCTCTTTCCTTTCCTGGAGCGCGATGAACTGCGCGCCAATATGCTTATCCCGTTGGTGGAGGACTGAGATGGCTGACTTTCTGACTGCCTATGCCGAGGGCGGCCTGTATACCATGCAGGGCAGGCTCAGCGCGCCCGAAGCGGGGCGTTTTCAGTCCTTTCCTTGTCGTCATTGGCGCCTGGAAATAGAACGTGCGGCGCAGATTGGCCTGCGTGGGATCGAATGGATTTACGACCTCTACGGCGAGGGCGCAAATCCGATAGAAACTGAACAAGGGCGCCAGGAATTATTCCGCTTGCTTAAAGAGCACGAGATTGCCGTGGTATCGGTTTGTGCCGACTACTTCATGGACCGCCCACTGCTGCGCACCAGCGCTGAAGATCGTGCTGCCTTGCTTGAGCGCCTGGAATGGCTGCTTGCGGTGTGTGGAGAGCTTGGAGTAGGGCGTGTGGTTTTACCCTTCGTCGATGCCTCGAGTATTCGCAATGAGGCGGAGCGTGCTGACGTTATCGCAGCACTGCGTCAGGTGTTGCCCAGTGCCGAACGGCATGCGGTAGAACTGCACCTTGAAACCGACCTCGATCCTGATGCTTTTCAACAACTGCTTTCGGCGCTTGAGCATCCTCTGATTCGCGTCAACTACGATGCGGGCAACAGCGCTTCGCTGGGGTATTTGCCTGCAGATGAATTTGCGGCCTACGGCTCGCGGGTGGGCAGTGTGCATATCAAAGACCGTCAGCGCGGTGGTAGCACCGTTGAGCTGGGCCAGGGTGACACCGATTTTCGCAGCCTGCGCGAGCAATTGATCAAATATGACTATCGGGGTGACTTCGTACTTCAGGTGGCACGCGGTGAGCCGGGCGACGAGCCGCGCTGGTTGGCTGAAATGGCCAGCCTGGCAACGCAGTGGTTGCGCGGCTGCGCCCTGAACGATGAAAAGAGAGAGCTATCGTGAAGATTCTGTTCTGTGGGCTGGGCGGTATCGGACAGCGCCATTTGCGTAACCTGCGCCTGTTGCTGGGTGACACGCTGGAGGTGCACGCCTATCGGGTGCGAAGGCAGCGTATCAAGCTGCTGGATAACCTCACAGTTGATGAGGGAGCGGATCTGGAGAAAGATTACGCCATCCAGGTGCACCACGAGCTGGCAGATGCTCTCGCGCAGCAGCCTGAGGCGGTTTTTGTCTGCAACCCTAACGCGTTGCACGTTCCGGTGGCGTTGGAATGCGCGCGGGCTGGTGTTCCTGTGTTTATGGAAAAGCCATTAGCAAGCGATTTGAACGGGCTGGATGAACTGCTGGCCGAGGTTGAGAAACGCAAGTTGCTGTTCCATGTGGGCTATAACTTTCGCTTTCATCCTGGGCTGCAGCGGCTCAAGGCTTTGCTTGACGATGGCTTTTTTGGACGGCTCGTCAGCGTCCGTTCAGAAATTGGCGAGTATCTGCCCAACTGGCACCGCTACGAAGATTACCGGCAGATGTATGCTGCGCGCGCCGATCAGGGCGGCGGCGTGATCCTGTCTCAGATCCATGAAATGGATCTGATCTACTGGTATTTCGGTTTGCCCCGCAGCCTGGCGACCCATGGTGGGCATCTGAGCGGCCTGGAGATCGATGTTGAGGACAGTGCCTCTTCGTTGATGCGGTTTGACGGTGAGCATGGTTGTTTCCCACTCCTGCTGCATCAGGATTTTGTACAGCGTCCTCCGTCGCGCAAGTTCAGGATTGTTGGCGATGCCGGCTGCGCAGAAATGGATCTTATTGCCAATCGCTTGTATGTCTATGACCAGGCGGGGGAGCTGTGCGAGCAGAATGACTTTGCCGACTTCAACCGCAATGACATGTTTCTGGCGCAGGCCAGACACTTTCTCGATTGCCTGGTCAGTGGCAACCAGCCGGTGGTCGACTTGATGGCGGGGGTGCAGAGCCTGCGCTTGGCCTTGGCGGCGCGGCGCTCGCTGCGCGAGGGGTGTGAAGTGCAATTGAGTGAGGTGAATGTCCTTGGCCAGCGTTGAAACACTCTTTCGCTTGGATAGTCGGGTCGCGGTGATTACCGGCGGTGCAGGATTGCTGGGTTATCAACATGCGGCCACTATCGCTGGGCTGGGCGGCTTGCCCGTGTTGCTCGACATCGATGCCGCAGCGCTGGCCAACAACGCCGCCAGACTCGAAGAGGAAACCGGATGCAAGGCGCTAACGCTGGTGGCGGACATCACTGATGTGAGCGCGCTGCGCTTAGCTCAGGAGCAGTTGCAAGCGCATCACGGGCGAGTGGATATCTTGATTAACAATGCGGCGCGTAATCCGAAGGTGGAGCGCGCGAATGGTCAGGATTTTTCCCGTTTGGAGCACTTCCCTTGGGAGCAGTGGCGTCTGGATCTGGACGTCGGGCTGGGCGGCGCCTTCAACTGTGCCAAGGTATTTGGCCATCAGATGGCGCAGCAAGGTAGTGGGGTAATCATCAATATTGCCTCTGACCTTGGCGTCATCGCGCCCGACCAACGCCTCTACCGTAAAGAAGGGATTGAGCCGGATCACCAACCGGTAAAACCGGTTACCTACTCGGTGGTCAAGCACGGACTGATCGGCTTAACCAAGTACCTGGCGACCTACTGGTGCGAGCAGGGTGTTCGTTGCAATGCCCTGTCGCCGGGCGGTGTTTATGCCGGTCAGAACGACGTGTTCGTCGCCAAACTGTCGCAGCTCATCCCGCTGGGTCGCATGGCTGGCGTTGATGAGTACCGTGGCGCTATCGCCTTTCTGTGCTCCGACGCTTCGTCATACATGAACGGCTCCAACTTGATCATCGATGGAGGGCGCAGCGCATGGTGAGCCGCGAATTAATTGCCCGCAGTTGTATCTGCTGTGCTGGCAATAATCTGGAAAAGTCTCCGGCAGTGTTGATGCCTTTTGTGGCGCTACGCGTTTTCGGTCACGAGCCGGTAGAGATTACCGCAGAGTGGGGCCTGCGCGATTTGCGCCAAGGA
>Ga0105357_10001370_pt1 | contig 13120 bp, 12 predicted proteins | sample GOMGulsemesocosm_4_FD_83660 | JGI IMG/M metagenome (GOLD analysis project Ga0105357, IMG submission 83660) | Methane-oxidizing microbial communities from mesocosms in the Gulf of Mexico - GOM15B Gulf of Mexico | ecosystem: Environmental > Aquatic > Marine > Cold seeps | place: USA: Gulf of...
TAGTAAAACGCCTTTAAAGACAAAAAGGTATTTATTAGTTATAATAAAATTAATAAATACCTTTTTTAAAGTGAGTCTTATATGTCAAAACGGATTATGACAAAATTCAGTTCATTTATATTTGCATCAATATTAGCCATAACCTGTGCTATTTCTGTGAATAGCTATTATGACAACCTTAAAATTACTCAGATTGATTCATGTATGGCTGTTGAATCTAACTTACCGATGAACCATGTAAATCATCCTTGCAATACCGTTTACATGTCTAATCAAAGTTGGTGGTCTTGGATATCAGGTGATAGCCCTTCTATTAATTTACATTTTCTTGATTTAGTTGAATTGATTCATTATAGTTTTGATCAACAATAAGCTTTCAAAAAATAATACTATGAAATCTGAACATAACACCTCGCTTAAAGATACTTTTAAAAGTGTTGGCGCTGCTTTTTTTGGCGTTCAAAGCAATGAAAATAGAAAGAAAGACTTTGAAAAAGGTAAATTAAGCCACTTCATTATTGTTGGTATTGTTTGTGTCTTTGCTTTTATTGCTGGTTTGTTTGCTCTGGTTTCATTAATCATGCCAGCAGGTTAATACAGAATTTAAGCTTTATATAATGCTAATAATTCTTTCACTTTTTTACGTTTATCTCCTTTTGTGCTAATTGTTCTAGCCACTTCAACCGATTTTATTTTTTTAGCGTGCTCGTATATTTTTCTTGTCCAAGCAGTATCGTGATTACTGATTAAAACAGATATTTTCTTTTTAGCTGTAATTTCTTCTGCAATATGCGCCAAATCAGCTTGCTCATCGAGCCCAAACCCATTACCTGCATAACTGGTAAAACTTGCTGTTTTACTTAATGGAGCATAGGGTGGATCACAATAAATAACATTTCCAGCTTTTGCCTGTGAAAATGCCTGCCGATATCCCTCACAAACAAATGTCGCCGCCTGTGCTTTTTCGGCAAAATAATGTAATTCAGTTTCTGGAAAATAAGGCCGTTTATATTGACCAAAAGGAACATTATACCCACCTGATTGATTATAACGACATAAACCATTATAACCATGTCGATTCATATATAAAAAAACGAGTGCACGAAAGTAACTATCTGTACTTTCATTAAACTCTTTTCTTAATTGATAATATGAATCTGCATCATTATTACTAGCTGAAAACAAAAGCCTTACATCAGTAATATAACTATCTGGTTTTGTTTGTAGAATTTGATAAAGGCTAATCAAATCTTTATTGATATCACTAAGTATATAATGGGGGAAATTGGTGTTTAGAAAAACAGAACCGGCACCAACAAAAGGTTCAATTAAACAATCACCTTTTGGTAACATTTTAGCAATCACATCACTTAGAGCGTATTTACCGCCAGCCCACTTTAAAAAAGCTCGATGCTTTATCTTCATTTTTCAATAGTGCCTTTGTATAAAAAAGAAATTGTACCTTGATTCATTTTTTACATAAAGCTATTTTATAATTCAATTGGTTTTATTTCTTTCTTAACAACATTAACAGGTTTAACCCATAAGCCTCGTTTTTGCATTGACTCAGGAAGCGTATTAATTGCTCTTAAAGCTAGGCTTTTATTAGCATAAATTTTAGATGTTAATACAATAAAAGGGGTATTATTAAGTAAGCGTTGATAACTATAAAGCTCAACTTTAGGATATTCCTCAAGGAATTTTTTAAAAATAAATTCATCACTAAATCCTGCAATTTGAATAATGTAACCATGCTGACTAGCTAAATAATACTCAGAATCTAATGGTAAGACAGGAACATTTTTATTTTCAGCTATAGGTTTTTCTGTCTTAACTAATGTTATTTCTTTTTTTAGTACCGTTTTTTTATTTTCTGTTATTACTGGCGATAACACCTTTATTATTTGATCATTATTAACTGACTTTTCTTTAGATGAGACAATTGCATTGGCCATATTACCGCTCAACAAGGCTTGATTAATATCTTGATAACTTGCTAAATTTTCATTACTGATCACTTCTTTATTAGTCACAACACCATTAGTCAGCATCTGTTTATTTTCAATTAGCAATGTTTCACTCTTAATCACATTTTCTTTTTTTGCTAATTTTTCTTGTGTGATTAATGCAATATAACCATCAACTTTTAACTTTAAATCATCATAGTTTGTTAAAGCTATCCATGAAAGTACTGATATAAGAACAACCGTACTGATTATCCTCATAGAACTTTTTAATAAGACCCAAGTAAGAAGTAATTTTTTATTTTTAAATTTCTGATGATTAATACTCATCACTTGACCACTATCAGCTAAGATAATAGCAAGATTGTTACCAAATAAAGGTCTTTCACTTGCAACTTGTTGTGCTGCTTCAGTAGAGCCAAACATAACAACATTAATAATATTAGAGGTTTTTCTAGCGGCTTCAGCTAATTGACTAAGCTCATATTTAAGCTGTAAAGACAAAGATTGAGCATGCTCAATCACTATAGTAATGGCCTGTGGTTGCTTTTGAACTAAACGTAAAATACTAACAACAAGTGATTGCTCAGGATCAAATAAGGTATCAGAGAATAGCTGCTCAATGAGTCGACAACGCATTTGAATATCATTTAGTTGCGTTGACGCACCAATAAATGCAGCGTTAATGTGAGTGTTATTTTTATTTGTTAGTGCGCCAAGAAATTGGCTAGCTACTTTTGAATATAATTCAGTATTATCATCGACAACGAGTACTGACTGTTTAGAGAATCTTAAAATATAATCTATACGTGCAGTTACGCTAATTGTGGTTATAGCTGCACTATTTTGTTTTATTACTGATTGATTAAGGCTTACCTTATCTTTCACAAGCTTATGTACGGAAACTGACATAACTTACCTTTCTATATTATGGGTATATAATTATAGAATTTGTTTAAGCGTATCTTCTGTTACATCATCTCGAATTTGTGAATGACCAATAGCAGTTGGGAGTATAAAACGTAATTTTCCTGCTATATTCTTTTTATCACGTCTCATATGACGCATAAAATCACTAAACTCCATACTTTCAGGTGCTTGTATGGGTAAACTAAAAGCCTGTATTAAAGACTCAATTCGACGAAGATCTGACACTTCAAGCAAATTCATTGCTACTGATACCTTTCCAGCAAGTACCATGCCAGCAGCAACAGCTTCACCATGCAACCATTTGCCATAACCTTGCTCTGCTTCTATTGCATGACCAAAAGTATGTCCTAAGTTTAGTAGAGCCCTAACACCCGCCTCTTTTTCGTCACTTGAAACAATATCTGCCTTACATTGACAACATTTTTCTACCATTTCACTGAGTATTTTTTTATCGCCAGATTTAATTAATGAAATGTTATTTTCTAACCAAAGAAAGAAAGTATTATCACCCAAAATACCATATTTGATAACTTCAGCCATACCTGCATTAAATTCACGAACTGGTAATGTATCCAAACTGTTAATATCGATATACACGGCTTTAGGTTGATAAAAAGCACCTATCATATTTTTACCGAGAGGATGATTTACAGCTGTTTTACCACCAACAGAAGAGTCAACTTGAGATAATAAAGTTGTAGGAATTTGAATGAAATCGATCCCTCGTTGATAACATGCGGCAGCAAAGCCGGTAATGTCGCCAATAACACCACCACCTAACGCTATAAGGGTAGTATCTCTACCATGTTCTTCATTGAGTAAATGAGACATGATTAATTCAAAGTTAGCTAAGCTTTTTTCTGCTTCACCATCAGGTAAAATTATTTCATCTACATCAAAATTACTTAGACTTTTTTTAACAACATCAATATAGAGAGGATGCACTATATTATTAGAAACAATACAAATACGTTTACTTCGAATATGGGATGATAGTAAAGAGGCTATATTTAATAGCCCCGAATCAATATAGATAGGATAACTACGAGACCCTAACTCAAGGTTTAATGTTACCATTATAGGTTGTACTCAAATTACTTTAAGATAGCGTTCTATTGCTGAAAATTAAAAACCACTAAAAATTAAAAATCTAAACGCTCAATAATTTTATGCGCGACAACTTTTGCACTTTGATCATCTGTTTTTATAATCACATCTGCAATATTTTCATATAAGGGATTACGCTCTACAGCTAAGTTTTCTAACACAGTTCTAGAATCAGTAGATGTTTGCAATAAAGGTCTACGACGATCTCTCTGCGTTCTAGCCACTTGCTTATCAATAGTCGTTTCAAGGTAAACAACAACGCCTCTGGCTGATAATCGATTACGAACTTGATCACTAATAACTGAACCGCCGCCTGTTGCTAAAACAATCCCTTGCTTTTCACTTAACTCATCAATAACTGTTTCTTCCCTTTTGCGAAAACCTTCTTCACCTTCAAGATCAAAAACCCAAGCGATATCAGCTCCTGTTCTACGTTCAATTTCATGATCAGAATCAAAAAATTTAAGGTGGAGTCTATCTGCTAATTCTCGACCAATAGTGCTTTTGCCTGCACCCATTGGACCAATAAGGAAAATATTACGTTTTTCTGCCATTAGATTTACTTAATACTCATTTCGTTAGTAAGTCATATTAAAAATGAATAAATGATTAAAACAACATTTATTAACTTTTAATGCAAGAGGAGTCCCTCTGAATTTTCAAGGGCGTAATTATCGCAATTGTTAGGGGGGAATTGCAAGTAAGTGGCATAAGTTTATGCCTAATAAGTGCATCTAAGGTGCAAAAACTTATTAAGCATTCACTATTATGCTAATAAAGTGTTAAAAATGCTCTGCTACTATACGCGGAGTAACAAAAATTAATAATTCTTTTTTCTCATTAAATTGACTCGTGTTTCTAAATAACCAACCAAAGTAAGGTATATCGCCTAAAACAGGCACTTTAGATACCGTGCTTATAATTGCTTGTTGATATATTCCACCTAAAACAATCGTTTCACCATTATTGACTAATACTTGTGTGCCTATTCTTTGCGTATCAATAGCAGGAGCCGTTCCACTTTGCACATCAGAAATCGTATCTTGCGTTATAACCAAATCTAAAATTATTTTATCATCAGGCGTAATATGCGGTGTAACTCTTAAACTTAATACCGCTTTTTTAAACTGAGTAGATGTCGCTCCACTTGAAGCAGCTTCTTGATAAGGTATTTCTACCCCCTGCTCAATATAAGCTTCTTTTTGGTTTGCTGTTGTAATGCGAGGGCTAGCAATAATTTCACCTTTATTTTCTTTTTCTAAGGCGCTTAATTCTAAATCTAAAATAGTGCCATCGGCTAATCTAGCAACTTGAAAAGCAATAGAACCAGCCGGATTCGCAACGGGCAAGTTAACATTAAGCCTATCCGATAAAGCAGGAATTAAGCCAGAACCAGCTGAGTTTGCACCATTTAAATTACCTGAAGATGCATATTCACCATTTGTGTCAGTAACGCCCCAACGTATACCTAATTCTTCATTTACATTATCTTTTACTGTAACCATACGCGCTTCAATAATGACTTGTCGAACAGGTATATCAAGAATGTTTACCATTCTTTTTATATCTTCAATACTTTTTGCTGTATCTCTTATTAATAATGTATTTGTTCGTTCATCAACAGAAACACTACCACGCGCAGATAAAATACTGGTATCTTCATTTTTAATTAAGTTGGCAAATTCACCCGCCTTTGCATAATTAATTTGAACATATTCTGAGTATAATGGCGCTAATTCTTCAACTTGTTGTTGAGCTTGTAAATTTTTAGCTTCTCGTGCAGCTAATTCATCGCTAGGCGCTACCATTAAGATATTACCCTGCATACGTTTATCTAGGCCTTTAACTTTAAGTATAATATCAAGAGCCTGATCCCATGGCACACCGTCTAAACGCAATGTAATATTACCTGCAACAGTATCACTAGTAATTAAATTAAATTCGTTATAATCAGCAATAATTTGTAAAACTGTTCGTACAGGAATATCTTGAAAGTTTAAGGAAATACTACGACCATTAAAGTCATCACTATCGCCTAAATAGCCAGGAGCTTTTTTCAATTTTTCTTTTACCGTTAAAATAAAGACATCATTGTGTTGTTTATGTGAAAAGGTAAAATTACTATTAGTATCAATCACCAATTTAGAATTGCGGCCATTTCTAAAAGTTTCTATACCCGTAACTAAAGTGCCAAAATCTGATACATCAAGCTTATAAAGTAGATCTTCTTTTATTTCAGTATTATGAAATTCTATATTAATTTGGCCTAAGTTATCAAACACATCAACAGCTAATGAACTATCTTCCAAATAGACGAGTATTTCAGCAGCATTGTTATCACCTAAACGAAAATCAATTGATTTAAAGTGATTAATAAATTGTGAACCCGCTGGCTTTAATGTTTCTACAATAGTTGCCGGTTCTCCATAATTTAATGTGATAGAAAATTGTGTGTTTTCAATTGCCACATCAAATACTGAAAGTTTTTCTAAATTAATAGTCGCAAGTACTTTTCCAGAACTATCATCTAAAGAAATATTCGTAACGCCAGCATGATCAATCAGCGTTTGAGCTAAGTTAATATCAAAACTATTTGCATCAAAATTAATTTTAATATTCGCAGGGGCCATTGATGTTTTTACCGTAGGTAATTCATTAATGCTTTCTGAAAAATTAAAAACCAATTCAATTTGATCGTTTTGAATAGTGTTATATGAAATTCCAATCAATTTAGAGCCATCACTTTCCATCGCTTGTAATTGAATAGACAGCACCATGAATAGACCAACAAATAAACTGTGTTTAATTTTGGTAATATAGTCAAAGATATTATAATTTTTTAATTGCATGATGATTCCTTTACCCCTGAGACTCTGATTGAGCTATTTTAATGACAGTTTCACGTTCAACCCAACAACCAGCACCATCAGGTGTTAATTCAATTATTTTCACACTCTTTGCACTCACTTCAGTTATACGGCCATGATACAAACCGAGATAATTTCCTTTTGAAACTCTATGTAATGTCATATCAGATGCTTCCATTAAAGCCCAAACAATACCAGAATCACCCATTGTTCCACGCATGACCAAATCAGACAATGCAAATTTTTCTAATGCTTGTCTACGGCGTCTAGGATCTGGACTCAAACAGCCAGACATTTGTTGTATTTTTTGTTGAATAACTTCAGGCTTAGGTAGAACAAAAGGACTACGTAATTCATGTGCTGAATAACTAAAGTGAATATAAGGATGAACTTCAGGCATTGGTTCAATATAGCTCGTTGTCGATGCTTTAATTTGCTCTGTATACATTTGAATATCAGACGTATCATCAAAACATCCAGATAATAAAATCAAAGCAATAATACTTAATATTCTCATTTGACTTCAGCCTCTTGATATCGGTAAGTCTTAGCTTGTAATTTTAACTTTAATTTTTCAGTACCTAATTCAACAAGATCTATTTTAAAATTATGCAAAGTCACAATTCTCGGTAGCCCTGCAATTTTACTGACAAAATCACCAAAAGAATGATAGGTTCCAATGACTTCAATATCAATTGGGAGTTCAATGTATATTTCTTGGCTCACTTCTGGCTGCCATTCTAATTTAACAAAGTTCAACCCACTAGTTGTGCCGATGAAAGTTATATCATCAAGTAACCCTGGCGTTTCATGGCTATTAGGTAAGCTTTTTAACTGGTTAGCAAACATATGTTCCGCTTCAACCATTTGTGCCCGAAACAAGTCTAAATTAGCCGCAACATGATATTTTATATTATAAGACTGTTTTAACGTTGATTCTTCTGCTTCAACCGCAGCCAAGCGAGTAATTTTATCACTAATTAAAACAAAATAGCCAAGAGCCAAAACAACTATGACAATAAAAATACTCAAAAGTAATTTTGCTGCAGGAGGCCAATGACCTATGTTATTTAATTCAAGTCCTTCAAATTGGGATGCATCGAATTTCACTTCACACCTCCTAAATCAACACTATCTTTATCGGTTTCATTTATTATGCCTTTAATTGTCACTTTCATTTTAAAGTTACTAAGGAATTTAGAATTACTTTCACCTGTAGTAATCGATTCTGGTGTGGCATCAGTAAATAAATCAGATAATTCAATGGCTCTTATCATATTTGCTAAATGATTATTAGATTCACTTTTTCCTGCTAGTTGTATGCTAGCACCCTGCTTATCAAGTTGAGTAATATAAATACCATTAGGAATTATTTTTGCTAACTCATCAAAGACTTTGGTACCCACATTACGGTTTCGCTGTAATTGTTCAATTGCATCTATACGTTTTTGCAGTGCGGCTTTCTTTTCATTTAATGTTTTTATTTCAGCAATTTTAACATCAAGTAGCTGTATCTTATTTTGTAAAAATTGATTTCTAGCCACCTGACCATCAATACGAGCCTGATAATAAAAGTTAATTAAAAGAACAAGTAAAAAAGCAAGTACACTTACACCGGTTAAAATAGTATAAAATTCTTTTTGTTTGGCTTTTAACGCTTCTTCGCGCCAAGGAAGCAGATTTATATATGCCATGGCGTAAAACTCCTTAAAGCCAAACCTGTAGCTACCATCAATTGTGGCGCCACCTTAGCTAATTCATCTTTATTAATATTTTTACTTAGTTCCATATCATTAAAGGGATTAACAATAATAGTGCGGATACCTAACTCATCACAAAGAAGCGCTTCTAAGCCTTCTATTGATGCACTACCCCCTGAAACGAGTAGATAATCAATTTTATCAAAACCGCTTGAGGTCAAAAACATTTGTATTGCACGACGAATTTGCTGCATTAATATAGTATGAAAAGGAGCAAGCACTTCAAAAGTATAATTAGGAGGCAAATCATTAATTATTTTTGCTTGTTCTGCTTCTTCAAATGATTTGTTGTAATAAGAAACGATTGAACGCGTATATTGCTCACCACCAAACATTTGATCTCGGCTATAAACATGTTTACCTGCATTGGTAACTGAAAACAAAGTCATTGCAGAGCCAATATCAACAATCGCAACCATTTTATCTGCAGCGTCATCTGGCAACATTGACAGACATAAATCATTAGTGCGGCTAATAGCATATGACTCAACATCGATAACTTTAGCGTTGAAGTCACCTAATTCTAATGCTGCGACTCTCGCTTCTATAGATTCGGTACGAGCAGCACTTAATAATACATTAACTTTAGTTGGATCTGACTCATTAACATCTAATGATTCAAAATCTAAGCTAACTTCGTCAAGAGGATAAGGAATTAAGCTGTCAGCTTCTATTTCAATTTGGTGTGCAAGCTCATCTTCACTAAGCGAAACATCCATATAGATAACTTTAGTAATAACTGTTTGGCCTGAAACAGCCGCAACAGCATCTTTAGCTTTTGTCGAAATTTTCTTACGTATTTTAGCAATAACGCTCCCAACGGCTTCAATATCTTGAATTTCACGATCAATAACTGAGCCTCTTGGCATGGGCTCAATAGCATAATCTTCTAGCACATAGCCATTATTACCTTGGCTTAATAAAACAGCTTTAGCTGTATGAGAACCTATATCAATTCCCACCATCATAGATGTTTTCTTTTTCCATAATTGGTTTAGCATAACAACCTATCAAATCTAAATTTTGTAATTATTAAAAGAATAAAATACACATAAATACATTTATTACATGGTTTTACAGGATATACTAGTATTATCTGACATTTTTATCTATAAAAATAAGGCTTATTACTGTGTTTTCGCTAAAGAATTTATTAAAATATGCTTTAATTATGCTGTGCTTGTCTTTTTTAGCACTCTTTATTTTGTATATTTCTATAAAAGATGATCTTCCTGATGTAAATACTTTAAAACATTTGCAATGGCAAACACACATGCAAATATATAGTCAAGAAGGTTTGTTAATTTCTCAATTTGGAGAAAAAAAACGCGTTCCCCTAACTTTTGATGAAATTCCTCAACAACTTATTGATGCATTGCTTGCAACAGAAGATGATCGATTCTATTTACATTTTGGTGTAGACCCTATTGGTATGGCTCGTGCCATTTTAGGGCAACTGATGGGGCAGAATAAAGGCGGTGCAAGTACCATTACTATGCAAGTCGCTCGAAATTTCTTCTTAACAAGAGAAGTGACTGCAATTCGAAAAATTCGTGAAATATTTTTATCTTTTCATATTGAAAAATTACTCACAAAACAAGAAATTTTAGCATTATATATAAATAAAATTCCTTTAGGTCACCGATCTTTTGGCTTTGGTGCTGCGGCTCAAGTTTATTATGGAAAAAACATAAATGAACTAAACTTAGCACAAATTGCCGTTTTAGCTGGTTTACCCAAAGCACCATCAACACTAAACCCTATTCGTTCCCCTGAAAGAGCAAAAGCCAGACGTTCAGTGGTTTTGCATCGTATGTTTGTTACTGATTATATTACCCAACAAGAATACCAAGAAGCAAAAGAAGCACCAATTACCGGTAAACGACATGGCGCAAAAATAGCATTAAATGCACCTTATGTTGCAGAAATGGCGCATCAAAAAATGATTAGCTTATACGGTAAAAATGAAGCATATACTGGTGGGTATCGTGTTTATACAACAATAACAGCAACACACCAAACAGCAGCACAACAAGCGGTTATAAATAACTTATTAAGTTACGATCAACGTCATGGTTATCGTGGTGCTTTATTTTCATTAACACCTAAAGCCACATTAAAAACTGAGTTATTAGATGATAAAAACAATGTAAATACAACAGAGACTACCGAATCTAACGTGTTTTCAAAACAAGAAATAACGGATGCGTTAGCTTTAGTGAGTTCGTATCAATCACTTATACCTGCAGTGGTTACAAATGTAGAGGAGCAATCAGCCAGTATCGCTATTGGTAATGATAAAACCGTCTCCATAGAGTGGTTAGGAATGGCTTGGGCTAGGCCTTATATTAACGATCAAAAACAAGGTAAAGCACCAAACACAGCAAGAGAAATATTGAAGTTAGGTGATGTAGTATTGGTACAAAAAGTTGATGACTATCGATACAAGCTAAGCCAACTACCTCATGCAAGTGCTGCTATTGTCTCTCTTTCTGCAGATAATGGTGCAATCAAATCTGCTGTTGGTGGCTTTAGCTTTAAACAAAGCCAATTTAATCGGGTAACGCAAGCAAAGCGTCAAGTAGGTTCAAATATTAAGCCTTTTATTTATTCTGCTGCATTAGATAATGGCTACACTTTAGCATCTTTAGTAAATGACGCCCCAATTAACCAATGGGATAAAAGTAGTGGTTTAGTTTGGCGGCCCAAGAATTCACCTGAGGTATACATAGGCCCTATCAGAGTAAGAATAGCATTAGCACTTTCAAAAAACGTCATTGCAGTAAGGTTACTAAAAAGTGTCGGTTTAGATAAAATCATCTATCATCTATCTTCTTTTGGTTTTAGCCCTGATGAACTACCTAGAAATGAAACTTTAGCATTAGGTTCTGCTTCATTAACACCGCTTGATGTTGTTACTGGATTTGCCACTTTTGCTAATGGCGGTTTTCTTATTGAACCATACTTAATTGAACGAATAGAAAATACGAATGGTGAAATTATCTATCAAGCAAACCCTGTTGTTGCTTGTGAACCTTGTAATCACTTATCTGAAGAACTAACAAACGAAAGTGTAAATAATATAGAAATATCGCCTCAATTTTCTAGTACGGTGTCTGATATAACTACATTAACAGAAGCAGGTAACAAAGATGAAAGTAGAGCTACTATTACCTCTGCTCCTAGAGTAATTTCAGAGCAAAATGCTTTTTTAATCACGCAAGCTATGAACAGTGCTATATGGGAAAGCGGTGGTAATTGGCAAAAAGGAACTGGCTGGAATGGTACAGGTTGGCGAGCTAGAACATTAAAACGTAAAGATATTGCAGGTAAGACAGGAACGACCAATCAATCAAAAGATGCTTGGTTTTCGGGGTTTAGTCGACGAATAGTAACCACTGCATGGATTGGTTTTGATGATCCTAGTCGACATTTAGGCAAAACAAAATACAATAATAATTTAGGTAGAAACCAAATTACAGGAACAGAATTTGGCGCAAGGTCAGCACAACCCGCGTGGATAGATTACATGAAAATAGCATTAGCTGACTTACCTATTGAGCCTTTCGAGCCTCCAGCCAATGTTATATCGGTAAGGATAGATAAAACAACAGGAAAGTTAAGCAACAAAACAGATAAAACTAGTTTATTTGAATACTTTGAATTAGGAACACAACCCACTGAATACACTGAGTATGATGGCAGTAGTGATATTCTTGATGGAAGCGAACAGGGTAATGAACAACAAACTGAAGAAGAGTTATTTTAAACCCTATCGTCTACATTATATTTGAATAATCAAAGATCGGGTTCAAGTTGCACCAGTCACGAATTTAAATTTATCTAACGCAACTTAAGTAGTTCTTTATTTCGCTGTAGCATTGTTTGTAGCAAACGGTGTAGCAATTTAGTTAAAAATCGCTACACCGTGCTATTTACAAAAGATGTGAGTTGACACATAAGCCGGGTTTTGTAGCTCTTCCGAAGAAAAGTGACAATCATTCGTCTAGGCCTTAAATCGCTCTAAGGCTCAAGCAACCTACCCGGTTTCAACGCGAGCCACGCCATATGAAACCCTATTTGGTCTTGCTCCGGGTGGAGTTTACCCTGCAATTATTGTTACCAATAACCCGGTGCGCTCTTACCGCACCCTTTCAGCCTTACCTGTTCTATGTAAACATAGCCATCGGCGGTCTTCTCTCTGCTGCACTTGTCGTCGGCTTGCGCCGCCCAGGCGTTACCTGGCACCCTGCTCATTGGAGCCCGGACTTTCCTCCCCCTACTAAATAAATTCAGTAAGCAGCGATTGTCTAGTCAACTCAAGGCATATTCTACTTGAATATAATCCTATCTCCAATTAATTTTCATTAATAAATCTGATGTGATGGTTAATAAGAACAAATTTATTCAACGATATTTTATGGTCATCCTGTTTTTGAGATGATCGACTTTTTAAATAAAATTCACTTTTCAAAAGCTTATATTGTACAAA
>Ga0105357_10001371_pt1 | contig 13116 bp, 11 predicted proteins | sample GOMGulsemesocosm_4_FD_83660 | JGI IMG/M metagenome (GOLD analysis project Ga0105357, IMG submission 83660) | Methane-oxidizing microbial communities from mesocosms in the Gulf of Mexico - GOM15B Gulf of Mexico | ecosystem: Environmental > Aquatic > Marine > Cold seeps | place: USA: Gulf of...
ATACTTTTTGCGCATTTCAGCAGGCAAAGCAATCAGTGAAGCGCGATCATAAATTGCATTGCAAGCGGCCAAATCTGCACTCGTCAAAGCAAAAAAATCACCCTGATAAATACTTAGACCTTCCATTTCCCAGCGTTGAAAAGCACCGCAGTCACTCACTTTTGCTTCCAGTTGGTTCTCAGCAAAAAAACCTTGTGCCGCTAAGGGACTTAACTCAACCCCTAAAACCTCATAGCCTTGCGCTAATAACCACAGCATATCGCTACTTTTACCGCACAGCGGCACAAATATTTTACTTTTCTTAGGTAGATTAAGCTTATCCCAGTAATTTTGTAAGTGACTATTAATTTCCTGCGCGTGAAAACCAATCTGATTTTTCTCCCACCGCTCCAACCAAAACTCTGCTTGCATAAATGACTCCTTATTTTTAAATGGCCGATTATATACGACATTCCGATTATTAGACTTGTTGCCAAATAAGCAACCCTTTGATTTTAAAGGGCTTTTAAGTTGTTGATTTTTTCTGTATATGATTGATTTATAAAGCATATATTAGATATCCAGTTTTTATTTGGCAACATCTCCATTAGAATGTAGTGATATAACGAATATCTTCAACACACTCTTTTACAAGACAAAATATCAAGCTAAACAAGGCTCTAAAATTGACATTTCTACCACTCCGTCACTACAATGAGGCATCTAAACACCTGCTTGTTTGATTATGTTATCAGCCATATCGCACTTTTCACCGAGTATAAACAATCCTTACACTGCACCTATGCAGGAAAGAGAAAAGACTGCGCCTGAAATAAAATCATCTCCTAGCGAAACAGCAAACGTCAAAAAAGAGAATCAAGCTGAAAATGGTTCTAATCAAGATTTAAGTGCTGAAGAACTAGCACAAATTCAAAAATTAAAACAACGCGATACAGAAGTTAAAGCACATGAGCAAGCGCACCTCAGCGCTGCAGGTGGCATTGCAACAAGTGGCGCAAGTTTTAGCTATCAACGCGGGCCTAATGGACAGCGTTATGCGATTGGTGGTGAAGTGCAGATAGATACCTCTGCTGTCGCCGGTGATCCAGCGGCAACTTTACGTAAAGCCGATATGATTAAGCGCGCAGCATTAGCTCCCGCCTCTCCTTCATCACAAGATTTTAAAGTCGCCAGCCAAGCAACATCTATGGCAACAAAAGCCCAAGCCGATTTATTAAAGATGACTCAAGAAAGTGCTGACCCTGCCAATGAACAAGAAAGCCGTGGTTCTCTATTTGATCAAAGCACTTAGGAATGAGAGATAAATAATATGCGAATTTTGCATTTTGTGAGAGTGGCTTTAGCCACAGTTTCGCTATTTCCGAATCAGCCTATTGCACCCCTGACTAAAGCCAATCATCGCACTACAACACCTCCAATTTAGCATAAGAAAGCATTAACCATTTCATGCCCGCATTCGCAAAGTTCACTTGCACTCTTTCTTGCGCGCCATCACCATCAACTTGCAGAACGACGCCTTCACCAAATTTTTCATGCTTAACCCGCTGTCCTAATTTATAACGACCACTCGTTCCTATGGTAGATTTTGATGATTTTACTGGCGTAACCGGTTTACTAACATTAGCTCGTAAACGAATTTCCTGTAATTGCTCGGCAGGAATCTCTTTTAAAAATCGTGAAGGGCGAGGGTAATTTTCTTTACCGTACAAACGCCTAGACTCGGCATAAGTCATATACAAATGCTTCATTGCTCGCGTCATACCCACATAACACAAGCGTCGCTCCTCTTCTAAACGGGCATGGTCATCAACCGATTGCTGTGAAGGAAATAAACCTTCTTCTAAGCCGACCATAAACACTAAGGGAAATTCCAAGCCTTTTGCACTGTGCAAGGTCATTAATTGCACGCAGTCTTCAAAATCATCACCTTGTGCATCACCTGCCTCTAAAGCGGCATGCGCTAAAAATACATCTAACTCTGTTTGGTCTTCTTCATTACTCTCTTTGTAATCAAATTGGCGTGCTGCATTAACTAATTCTTCTAAGTTTTCTACGCGCGCCTCACCTTTATCGCCTTTTTCTTTTTTATAGAATTCTATAAGGCTACTTTTCTCAATCGCATTTTTGACTTGCTGATAAAGTTCTGCACCTTCAGATTGCTCAGCTAAGCTATTAATTATCTGCACAAAACCTTTGAGCGCATTTTCTGCGCGCGGCGTAAAGTGACCTGACTTCAGCAAGCTAATCATTGCCTGCCACAAAGTAATTTGCTGCTCTCTGGCTAACTGACGGATTTCATCAATAGTTTTTGTGCCTATGCCGCGTGTAGGCGTATTAATAATACGCTCAAAAGCGGAGTCATTACCTTTGTGTGCGGTTAAATGTAAATAGGCTAAAGCGTTTTTAATTTCCATTCGATCAAAGAAGCGTAAACCACCGTAAACCCGATATGGCGTGCCCGTTGCCATTAACTTTTCTTCAAATAAACGCGATTGTGCATTAGATCGATATAAAATAGCAGCATCAGAACGCGAATTCCCGTCAGCCACCCATTTTCTAATGCGCTCAACCACGAAATACGCTTCATCTTGCTCATTAAAAGCCGAGTACAAAGAGATTAAATCACCATCACCATCATCCGTATGCAGCTCTTTACCCATACGCCCTTCATTACAGGCAATTAAGGCATTCGAGGCTTTAAGAATATTGCCAGTGGAGCGATAATTTTGTTCTAAGCGAACCAGCAGGTGATTAGGATATTGCTTTTGAAAATTAAACATATTTTCAATTTTCGCTCCGCGCCAGCCATAAATAGATTGGTCATCATCACCCACGACAAATAAATTATCTTTGCCATCGGTAAGTAATCGTAGCCAAGCATATTGAATAGTATTAGTATCTTGAAACTCATCGACGTGCACATGCTGAAAGCGCTCGCGATAAAAGGCTAATAGCTCAGCATTGTCGCGTAAGGTTTCATATGCTCTTAATAATAATTCCGCAAAATCTACTAAACCAGATCGATTACATAGGTCTTCGTAAGCGCGGTAAATTTCTAATTGTTTACGCTGATAAAGATCGCCATTATCTTGAATATGGCTGGCACGAATACCCTCATCTTTTTGCGCATTAATAAACCAGACCATTTGCTTAGGTGGCCAGCGAGTATCATCGGTATTCATGGCTTTCATTAAACGCTTAATTAAGCGTAATTGATCGTCAGAATCAATTACCTGGAAAGTGCTAGGCAACTTTGCTTCTTCACTATGCTGCCTTAGTAGACGATGCGCTAAACCATGAAAAGTACCGATCCACATGGAGCGTGCTGAGATATTTAATAAATCTTCTACGCGTCCACGCATTTCTTTAGCGGCTTTATTGGTAAAAGTGACTGCGAGTATATTATGCGGGGAAACATGCTCTATCTTAATAAGCCAAGCAATACGATGCACTAGTACCCTCGTTTTGCCACTGCCTGCTCCCGCTAAAATCAGCATGGATCGAGATGGAGCCGATACAGCTTGGCGCTGCGCATCGTTTAGAGAATCAATAATTGCCGTTACATCCATTACTCAACCCGCTTGAATAGCTTAAAGAAAACCGACCATTATACCTGATACAGCGCTCTACTTAGACTACAAAAATAAAAGGCTCTATCGCAAAGACCCCCAAAGCCTAAATTATCCTACTCTCTTGGGAAGGTTATGCTGCTAAGGAATGAGAAATAAATAACATGCACTGTTACCTTATGTGGGAGTGGCTTCAAGCCACGAATATCGCGACTTGAAGTCGCTCCCACAAAACAATGTCATTAGCGCAGCCTTACATATGAGCAGTTGAATGGTGAATTGTCAGAACAAAAGAAGTAGCAATTAATAGCATATTGAAGTGCTGGGAGCGCGGGCAGCTTGCCCATTTTTCTTAACCATACGCAAGCGAGTCGCCCGCGCTCCCAGGTAAAAATAACAAAAGTGTCAACGGGAAAATGAAAGATGCCGATAAATCGTTGTCTAAATTTTTTATCCCGAACCACGATTAAAATATGACTGAACTTATAGAATGCCACCGCTCATTGCCATAATGACAAGAGTATTCAGACTATCCGCCTGCATTTTCCTCATAATATTGGCTCGATGCACATCCACGGTGCGGTTACTGATGTTTAGATTTTTAGCAACATCCTTGCTTGAGTGATTATGTACGATCAGCAGAAAAACCTCCTTTTCGCGGCTGGTCAGACTTGCATAGCGTTCAAGTATCTGTCTTTTTTTCAGTACGGCAGGCCAAGTAAGCAGTACTTTATCAATCACTTCATGGATACGCTCTAATAACAGCTGGCTATCAAAAGGCTTCTCCATAAAATCGACAGCTCCCGCTCTAAAGGCTTTAGCAGAAATAGGTATATCACCATGGCCGCTCATAAAGATAATCGGTAGATCGCTGCATCTTTGCGCAAGTTCCTCTTGCAACTCCAGCCCATCCATATAAGGCATGCGCATATCCAGAATAAGACAGCCCAGCTGATCAGGATTAAAGTGGGCTAAAAAACCCAGCGCGGATTCATAACTTTCAACCTTAAATCCCGCTAATTCTATTAACATCGATAATGAATCACGAACAGCGAATTCGTCATCCACTACATAAATAGTGACTGCTTGCTTATTTAGTTTCATTATTTTGACTAATGACCGGTAAAGTAAAATAAAAAGTCGAGCCTTTACCTACGCAACTTTTAAAGCGTAATTCACCGCCGTGAGAAACGATCAGCGACTGGCAAATAGAAAGCCCCATACCCATGCCGGTTACTTTTGTGGTAAAAAAAGGCGTAAATATTCGTGCTTGTGCCTCATCATTAATACCTAGACCATTATCTTTTACTCTGACCTCAATATATTTAGGACTTATTAAATAGGTTTGAATGGTGAGACAACGCGGTGTTTCTTGCGCCAGTTTAGTTAATGCATCAATGCTATTTTTAATCAGGTTTAAGACGACTTGCTCTATTTGCACTGCATCAGCTGAAATACAAGGCGGAAACTTGGCTAGATCTACCGTGCATTGAATAGAATATAGTTGGCACTCATCATTAGCTAAGCTCATGGCATCTTGAACTAACTCATTGATGTCAATGCTTGAGCGATGTATCGTGTTAGTGCTAATAAATTCGCGCATGCGAGAAATAACCTGTCCCGCTCGCAGGGCTTGTTGCTCAGTTTTTTGCAAAGTCTCTTGCAATTTAATGAGATCCAGCGTATCGCTTTTTAGCAGGTGCAAGCAAACCTGATTATAAGTTGCTATGGCGGTTAAGGGCTGGTTCACTTCATGAGCAATACCCGAAGCCATTTCGCCCATAAGCCCCAGTCGCGTAACATGAGCGAGTTCATCCAAATGCTGTTTATCTAACAACTCTTTATGTCTGCGCTCACTGACATTCCTGATTATGCCCGTAAAATAGCATTTCTCATCTATCTTATATTCAGAAAGGGATAAATCGATGGGGATAAGAGTACCATCCTTGTGTCGACCTTCTAGCTGCCGAATCGACCCTATAACCTTAGTTTGGTGGCTGGATAAGTATTTTTGTAAATAATTTGTATGCTGTTCTTTATGTGGTGCAGGCATGAGTTTATTGACATTATGTCCAATAAGCTCGTCCATCGAGTAGCCAAAAATTTTAGTCACTGAGTGGTTAGCCGATTGTATTACCCCTGTTTCATCAATTGTTATAATAGCCTCCACGGCCGCACTAAAAACCGAATTAAGCCTAGCTTCTCGCTCTAGTAAATCAGCTTTTGAGAGTTTAATTTCCTTAATATTTTCTAGTAATTTTTTATTGTTACTAAGGAGTTTAAGCGTTTGCTCACTGACCTTTTGCGTTAATTTCTCATTCAACTGCTGAATTTTTTGTTCTGTGTATTTTTGCTTACTCACATCTTGCAAAGTTAAGAAAAATTCATTTAGCTCTCCATTGTAATGATCCTCATAATAATACCCTTGGCAAAGCACAGTGATAAATTGCTGATTGGCGTGTTTAATCCTAACTTCAGTAGACAGGTTGCCAGCAAGCTTTAGTAATTGATGAAAAAATAAATAAAAGCGATCTTGATCTTCGCTATGAATATATTTATGATATTTTGCACCTTGTAACTCGGCTTTAGAATAAGTTAACAAGGCACAAACCGCTCGGTTAGCATTAGTAATATTGCCATCCTTATTTAGCGTAAGAAAGCCTATAGGTGCATAATCATATAGTATTTGGTAGCGGCCTCGGGAGTCATGCAATTCCAATTGAGTCGTGCGCAACTTCTCATTTTGAATTTCCAGTTCGATTTGATACACCTGGAATTCGTATATTAGTTTGTGTACCGCCTCTGAACTAAAATTTGCCACATCAGTCCGTGTTATCTGTAGATTCTCTTCCGCCTTTTTGCGTAGCTCATCACGTAATATGTCAGTGTTATTAATACTCATAAGCTCAATAATTTTGCAGAAGTTTAATCATTGTTATGTCCTCTAGCGCTCACACTTTCTATCGCCAGCCGAATATGCGCAGGGTTTTCAGTTATATTATCCTGCTTTGCGATTTACGTAAACCTGCGACTAAAGGCATACGCAGCCCTTCACTCGCCATTTTAATGACATTCCAATTTGGCTGACCGCCAGAGGTTGGCTCAAAGCATGTACCGGACGGCTATGGATACAAAAAATCTTGCCATGTTCGTTAATAATACTTGCCGATGCATAGCGTTCTAATGCCATTTCAGTAAATCCGGCAATAAGCTTAAATACCCCAGCTGTTGATGAGTCACAACAATAAAGCCATGCCATTCTTAGCTGGCAGATGCCCAAAAAAAGTCTCCAACGCCTCTAAGCCGCCTGCTGATGAGCCTATGCCCACGACTAGGGGTTTAGTCAGTTTAGCTTGTTCGTTATCTGACTACTTACTTTCTTATTATTTTCTGGCATTCGCCTGTGCCCAATATGAAATGTGTAGTCAACAGTATAGTCCTCCACTTAACATGGGACACCTAAAAATGGTGGGGCGGACTTTAATCCGACCTTGCTAAAAATGCGGACTAAAGTCCGCCCTACAAATATGATTAACGTCCAACGACCCCAGCACTTCCTAGCTATCTTATTGATGAATTTACTTAGTTTTACTGTGAGAAAGTTACCATGTTCCTGTTCGTATATTCAAGCTATGAATGCAATATAGGTAGTTATACGGATAGTATTACCCTGATTTTCTTTATAAACTGACGAAGCTTTTAATTTTTTGGTGACTGAAAATGACGACTAATAAAAATGACAAAAAGCCTGAAGCAGAGCTTACCGTGAATCTAGCCCGTAATTATATTTCGGATGAAACTTTTTATGAAATGACCGCTAAAAACGCCTATTACAAAGCCGAACAACGAGATTTTGTCGGTGGTGATGAATTAGAAGACTGGTATGCCGCAGAACTGGAAGTTAATAAGCAAAACTTTTATCGATTTCTCACCTAATCCTATCAAATATTAACTGCTTTTCTTCCGGTGCACGAATAGCAAACTTCTATCCGGTATCAACAGGCGTTGCATATCAACTTAATCAGCCGTAATTTAGAACAGATATTCCACGGCGACTAACTGGGACAAATAAGATGAAACGGAATAAATCACTTGCCTTAACAAGTCATGCGCATATTGAGGCACATAAAAAACGCACTGCTTATCATGAAGCAGGGCATGCGATTGCTATTCTTGTTAATAGTGAACCTAAACAGCTTCCGCCCATATTTTTTCGAATTAACCTTCATGATTCCGCTCTAAACTCGACAGCTGATACCTACATGGGTTTAAGTTACGGTGCCGAGATAGAGTATGGGCGCTTTATTGAGCATGTGCCTGAATCTCTTGATTGCTTTATAGAAAACATAGAAAACTCGCATATGAAGGGATCGTTTTTTACCGCCTTTGTCGCAGATATTGTGAATTTACTGATTGGCCCATTGGCCGAAGCAAAATATACGGCTATCAGTGATGGAGAGGTTTTCAATAAAAACTTGATTACTCCTAGTGCCTTGCACAATTATGGCGGCTCTTCGGATCTGGCCTTAATTAATGAATACTTGGACTGCTTTTCCAGCGACAAAAATGAGCAAACTCATTTATTAGCCGAGCTGCTAATTCAAGCATTTGATTTTGTTGATAATGCTGAGAACTGGAGAAAAATAAGACTACTCGCTCAGCATATTATCAATAAGGATATTAAAACCATTGACTATAACGAGATCACTACCTTATTAAGCCCAGCCTAAGATTAATTAATTACCCTTAAATAAAGCCCCAGCTAGATAAACTAAACTCTTTACTTTAAAAGTATTAACAATTTTTGGAGTGCACTATGACCGCTAAGCGAAAAATTGATTTATCCGTACAAAGAAAATTTTATCATCATGATTCTGATGATTTTTTTGAGGAAAAATCACCTAAAGACTTTCATTTTAAAATTAAAAAACATAATTCATCAAAGCAGTACAGTATTTCTGACTGGCTTGATAACGAGGAAGAATTACCCCTGACCTAAACCTCAGTTATTAAACACACAACCGACCCAACTCATATTTCATATTGTATGGCTATGAGACTTGGATTTACCTAAGACTGGAGAATGATATGAATAATAAAAAATAAGTATCGAAAAAAAGTACGGACGTAAAGCCACGTTTACCCGCAGGTGGCCGCGTTTATTAGATAGGAATGCGCCTATGGAAGATTTTGAAAAAAGCTTCCCAAAAGTAGACATTATTGATCACGACAAAGAAATAGAAATTCAAGCTGCGTTACCTGGGGGTAATAAGGAAGACTTGGATATTTCCATTCATAATCAGTTGCTGACGATCAAAGCCAGTCACAAAACTGAAAAGAGAAAAGAAGGATGAAGGTAGATATTTTCATCGGGAAATATCACGCGGTGAGTTTATGCGTACCGTGGCATTACCGGATAGTGTTGATAGTGAACATGTAAAACCAACAATGAAATGTCAACAGAACCTAAATGCGCAGAAAGTAAGTGCAAAAAAATAGAAAATGCTATTACAGAATTATTGAGCCAGTCAATGCCGACAAAATGACAACGGGTTACCGTAATGGCGCGTTGACCATTACTGCTCCCAAGAAATGAATACGAATAACTTAAGTAGCTTATTTGGTAGGGCGCGGCCTCAGCCTGCCAATATTCAACAGCGATGCTAAAGGCGGGCTAAAGCCACGGCCTACCGAAACTATAATAATAAAACCAATGGGCTAGCAAAAACCCTCAAAATATCTACAAAAGAGAAATTATTGTGAAGGCTAAATCTATGCAGTTCATGTTCTTGAAATATAAACATTTTTTCATTATTTTCTGCACAGGTTGCACGTTAACCTTATTGCTTTTTAGTTATCAAAATAATCGTCAGCATCAATATGAAACTGAACTATTTAAGCAATATGTCAACGTACAATTTACTGTGCTTGAATACAAACTAGAATCTTCTGTTTCTGTATTAAAAGAAATTAATGTTTTTTTTAAATCCAAAAGTTCTATTAAGCCTGATGAGTTTAAACGATTCACTGCTGAGCAATTACAGAATCACCCAGAAATTCATAGATTGGAATGGATACCGCCGGAGAAACTCAATACAACTGAAAGTTCAACTAACTTGAGTGATATTACAGATCCTATTAATCATAATGTTATTGCTGCCACGCTTGATTTTGACTTTTTCCCCCAAGCCTATGCTGCATTAGCAGCGACTGAGGAGATAAAATCCTCCGTTCAAGATTTCAGTCATATTTGGCTTAAAGTATTAAATAAAGTGAACAACAAAAATATAATAACTTTAATATCACCTGTTTTTGCCACTTCAGAAACGGATATTCCACCCGTTATCATTAGCTTCTATCCGGCTCAAGTCGCGCTAATTGCTAAGCAAAATAACCCACCTAAGCAAGCTGACTTTTTGGGTTATATTTTAATGCTATTGAAAAGAGAAAGTTTTACTCAGAATGCGATTACTTTTGCGGTTCATGACCTGTCTAGCAATGCGAGTCTAGCCAATCAGTGGCTAGTCGGCGACCCAGACATTACGTCTCAACGTTCTAACGCCCATTATTTGAATTCTCTGCTTAATATCAACGGACAACGTTGGCTGCTGTCTGCCTCTGCTCCCTCTGATTTCTTGGAAAACAACAATCAAATCACACTTATTATGGGTCTGCTGAGCAGTCTATTTTTTGCTCTCTATGTGCATAGGTTGCAACAAAATCATCACTCTGATAATAACAAAATAAAAATACGCACCAAACAATTATTAAGCAGTCAGGCTTACTATAGAGCCGTTCTCAATACAGCTGTTGATGGCATTATTAGTATTAATGAAGCAGGTATTATCAGTCACTTTAATCAAAGTGCTAGCAAAATTTTTGGTTATGCTCCAGAGGAAATAACGGGGCATAATGTATCTATGCTAATGACTACTGAAAACGGCACTCATCATGACTGCTATATTAGAAATTATCTCAAGACCGGCATTAAAAAAGTGATAGGTAGTAACCGTGAAGTATTGGGGCGACATAAAAAAGGGCACTTAATTCCTATTCGGCTATCCATCTCTGATACTGGTATCGAAGGCGATATGCGTTTTACGGGAATTATTCGAGACTTATCAGAGCTTAAGTCTAAAGAAGAAGAGTTACAGCAACATAAAAGTAATTTCAAACAACACGTACTGCACCATACGGAAAAATTAAAAAAGGAAAATAATCACTTGAGAAGATTGAGTGAAATTGATCCCTTAACTAAAATCCCTAATCGCCGTTTTTATGAAAATCACTTGATGCAAGAAATAACATCAGCAAAGCGAACAGCACAGCCATTGGCTCTATTAATGATCGATATTGATAATTTTAAAAAATACAACGATACATATGGACATGCTGCGGGAGATTTCGCATTAAAATCGGTCGCTGAAACAGTTGCTGAAGTCTTACCCAGACAAACCGATCTTGTTGCCCGCTATGGAGGCGAGGAGTTTGTAGTCTTGCTGCCAGCGACCAATACTCAAGGCGCTTATCTTGTCGCAGAAAATATCCGAAAAACAATACAAGCTATGAATATAAGTCACCACTATTCAATAGCTTCAAATGTTCTAACGGTGTCTATCGGCGTGTCTTCATTGCAGGGTAATTACTTGAATGACCTTGATTTATTTAAACAAGCTGACACGGCTCTATATTGTGCAAAAAATAAGGGTCGCAATCAGTGTGAGATCTATAGGTTCATAGTTCCATTAAAAGGAATTCAACATCAGGTTTTACATTAAGGATTCAGAATTTAATAAAACCCGAAACTGTAATCTGTAGAGTGGACTTCAGTCCCCTTTTTAGCAGTGGCAGACTAAAATCCACCCTACTTTGTGACAGCCCGCCCTTAGTGCATATTGGCTAAGAAGCATACGAAATCATTACGCGTTTATAAGATTTTTTTATCTGATACTTGCACATTTTTTTTAGCCCTGTATATTTAGAAATTACGCGCGACTTTCTAGTCGACTCACTATAATTAGAATAAAAAAGGAAAGGTGGAAACTATGAGCTTTGATTTTAAACGCATGCTTAAATTTGAAATTAACATTGGCACAAAAGAAAAGAAAGCCCGCCTTTATGCAGGCTCTGCTTTATTATTTATCTCTTTATTTCTAGCCTCTGTGCCTTTATTACTGATCGGCTTAATATTAGTTGCTACAGGCTATTCAAAATGGTGCCCAGTGTATTCTGGCCTACAAAAATCGACAGTAGAAAACTAAGAAAAATCTACCTAGTTAAGCAGTTGGCATATCGCCTTCTGCTTAAACCCTACTACACAGCGCTTAGAAAAAACCAACAATCATCCCCTGCCACGCAGACTCATTCGCATTTTCTACGCCAAACTTATTTAGCCAGAACGAATATTCTGTTCCTATATAGAAGACATCTGACTTCCAACTCACTAAATCACCGACATCTAGTAGTAGTTGTGGTTGCATTAACATCGTGACATTACCAAGCACATTAGTATTGCCGTCCTTTATATCGGCAAAACCACGAAATTTGAATTTAGTCGGCCCCAGCTCAAAGGGAAAGCTCCAAACGGGTGTAATTTGTACTCCCCAAGAATGATAGCCATCATCTTTATAAGCCATAACATCTAGCTGTAAATAGTCAAAATACATATTGGCCAAATCTAAACTAATACCGACTAAATACGCCTGAAAACGATTTTCTTCAGGTCGATTACTGATATTAATGCCACCAGCCAGCGAAAAGTCTTTAATTGGCCCTAAGCTCAAGTCTGCTCCGGATATTTTATTTAAGCTCAGATACGAGTACACTTCAGAATAGACCCCAAAGCCATTGTTATTATACATATCAACAAAAAAGAAATTTGTTCCATATTTCCAGCCATGCGAGTGCTCAATAGTCACAGTAGAGCGTTCTTGCTCGGCAAAAATAAAATCACCACCATAAAGATATTGAATATTACTCGAACTCCAATCAAAGGGTTGTAACGCCCAACTGGAAATAGAAAAAGACGTCGAGAGTAAAAAGAGAATGAGTTTTTTAGGTAGCATTATAAGTAGATTAATTTACAATATTTGGATTGGAAAGGGTCTTTTCTGAGCGCTTTCACATTGATAAAAGTCGTTAATATTATAAACTACACTAGCTTATTTTTTACTTAACCGAGTTAATATGCATAATAAAATCATTGATTATTTCCGTGACGGTCTATGGCAACTACACAGGGAAGAAAATAATTCTGGTATAAAAAAATCTGCGCTACGCTATTTGAAAGTTTTCACTTTATCAGCCAATGACTTTGTTAAGGATCATGGCAGTTTAAGAGCTTCAGCACTCACCCTTTATACCTTGCTCTCCATTGTACCTATAATTGCCATGTGTTTTGGGGTCGCAAAAGGGTTTGGCTTTGAAACAGTGCTGGAACAACAATTACTAGAGCAAGTCCCCGATCAGGACACCATGATCTTACAATTGATTGAAATGGCAAAGAATATGCTTGATTCTACTAAAGGTGGATTAGTTGCTGGTTTCG
>Ga0105357_10001373_pt1 | contig 13103 bp, 11 predicted proteins | sample GOMGulsemesocosm_4_FD_83660 | JGI IMG/M metagenome (GOLD analysis project Ga0105357, IMG submission 83660) | Methane-oxidizing microbial communities from mesocosms in the Gulf of Mexico - GOM15B Gulf of Mexico | ecosystem: Environmental > Aquatic > Marine > Cold seeps | place: USA: Gulf of...
CCGATGAACTAGACGAAGCAGGCTTTGCCGTGCCCGCCTTTGATGCTGAGACCCGTGCGCGGGTTGATGCGGTTTTACCGGGGTTTGTTGCAGCCAATAACCCCTTGGATGTAACTGGCGGGATTGCCGGCGATTCAAGCATGTTCGGCAAGGTTTTAAACGCCCTTGGCACCGCCCCCGACCATGACAGCTTTATTATTTTTATTGGCCTGATGGCCAGCATTTCAAAGGATCTATCTGATAGTCTTGTTGCTGCATTTTCCAAGTCTGGAAAACAGGTAATGGTTGTTTGGGTCGGGGCCCCCCAGCAGGTGATCATTGATCTGGAAAGCCAAGGCCTGCCGGTGTTCCCCGACATTCCCGAAGCGGTGCGGGCGATGGAAATCCTGCGCAATGTGACGCGGGGTCAGTCAAGGGCCAAAGCTCTGCTAACCAAGGATTGGCCGCAGCTATTGCCATCACAGGACACATGCGAGCCGCGGTCAGAAGTTATGGCGCAGCGTCTTATTTCAGAAAACTGCGACTTGCAGTTTCCAAAACATGTTTTGCTGCAATCGGCAGATGATGCCGCTGACGCCCTGGCACAGTTGACCCCGCCGCTAGTGGTGAAACTGCAAAGCCCGGACATGCTGCACAAAAGCGAATATGGCGGCGTTGCACTGGGGATACGAACCGAAAGTGAGCTGGCAACAGAAGTGCAGCGGATGCTTGTGATTGCTCAAAAGGGAAACTTGCGGCTGGATGGTATTCTGGCACAGGAAATGGCCCCGATTTCCCAAGAGCTGATTATTGGTTTCAAACGTGATGCGGTGTTCGGCCCGCTTATTCTGATCGGTCGCGGTGGGGTCGAGGTCGAACTGCGCCCTGATCACGCGTTGGCCTATCTACCGCTTGGCGTTGATGAAATCCTTGCATTGTTGCAGGGACTTGAAACCGCGCCACTGTTCGAGGGATACAGGGGAGGCCCGCAAGGTGATTTGCGGAAACTTGCCAAAAACCTGAGTGCCCTGGGCGCGGCATTCGTTGCGGATGAAAGCATTGAAGAAATAGAAATCAACCCGCTCGCACTTACAAAATCAGGTGAGTTTATTGCATTGGATGCGCTATCTCTTCACCGCCGGTGACAGATGAAGCCGGAACGAATACGCTTGAAGAGATAGCCAACTGGTGGCTGACTAACCTGCTAACCCGGCCTATAAAGATTGGTGCGAGGGTCGTTCGACATGCCCGCACCATTATTTCCCAACTCGCAAAGATAGCGATTGGGAGCAAAAACAGACACAACATGCAGGTGATGGCATTTCACTTGGGGAACGTCTGATCAACGCGTCGTCTTGGCGGTTTCGCTTCGATTCAGGGGGTATTGCCGCTCTGTTGGTCGTCGCGATCTCGTTTTTGACGGCCGCCTCCCGTCATACTATCAACTTGCTTTGGACCAGATACAGATTGCCAAGGGCGAAGAGGCGATTGATGTGCCCATCAGCGGCTTGTGCGGCTCTATCAGCACCAGCAAACGCGACCATGCACTAAGGCCTCCATATCAGCCAGAAATTTCTCGCGCCGTGTCACCGTCTTCTAGGAGTTAATGGCAAGAGAGGCAAAGGTCATCTATTTAGGCATTGGTGGCACTGATCGCGACCACATCCTGGTGTTTGGATGCCGGGAACGGCGTCAGGCGGTGCAACTGACCAAGGCGACGGATGTTGTAGACGCGGCTTTTCATTGCCTGTTCGGTCAGAGGCTTGCCGCGTTTCCCATGCACGTGTTGGGTTGCTTGGCACCGGCACGATGGACGCATCCAATATTTGGCCGCCTCGCGCGATATAGCCCTGCCGGCAAGCCATAACGAAAGTCGGCCCCTGATCTGATATTCCTCCACCGCATCATCCCACAAATCTACAGCGCGTACAGATAAGGAGCAATTCATAGAAGTGCCCTGCAAGAAATTCTGTAATTGGGACAAGCCAAACGAAGTCACCGACTGTCTGTGGCTTTGTTTATCGCGTGTATCACCCCACCCGATTGGCAATAACTCCAACTGCGCCGAGACAAAATGCGCACTAACATCAGAACAAAGTTGACTGTGCAGTCATTCTCGTGTCTGAATGTCATTCAGAGTGAAGATTATCTTTGCGTGACTGACGCGACCATAACTGCAATGTGGTGCATTTTTTAGGGGGGGATATGGATCGAATATTTAATTGGCTTGCGAACGCCTCGGGTTTTCTTGGAGGCGCCGCAGTGGTTTCGATGATGGTCCTCATTAACCTGGATGTTATAGGGGCGAATCTGTTCACAAAACCAATGAAGGGGACAATGGAAATTGTTTCCACATATATGATGGTTGCCGTATCTTTCCTGCCGCTCATGAAAGTGGAACGTGAAAACGGTCATATCGGTGTGGATTTGCTGATGCGGTTTTTTGGACCCTCGGCACGTTTGCGCCTGATTGCCGTTTCAGGCCTGATCACAGCAATGTTCTTTTTCGCGTTGGCTTATTCGGGTTGGAATCTTGCCGTCAAAAAATTCAACATCGGTGAATATGCAATGGGCGCGCGGTTCCTGCCGGTTTGGCCCGCACGGTTTATGGTTCCAGTCGGAGCAGGCGCTATGGCGTTATTTGTGTTGTATAAATCATGGCGATTGATGCTGCTGGATACTCGTTACGCCCCCCAAGACACCCTGCCGGAGACCCAAGATGACTGATCTATCTATTGGCGGCATGAGCATTCTCGCCGCCTTCATTATGATCCTTATCCGAGTGCCGGTTGGCGCTGCTCTTGGGGTCTCTGCGTTTGGTGGAATCTATCTTGTCATGGGCTGGCGGCCTGCGTGGGGTGTTTTGGCCTCGGTGCCGTTTGACTTTGCTTCACATTGGACCCTCAGCTCTATCCCGATGTTTCTGTTGATGGGATATATTGCGTATTACACCAAGCTCAGCGACGGCTTGTTCAAAGCGGCCAGCGCCTGGTTGCGCTGGATGCCTGGTGGGCTGGCCGCGGCGTCTGTTGGCGCAAGTGCCGGGTTCTCTGCGGTGACCGGATCCAGCCTGGCCTGTTCGGCGGCAATGGGGCGGATTGTCGTGCCGCAAATGCTTGAAAAAGGGTATGATAAAGGGTTGGCCACTGGCGTGGTTGCCGCCTCGGGCACGATTGGATCTATGATCCCACCAAGCATTATCCTGCTTATTTTCGGGATATTCGCCGAAGTGCCGATACATCAGTTGTTTGTTGCTGGCGTTGCTCCGGGGATTTTGACTGCCCTGATGTTTATCGCCATGATCGTTATCCGCGTAAGCCTGAAACCATCGCTAGCACCCAAAGAAGACATCAAGGAAAGCTGGGCTGACCGTTTTGCTACGTTGATTGACACCTGGCCAACACTTGTGCTGATTTTAGGCGTCTTTGGTGGTTTGTTTAGCGGATTGTTTTCCCCAACCGAAGCCGGTGCAGTCGGTGCCGGATTGGCTTTGATCCTGGCCGGTATTCAGCGCACGTTAACACGGGAAACCTTTCTTTTGGCGCTCAAAGAAACGGTGCAAACAACCGCATCTGTTTTCATTGTGGCAATTGGAGCCGCACTATTGACCCGTTTGATGGCACTGACTGGTGTTGCCGAATTTCTATCGTCCTTTGCCGCTGCGGCTGATGTTAGCCCACTGATGCTAATTTTGGGACTATCCATAGTATATTTGCTGCTCGGTATGTTCTTGGATCCAATCGGCATTATGCTATTGACCCTACCGATATTTCTACCAATCGCCGAGGACCTGGGCATTAATTTGATCTGGTTCGGGATCATTATTACCAAATTGCTCGAAATGGGGCTGATCACACCGCCCGTGGGTCTGAATGTATATGTGATCAAGGGCATTGTCGGTAATGCCGTCTCACTTGAACGTATATTCAAAGGCGTCGGCTGGTTTCTAATCGCCGATGTGTTCACTCTGGCACTGTTAATCGCCTTCCCATTGATCACACTTTACCTGCCGGGATTGGTGGATTGATCCTGGCGCCAATAAAATAAATAACCCAACGGAGGAAACTATGACTTACCAATCCAAAACCCTGATTGCCCTGGCATCAGCTGCATTTCTTGCGTCATCTCTGGCTGCAACTGCAAAAGAAGTGACCTTCGCAGCATGGTTACCGCCAAAACACCCAACAGTCGTTGGCGGAGCTGAGACATTTACCAAAGGCGTTACCGCAGATAGCAATGGCGAAATCACGTTTAAACTGATCACTGGCGGCGCACTACTAGGGGCCAAAGATACTGTCAGCGGTCTTTCTGATGGTCTTGCAGCCATGGGCCAAGTCGCGTTTAGCTATTATCCAGCGGAATTTCCGCATAGCACCCTGGCGGGTGAGATGGCGATTCTGGGCAGCAACCCGCTGGCGATTGCCGCCGCAACAACCGAGTTTTCACTGCTCGCCTGCGCCCCGTGTCAGGCGGAATATAAAGCAGCTGGCATCGTATCTCTGGGCAACGCCAGCACAGGGGCCTATGAACTGGTCACGGTTGAACCGGTGGTGAATGTCGCTGATATTAAGGGCATGAAAATCCGCGCTCCGGGTCTTTTATGGGAACGCTGGCTGGAATCAGTCGGCGCTGTTCCAGTATCGGTGCCATCCAGTGAAATGTACGAAAGTATTTCACGCGGGCAACTTGACGGCACAATGACTCCTTTGGGCTCATTGAAATCCATGTCACTTTGGGATGAAACAAAATACGTCACCCAGATTGGGCTGGGATCGTTCCGCTCATGGGGGGTGTTAGGAGTAAGTGAACTGCATTGGGCAGAATTGAGTGCGGATATGCGTCGCATTTATCTGAATAATGCCGCCGCTGGCATTTTGGGCACCTCAAGGGCCTATATGGCGAAAGATACAGTCGCTCTAACTGAATCCGCAGACAAAGGTGTCGCAGTTCTGCAGCCTGGCGAGACTCTTTTGGCCGCAACGGACGCATTTTTACAAGCGGATCGCTCTACGATAATTTCGAACGCGAAATCCGCGATGAATATTGCCGAACCGGAACCCTTTATGGATACTTACGCTGCTCTGATCATCAAATGGGAAGAGAAATATGCAGGCCTATCGGTCGATGATGACTTCGACAAAATGGTAAATTTGCTGACCGATGAAGTGTACAATAAGCTTGATACAGCTACCTATGGACAATAGTCAGCCGTTTAACAGGTATCTGGCATCGCTCAGGCGATCTTCCTGATACGGCGTATTGATTTCGATTTGACCTGACAGTTGACCATTTTCTATGGTGTCTGTCAGGTCAAGTTCAGTTTACAAACTTATCTTCCGGTTCTGCTGGCCCTATCAGCAGCCGAGTACTGAATTTTTCAGCAAGCTTCATAGTTGAACGCATTCTTTTCAATGGCATGTACCTGGACCAACCCTGCGGGGGGACCCGATCAAGCAGCGACAAATCAGCCAGACACCCACTGCTCACATGGCTCGCTCACATGACTTAAACTCTATGGTTAAAGGCGACGTCCCGTCTCAGACGTCTGTTTGTAGGTCCAGCAACAAACCCCACCCCATGTACCGTTACCATGGGATGGGTCTGCCAAGGCCTGAGGAAACGTGGTCAAAAGCGATTTGGGAAAAGAAACCGCGCAGAGATACTAGCTGTGCCCTTGCGACGAAACCAATAAACTTGTGGAAACACCGATCACTCTGACGCGTGTTTGGCAGTCAGGATTTTGGGAAAATTCCCATTTGTTTGGCGATCACCTGAAGCATGACTTCGTTGGCCCCCCCCCCAACAGCGGTCTGACGCGCCTCGCGGTGCACGCGTGAAATGAACGTGTCATCCATCATGGCTTGCCCCCCCCAAAACTGGGTGAGTTCCATCGGGATTTCCATAGACATCCGACCAATCGTGTATTTCGCCATAGAGGCCAGCTTGGTCACATCCTGCCCCTCCAGATGCACCTCTAACGCACGATAAAGCAGGGACCGCACCGCCTCGATCCGGGTTTGCATTTCAGCAATTTTGAAATAGATCGCCTGATTGTCCAATAGTGGCTTACCAAACGCGATACGCTGGCGAAGGTAATCGACAGTTTCGGAAATCGCAATGTCCAGAAACCGCCACGAGCGCGCAACGACAAACAATCGCTCTTCCTGAAACTGCTCCATCTGGTAGATGAACCCGCGGCCCTCTTCGCCAATTCTATTGGCCTGTGGAATGCGCACATCATCAAAAAACAGAAGTGCAGTATCGGACGATTTATAACCCACCTTTTCAAGCTTTTTACCGACGCTGATCCCAGGAGTATCCAGCGGCAGCACGATTAGAGATTTATTTTTATGGGGACCATTTTCAGTGCCAGTATTGACCAGCAGGCAAATCCAATCGCCCTGAACACCATTGGTGATCCACATCTTTGATCCGTTGATAATATAATCATCACCATCCTTACGCGCAGTGGTTTTAAGGCTGGCCACATCGGATCCTGCCCCTACCTCGCTGACCCCAATGCAACCAACCAGATCTCCGGCTATTGTTGGGGCCAAAAACTCGGCCTTAAGCCGGTCGCTGCCGTGATTGGCAAGGGCGGGCGTGCACATATTGGTTTGCACGCCAATCGCCGAGCAAATTCCCATCGTGCGGATCGTGCCCAGTTCTTCGGCAAATGCAATCTGATAGGACAAGTCCAGCCCCATCCCACCATCATCCGGCGATTTACCAATACCCAATAGGCCAGCATTGCCAAAGGCCTTCATCACCTTATGGGCCGGAAAAATCCCCTCAGCCTCCCATTGATCCACATAGGGATTGACGTGTTTATCAACAACGGCGCGGGTCAGGCGTCGCAGCTCTTCATGTTCTTGCGTCCAGATCATTAGTCTGTTTCCAGAACAGGTTTTCGCAGGACAATCAGAGATGTTTCGCCAACCTGCGAAACCCGTCCGTCTGACGAAGTAATCCGGATTTCAAGACAAACTGTGCCCGACCGTCCTGAAGCGCTGCGTTCTAGAACCATCGCACTTGCGGTCAGAACATCGCCAACAAACGCGGGCGTCAAAAATCGCCAAGGGCCAAGTTTCCCCATCGCAACAAGGCTTTCACCAATTACATTCCCAACCGAGGCCATTGCTTGGGCCACTGGATATGGCCCATGCGCAATCGCGCGGCCAAACCTGTTGTTTGAACTTGTGTTAATCGGGTGGTGGGCGCCAAACAGATCCGCGTGGCGGGCAATTCGTTCAGCGCTGCAATCAATGTCGGGTAGGCCAATAACCGTGCCGGATGTCAGTGATTCATACCAATAAGTATCTAATGTGTTCATAGTATCCTCCTGCCAAAAGGATAGCATTAATGACTGACGGATCATAATTATTTTGGCAGAATAATGTTATGTTTTTTGCGCTGCCATTTTGGACACAGCCAACAATTCCTGGCTCAAATCATTCAGTTTCTCCGCATCTATCTGCGCAGAGATACCAATCGCACTGATGGCCAGAAATGGTGGATTGATACCATTCTCGATAGCGACTGCAGCCGTCGTAATTCCGATCGAAAAGTACCCTTCGTCCACTGCAAAACCGCTCTCACGAGCCTTTAATACATCTTGGAACCATTCTTCAAATTCGATCGCACGGGCAAAGCGCACCTTATTGAAGCGACGTTCCATTTTTGATTTGGACAAATCGCTATGGGCCGCAAAACAACGGCCAAGCGCACCAACAAATATTGGAAGGCGCTGCCCAACGCGCATGGATATCTGAACAGCAGAAACCGGCTCTGCTCGATCCACCAGCAACACGCGTTCCTTATCCACGACTTGCCAAAGGTTCATCGCCACATCAAATCTTAGGGCTATGCGTTGAAGTTCAGGATGCAGCACCCGAATGTGACTTTCCCGATCCAAAGCACCGCGGGCAAGCGAAACAACTCCGATCGAAATCGTATAGGTCTTTGATTGCGTGTCAAACCCTGCAAGCCCCTCGTGAACCAAAGTTCTTAGAAGGTTAAAACAGGTCGATGGGTTAAGCCCCAGATCACGCGCCAATTGCGTAACACGCACGCCTGATTTTGCTTTCTGCAGGTACCTCAACACGGCGAGCCCATTAACTAGCGCTCCAACCAACTTTTCGTTTGACGTATCGGCCATGATGCCCCTTACCACTTCGCGAATTCTCGCAAGAGAATAATACACTTCATATCAGAGCGCAAACATCCGGTTAAAGCATGCATTTTTACCAGACAGTATCTAGTGCACGCAAAACTATTGAAACAATCCGCATCTTATCAAGTCAGAATATGCCTCAATCGCCATCTGAGGAATTTCGCCACTGGATTTGTATTGCATCGCAATATAGGCACGGGCCCCTAGCAAAATAGAAACCGTCGCCTGCAACTTTTCGTCGCTCATTCCGGCAATGTCACCGGCTTGCATATCGCGCCTTAAAACCCTGCAATACCCGTCACTTAGCCGACTTATATGTTCATCATGAGCCTTCGGTGCGAAAACTTCTGCTTCATATAGCACTCGATAGAACCCTGGATTATCCTTCAGGTAATCACAATATGACTGAAAGCGAGTGATTTCCCGGTCAATTCCGCTAGCGCCCCCCTTCAAATCCTCTGTAATCCTGTCGGTCATTTGTCGACCTACATAAGGCAGCAAGGCATCAAAAAGCTCCTGACGGTCCGCAAAGTAATTATAGAATGTGCCATGCGCGACACCTGCCGCAGATGTCACTTTAGCAATTGTTGTAGCTGCATAGCCGAACTTGCCAACAGTATCAGCCGCTGCCAACATCAGGTTGCGATAAGTCAACTGCGCCTTCTCATCCCGGCTCAATTTTCGTTTTTTCCGCTGTGAAAGCAGGGGCAAACTGGGGGGTACTGGTTTATCAGTCTTTTCGTTTCGCACATTTCACTCTGATTTAGGGTCTACTTTAGGCAACCATGTCACGTAGCATTCTCTTCAACACTTTGCCAGAAGGGTTGCGCGGCAGATCGTCAACAATCCTGAGAGCTTTGGGGCATTTGAACCCGGCAAGCTGTGACCGGCAATATTCAACCAATTGCGCGAGATCCAGCCTGGTCTTGGGACGCAATACAATCACCGCCACAGGCACCTCGCCCCAGCGGTCATCCGGCATGCCGATCACCGCGACATCCTGCACTTGGGGCATGGTAAAAATGACCCGTTCCAGTTCTGACGACGCGATGTTTTCCCCCCCCGATATGATCATGTCCTTTTTGCGATCCGTTAGAAACAAAAAACCATCATTATCCAGATAGCCCATATCGCCAGACCGTAAAAAACCGTCCTTAAACATTGCACTAGCTGTGCGTTCGGGGTCTTTCCAATACCCATTGGTAACCTTAGGACCACGCATGCAAATCTCACCCACGGTGCCAGCCGCAACCTCTGCCCCCGCATCATCGCGAATTTGCAGTTCAACCATGCTGACAGCGCGACCAACTGAGCCGATTTTGTCGATCTCGCGGCCCGGCTCCATCATGGTGTCGCCAGATACAGTTTCGGTCATGCCATAGGCGTCAATATATCGGGCCGAAATGAATGTTTTGCCAAAATCCATAATCCGTTGTTCCGGCGTGCGTTCTCCTCCGCCAATACACCACTTCAGGCTGGAAACATCCGACAATTCCCCTGCTTTCAGCCCAAGGATTGCGCTGGTCATCACTGGGGCCAGCCAGATACCAGTGATAGATTCAGTCGCAATCATATCAACCGTGGCCCGCGCATCAAAGTCACGCAGCACAACCATTGCGCCTCCGGCGATATGCACCGCAAGCCCCGGCAAATCGCTGCCTCCGACATGGTATAGCGGGCCAACAATACCCAGCCGGTCCCGCGCGCTCAATTGTAAGGATTGCACCATAGCCATATTTTTATAATAAAAATTATCATAGCTATGGGTCACCCCTTTGGGATGATCCGTGGTGCCCGATGTATACATCAACCGCATAAGATCAGCGCCGGTTCTACGGCTGGCCTGCTGCTGCGGGGCGCAATCGCCAAAGGCCGTCTGGCAACACGATTGCGCCGAAGCATCCAGAAAGACCACTGGCACATCTACCAGCGCCATTGAGCTTTGGAATTCATCATCCGCCAGCACCAGGTCAGCCCCCGAATGGCTGACGATATAGGAGACCTCTTGCGCCGAAAGCCGGAAATTCATCGGCAGTAGCACCGCCCCCAGATGCGAGGCGGCATAGACCAGTTCAATGAAAGCAGCCGAATTTTTCATCACCAGCGCAACAATACTGCCCGCCGTGACCCCTTGCGCCTTTAGACCGCCCGCCACCAAGAGAACCCGCTCATTCAGCGCCGCCCAAGTGATCCGGCTCCCCTCGTAAACAAGCGCTTCGGCATCGGGGCGTATGCGGGCATGACTTTGCAAATAAGAGGTCAGATTGTGCATTATACGGCTCCGTTAATACGACCGGGGCAGGCCCAGATTTACAGTAGAAATATAATTCAGGATCATCTCTTCGGACACAGGGGCAAACCGGAACAGGCGCGCATCCCGCCACAGACGTTCCACATGCATTTCCTTAGAAAAGCCCATACCGCCCATCACCTGCATAGAGCGTTCGGCAACCGCCGAGGCCGCCTGAGAGGCGATTAGTTTGGCCGCATTGCTTTCCGAACCAAATGGCAACCCATTGTCAAACAGCGACGCGGCCTTCAGGTTCAACAGCTTTGCGGCCTCAAGTTCGGCCCAATGTTGCGCCAGCGGAAACTGGATTGCCTGATACGATCCAATTGCCCTATCGCCAAACACACGACGTTCATTGGCATAATCAACCCCCAGCCGAATGGCCAAACGGCCTGCCCCGACCAGGCTGGCGGTGGTTACGATGCGTTCAGTATTCAAAACATCCAGCAGTTGGTACCAGCCCTTGTCGACATCCCCGATCAACTCTTCCGGGCCAACATGCACATCATCAAAAAACACCTGACTAGAGGGAAGCGTGTTGGTGCCGAGCTTGTCAATCGGCGTATGCGACACGCCTTTCCGGGTGGTATCAATCATGAACAAGCTCAAACCAAATGTCTTTTTGGGCGCGTCTTCAATTGACGTTGTGCGCGCGACCACCAGCATCTTGTTGGACTTCTGTACGCCGGTAATCCAAATTTTTTGACCGTTCAACCGCCAGCCATCGCCATCGGCAATTGCCGTGGTTTTCAGTTCAAGCGAATTGGTACCGGCATCCGGCTCGGTCAAGGCCATGCAAAACTGCATCTCGCCGCTGCACATTTTCGGCAACCATTCAGCTTTCATTTTCTCAGTGCCATATTTGGCAATCGAAACGCCGCCAAAAATCGGGTTCAACATGAAAACCTGGCCAAGGGTTGCACCACCGCCACCCGCGCATAATTCTTCAATAATCAGGGCAATCTCGACCATTCCCAGCCCGGCACCGCCCAGGTCTTCGGGCAACATTGCTCCGGCAAGGCCCATGTCACAGATCGCCTGCCAGCACTCGGCAGGAAATTCTTTTTTGGCGTCTTTTTCGCGCCAATAATCAGGCCCAAATTCTTCGCCAACCTTGCGCGCGGTTTCGATCATCAGCTTTTGTTCTTCGTTGGTGGTAAAATCCATTTTGGACCTCCGGTATATTATGAATTTGACTGGCGCGCAGGGCGCAACAGGCGAATAGGTGTTTCCAGAACTTCCACCAAGGCAGACAAGAACCGGGCCGCATCGGCACCGTCAATGACGCGGTGATCACAGGCCAGCGTCAGCGTTAATTCGCGCGCCAGAACGGGGCTGCCATCTGGTGCTGGGCGGAAAACATTGCGGTCTGCACCAACCCCCAAAATCATTGCATTGGGTGGGTTGATAATCGGGGTCAGGCTGGACACACCAAACATGCCCACATTGGAAATAGAGATCACCCCGTTGCCTACATCTGACATCGACAGATTGCCCTCAACAGCCCGCTGCACCAGCCCTTTGGCCTGCGAGGCAACATTGTCCAGCTGCTGACGGCCTGCGTCACGGATCACCGGAATACGCAGTCCACCCGGTGTTTCAACGACCATACCGATGTTGGCCTGATCAAAGGTGACAATTTTATCGTTGACCCAAATCCGGTTCATCTGCGGCATCTCAGTCAAGACAAGTCCAAGGGCGCGAATAAGCATATGAGTCACTGAAATCCGAACGGTTGCCCCGTCCTCATTCAGCGCGTCTCGCAAGCCCATCATTTTGGTTAGCTCGGCTTCGTGGGTGACATAAAAATGCGGGATGTCGCGTTTGGCCGCGGTCACAAGTCGCGCAGTTGCAAGCCGCGTGGCATCAGGCGTAATCTCGGTGATGCCATCTACAGCTTGGGCGGCGGGCGCAGCCGAGGTGACGTCGATCGCTTTGATGCGCCCCTTAGGACCGGACCCCATTATCTGGTGCAAATCAACCCCGTTTTGTGCCGCAATCCGTTTGGCAAGCGGCGTTGCGATAAGACGAAGAACATCTTCTTTCATCACCCGCCCACCACGTCCGGTTGCCTTTATTTGCGACCGTTGCAAACTGTGTTCGCTCATCAGCTTACGTGCCGATGGACTGTCTTGCACGCCTGATGCGAGCGTCGTTTTTGGCATGGTTGGTTTTGCATCACCGCCCCCAGACAGCATCCCAACCGAGACCCCGACAGCAACCGTATCCCCGGCAGGAACCAGAATTTCAGACAAAACGCCATCGACCTCGGCCTCGACTTCGGTGGCGACTTTTTCGGTTTCCACCGTGAACAGCATGTCGCCCGCCTTGAATGGCGCGCCAGTTTCGACGTGCCATTCAAGCAATAACCCTTCGGTCATTGTCAGACCGAATTTTGGCATTAGCAATTCAGTCATAATCAGGTGCCTGTAAAATTAGCGCTGCGCTTTTCAAGAAATGCGGTGCAGCCCTCGTGTGCGTCAGCGCTATCTAGAACAAGACCGATCATCGCCTGTTCATGCCGGATCGCTGCCGACAAGGGCATATCTGCGCCATCGGTCAGCGTGCGTTTTAGCAGCTTCAGAACCAGCGGTGATTTTGAGGCAATTTTATCCGCCATTGCCCGCGCCTCAATCATCAGATTGTCATGCGGCACAACGC
>Ga0105357_10001377_pt1 | contig 13091 bp, 10 predicted proteins | sample GOMGulsemesocosm_4_FD_83660 | JGI IMG/M metagenome (GOLD analysis project Ga0105357, IMG submission 83660) | Methane-oxidizing microbial communities from mesocosms in the Gulf of Mexico - GOM15B Gulf of Mexico | ecosystem: Environmental > Aquatic > Marine > Cold seeps | place: USA: Gulf of...
GAGCGAGTATGCTCTGGGCTGCAGGAAGCAAACGGTTCTAGGCCGCATGGGGATGGCGAAGTGATTTCGCCATGGCTTGGGCTGGGCTTTAGGTTCAGGCGCGATCATCAGTCTAAATAAAAGACATGCCCCTGCTTCGAACGAAACTGATTTTGTGGGATTAATTTTTAACATTTACTTTTGGGTTCTGCGACGTGCCATCCGAAGGTATTATTATTTACGGACAAGAATAGCGATCAATCAGCCTTGCTATATTAAAGTGCCTCTCCCAGAAAAGTTTAAAGATATACCTGCCGCACTGACAATTTTACGGGCGTTCGAGCTTTAGAGGCGTCATGACTTAATGAGTGTTCTTCGTATACCACACTTCGCGATTTGAACTTCTCAGAGCGGGGGCTGGCTGGCGGACTTTATTGGTATCACTAGTCGTCTCGAGTTCAACCATGCCGCTAACAGTGATCCTCCATGTTGTCGATATTAATGTGGCGCTAGATTTTTAATGGGCGCAGCGCCATTAAGTTTCGACCTTTGTAAATATTACCTTTCTAACCTCCTATAGTTAAATTCTTACTTTGTACGGCGCCGAAAATTATTATCGTCGGGCTCAGCTGAGTAGCAATGATAAATTCTGTTTTTGATGTTTATACAGTAAACATATTTAGGGAACCTCTGATCAAGTCCCGCCCGCCTCTGGCATACAGAGCGGTGAGCAGCAAGGCAATGAATACAATCGGGCTGGTTACCCGGCGAAATTCATTAACACCGCTGCTGTATTGCTCTGAATGCCCCAAAGGGCGGGCACTAAAGCGGCCATTTACTTTGTCAGCCAGCTTGTAAAGGACCCGTCATTTACAAGCTGTCTTTTGCGTAGCTAGCCACTTTAGTGCTCGCAGAGAACTGGCGGGACTTAATCAGAGGTTCCTTAGTTAATTTTTATATTCGAAATTATATTTACAAGTTCAAGCCTTTATTTGTGTGTGAAGTTAGCTAGGCAAAATTATTCACATACACAATTTTCCAGTTCATTGCCCATGCCTGCTGTAATGTTATAAGTAAAAAGTAGGCAGAATTAGCCGTTATATTGTATGAATTAAACTTGTTCACTTGTCGTTCATCGGGCCGGCAGTAGGGTAGCGACTTTTTTATAATCGAGAGAAATAAGTTCGTGTATGGTGGCGATCTTTTTTATGCGGATGGTTGGTCGTCGTGGTTTTCATGGGCTTATAAGTCGGTAAAAATTGTTACTTGACCTTAATGGATTTCGAAAAGATACATTAGGTATAGGGCTTTGGGTGGATCAAAGTTGAAGGTGAATTGTATCGGGGGCCGCGTTCTGATTATAACGCCCTAATATTAAACGGTGATAGCCGGTGGCTACAATTATTCGAGGAAATATAAGTTTGCAATACGTTAAACCCAATTATTATCAGCATAAATTATTTACCATCTTATTGTTTGTTTTTTGCATAAGTATTCGAGCCCACGCTAGCGCTTCAGTCGTGGATGTCCATAATATTGCTGATATTTGCACCAGCGTACAAACGGTCATGAAAGATTATAGCCTTGTGGGTATGGGGGTTAAATACGGTGACCCAGCGACACACTTAAAGAATACCATTGCTAAGATTGACAAAGATTTTGCCGATTTGAAAAAAAATCACCATTTAGGGACAGTCATAGACGCGCTTGTAATAGAGAACGAAAAGAGCTGGAAAAAAATAAGGGCGGTTGTGGTGGCGAAGCCACAGCGCGAATCTGTTTTGCAGCTTCACGAATCTATTGAAAGGCTGGATAAAAAATGCTGGGAGATAGCGGAATTAATTGCAGAGGAAACTCATATCGATGGGGAGCATTATGTCATCGTTGCCTCCGAGCTCGGTATGGAGGTTCAGCGTTTAGCTGCACTTTACATGATGCGGGCCTGGGATGTCCCAAATACCCATTACTTCGAAGAAGTTGAATCTGTATTTGAAGAGTTCGAAAAATATTATCATGAACTTGAGGCGAAAGCTTACCCCAAGTATGTGAGTGATGAGACCAAAGCAAAGCTTGATGATATAGAGCGGTCATTTGCGGTGTTTAAATATATGGCCGCAAGTAAGTCGGGACGCTTTGTTCCCTCTCTAGGTCAGAGGTCATCAAGAAAGTTAGCCGCTAATATCGATGATGTTATTAAGGCCCTTATTGCAAAAATTGAAGAGAAAAAATAAACAATGATATATTTAAAAGATAGATTGCATCGGCGTGTGTCAAATAAGTTAATTTCATGTTTGTTGTTGTTGATTTGTAGCTTGCCTGGCCTAGTAAAAGCTCAAGAGGTAAGTTTGGAGGCGTTAACTGCAGCTGAGGATATCGGTATCCTTAGTCAAAGTATTGTGAAGAACTATTTTTACGTAGGTGAAAAGCTAAATGCTTCAAGATCTAGTAAGCAATTAGCTGAAGATATAAAGGTGATCGATTTTAGCTTGGAAGCATTAAAGTCATCTGCCAGTTACGGGAAGATTCAAGATGACCTATCCTTTATTGAAATGATTTGGGCTGACTTAAAGGATACGCTTGCTCAAGAGTATTCGCGTGATACTGGGTTATTGGTCATCGACATGGGCGAGGTATTGCTAGAAGGATCAGAAAATGTAACAAAAGTGTTATATGAAGGTGGAATAAAAGAAAGTGGCATTATTAATGTCATCGAGCATCAGCGTTACCTTGTTGAGCGTATGGCCAAACTTTACGTTATATCCATTGCAGGCTTGAAGGATTTCAACGTTGTAAAACAAACCGCCAGCACCGTAGCGGCTTTCGATGAGGGCCTCGGGAAAATCGAGCATAAAAAGTACCCAGACAATATAACCATTAAGGTAAATAAATTGCGGAAACGCTGGGACTCATCGCGTGATTATTACCTTAATGTTCAAGAGGGTGATTTACCAAAAACGATTTTCTTTAATACCGAGATGATCGAACGTTTACTGTCGAATATATTCCATTACCACAAGTAGTTGAATCGAAGTTAGTTGTTACGTTAGGTTTGTTAGTGTGGCGTTGTTGGCGAGTTGATAGCCTCGATCTATAAAAAACGAGTGGCAAAAAATGGTGTGATCAGGGGCTTTGCCCCTTTGAGTGCGGTTTTTGTTACTGGTTTGATATCCCCAAGAATAAATCTCGCTCACTCTCTGTGGTGAGCTGTTTCCCTGCAGGTATCTTAAAAGATCACATTTTTAAAATTGTAGCTTAATTTTTTAGCCGGAAATTTAATTTCTGGTGGGTTTTAATACAGCGAATTACGAACTAGAGGTAGTGATTGTTAAAGGCTTAAAGTATAGAAGCTGAGCTTGATAGTGGTCGGAGCTGGCATGCCTAAGTGATAAAGGGCGGATGATTTATATTACTTTGTGGTAGGGGTGTCATTCATCTTTCGACGGCCAAAGAAAGTAGCAACTGAATCACAGACTCTACACATAGTGTGCTTTGTAAGTAATATGAGTTGCCAAATTTCTATTGTTGATGTTTCTTTGGCCAGCTAATAATGTAAAACCTAAACAGTTAAAATGGTCTCACAATAGCGATACCAAAAACTGTAGCTGTTTCGCCGTTAACAAAATCAACCGCTATCGTGGGGGCTATTCCGAAATCACCTACGTGAAAATCATAGCTGATAGAAGCTCGGTAAAGATCTTCTGAGTGAGGGTGTCCTCCTCCGATTTTTTCTTCGCCAACGCCAGCTCCAAGCCTTAAGTTTTTCCATGGGTGTAAGTATATGGCTGCTAGCGCTACATCAACACCGTCTTCATGGTGAGCCTTGTCTGTCTTTTCGTAGACAAGGCCGGCTCCCCATTGCTTTGAAAATTTATATTCATATTCCAAACCGTAAGAAAATTCTGTCTCGCCTGCGGCGTCGGTAAAACCAATAAAGACGCCAGGAATGTGGTGAGCAGTTTCAGCGGCTGATGCAAATGTTGGTGATATGGCCAGTGTCGCGAAAAGACTTGCCGTCAATAATAGTTTGTTTTTCATTGCTACATCCTTACTTTTAAATCTCTCAGGAGAATCAGCTTAGTGATAATGGTTAAACTAGCTATAGTAGGTAATTATAGCAGGAAATTTCAAAAAGCTAGTGAATAGACTTCAGTAAATCGACAATTACAAAAAACTGAGTGGTTTTTAGGTATGCATTTGAAAACTATTTGATTGTAAGGCTCGAGAAAACGATTTAAGACGCTTGTGGCTTATTTTCTGTGTGTGGTTTTTATTGTTTCGAATGTTTTAAATGTTCTATTGTGTGTCATTTTAGTGGCGGTGAGTGGTGCGGAGATATCTCCGACTTTAGTAAAATTGTAGGTTGATCTTCGCGTCATTAGTCATCGCTTTAAGGTTTACGCGGGTTACAAATACTTTGTTTGGTTATGATTCTGCCTTTGGTACTTGAGTTATTGTAATAAGACTGATATTTCAGCGGCTGTAACAGGACGGCTAAATAAGTAGCCCTGGGCATTGTTGCAGTTTAGTTTTTTAAGTCCGTTACATTGCTCTGTTGACTCAACACCCTCAGCAGTAATTTCGTACCCAAGTTTCAGGCCCATTTCAATCATTGAATGAATTAGGATCTGAGTCTTGTCATCCGAGATCATATCGCTGACAAAACAGCGATCAATCTTCAAGCAGTCAACGTTAAGGTGCTTTAGCGATGCGAAAGATGAATAGCCGGTACCAAAGTCATCTATTGCTAGCTTCACCCCTAAACTTTTTAACTTCTTAAAGATAATTAAGTTGCGCGGATCTGTTTGCACAACGCTTTCAGTTACCTCAAGTTCTAGCTCGCCGGGTGTGATTCCAGTTTCTTCTATAATGCGAGAAATCAAAGGTACCATGGCCTCATCGAGAAAATGGCTGGGGGAAATGTTAACAGCCATTCGTAAGCCTTCGAACCCTTGGGACTTCCAGTTCATCAATTGCTTGCAGGCTGTTTTCAGAACCCATTCTGTGAGTGGCTTGATCATGCCAATTCTTTCAGCTGTATCGATGAAGTCGACTGGTGGAACGTGGCCGATGTCTGGGTGGTGCCAGCGTGATAGCGCTTCAACGCCAATGATTTCACCGGTTTCTAAATTCACTTGTGGCTGGTACACCAAGGAAAGTTGGTTTTTTTCAATGGCACCTCGAAGGTATTGCTCGACCTTGAAGCGATATTCAGCTTTAGCTGATAGCTCGGGTTTATAAAATGCAATTTGATTTCGGCCATTTTCTTTGGCCGCGTAAAGGGAAATGTCAGCAGCTTTTAGTAGGCTAGACAGATCGTTACCGTCATTCGGGAAATGGGCGATGCCGATGCTGCACGCTGGGGTGATATTCCTGGCCATAAGTTCAAATGGTTTGGCGATGGCCGCCAAGCACCTCTTGGCAATGACTTCGGTAGAGCAGTTATCGATGTGCTCAGCGATAATGCAGAACTCGTCACCGCTGAGACGGGCCACAAAGTCTGATTCACGACATGCGCTTTTTAATCGACGGGCAATTTCACATAGTAATAAATCTCCTGCGCTATGGCCCAAACTGTCATTAACATTTTTAAAACCATCTAGATCAACATATAAAAGACCAAAGCGATTTTGTTGCAGAGCTGAGGATTCTATTGCTAACTGAATATTTTGGTAAAGGTAGGCTCGACTTGGGAGGTTGGTCAACTCATCGGTATACGCTAACTTTCGGATTCTTTTTTGCGCATGATCTCTTTCCATGATGATGCTGGCGAGCGAAGCTGCTGAGGATAAATCTTTTGACTCTTCTTTGTTTGGCACCGCCGTGTGGTTGTAGTACATGCCGAAAGCACCTAAGACTTTACCCGTGGAGCTTTTGATTGGCTCAGACCAGCAGCAGCGCATTCCATGTGGCAGGGCGATATCTTTGATTTCTCCCCATTTGGGGTCGGTCTCGATGTTTTCAACAACGACTCGCTTTCCGGTGAAGGTGGCGGTTCCACATGAGCCGACGCTTGGTCCGTACTCTAAACCATGAACCGCTTCACAATATTCTTTTGGTAGGCTCGGCGCCCCTCCATGTAATAGTTTATTGCCATGGAGTTCAAGCATGGAGCAGCGCAGTCCAGGGTGGCGGCTCTCGTACATTAGTGCAATAGCTTCATAAACATCTGAGGCTGCTCGGCCAATGGCTATCATTTCAAGAATTTGAGCGTTCTTATCATTAAATGCTTCAGATTTTTTACGCAGGCTAATATCGACATGAGTACCGACTAGCCGAATAGGCGTGTTATCGGATTGGCGTGTGACTAGAAATGCACGGGATAGAACAAACGTAGAGTGGCCTTTTTTATGACTCATACGCATTTCTACTTCAAAGGCATCGGCGTCTCCGGTTAGGTAGTCTTGGACCTTGCTGAGTACTCGATCTTTATCATCGGGATGAACCAACGCTTCCCAAGTCTGGATGTTGCCCTCTAGCTCATCAGGACCAAAGCCCAACATTTTTTTCCAGCGTGGAGAGTAATAAACTTCATCAGTTTCAAAGTTCCAATCCCACAGACCAGCGTTGGCTCCCTGCATTGCTAATGAGAATCGTTCTTCACGCTCATAAGACTCACTCAAGAAGTTCAGTGGAGACATGCTTTTGGGTGGAATGATGTTGATACCTTGCTCTTCGCGAGAAAGTAAATCCTCTTCTTCATTCATATAATCCCCAACAGCGGTAGCTCAATAAGAACATCTGAAAATCTTAGTTGCGTAAAGTGAGAAATGAACCCTTAGGCCTTTTATTGTCGACGAAATAGGATCGAGGACTAAACAATGCTTTACCACTTATAGCTTAGTCATAGTTTAGTTGAATAATGCTAAAGGAGACAAATACATGTCGATAATTATTACTAACAAATAGTGGGCGGCCTTATAACAAAGCGTTATGCCTATGTTTAAAAATTATTTAATTTTTTGGCTAAAGTGATAGGAATCAATAGCTTAAAGTCTCAGGCTTTAGTGCTCGCCCTTTGGGGCATACAGAGCCGGGCGGGACTTGATCAGAGGCTCCTTAGGGAATAGGCATTATATTTGATCAGTTTCACCGGCAAAAAATAGCTAGCTTAAACCTGAAGTCATTAGCCCAGCGCAGGCTGTAGGATATTTTATGAATGGGGGCGCCTTAGTTGTGTTGGTGGTGGAGCAAGGTGTGATGAATTAATGAACGATGTAGGTCGCGGAGGCAGTGAGGGCTTTGTAAAATCTATTCACTCGATTACTATTGCTCATAAGCTTCTGTGCTTGCTAGCACACGCTGACGTTGACTAACTAATAAAAGAAGATGGCTTGTGTCAAAAAAGATAGTAATTACTTGTGGTGAGTCGATCGTCGCCCAGCATCTGTTGGCCACACTGGAAACTGAAAGCTTCTCTTTGTCAGTTCTCACTGAGTGTGATGTTGATAGCGAACAGGCCGTCGCGATGGCGCTTGGGCGCGAGAAGCCCAACCTTGTGGTAAACACCTTGCCCCATGGTGTGGCCGACAGCTTAGTAACTCGCTCCAGTTTAGCAAGTCGTAGTGCTGGTTTAGCCTCTGTGTGCGCAGAGCTGGGCGTACCGCTGCTGCACTTATCAAGCCATGAGGTGTTTGGTGGTGAAAATAAAACGCACTACTCTGAGCAAGACGTCCCAGCACCAATAAACGCCAGAGGCCAGGCGTTTTGGGATGCTGAGCGTAATGTACAAATGGCCAGCGAAAAGCATATCATTTTGCGACTGAGTTGGGTGATGTCAGGGTCGAGTGATTGTGTGTTCACTCGGCTATTACAGCGATTGGTTGCCAATGGTGAGGTTCAGGTCAGCCATTTGTTGAGAGCCTCGCCTACCTTTGCTGATGACGTGGCGCGGGTCATTGTCGGGATCATCAAGCAAGTGTTCTCGGGGTCGAGTAACTGGGGTATCTATCATTATGCTAGTGGCGATACTTGTAGTGAGTATCAGTTTGCAGAGAGTCTGCAACAAATACTGGTTTCCCTTGATGTGCCCGCAGGCTTGATTGTAGAAGCTGATACTCCAACTGAGTCACCAAGCGCAGTATTGGCTTGCTTGGCGTGTCGCGATGATTTTGGTGTTCAGCAGCGCTCTTGGCGCCAGAGATTGGAGGTTCGCGTGAAAGCATGGCTTGATGCGAACGGCCTTAATTCCTGATCCTAACTGGAAGAGCTCAAATCGAGCCCCTAAACTGTTAGCCTCCGTCGGCTGTTCTTTTTTCAGCTATTTCTGTTGCGAGAGGCTGCGCTTTAGATTTTGCAACCCGCTTCGGCTGATAGAAAGCAGCTCGCCTGTTCGTAGTTTAGCGGTTTTTTTATTCAGCTCATCGCTGCAAACCTGCTCTAAATAATTAATATTAATTAAATAGGAGCGATGGATGCGGCAAAACTTTTGCGGACAAAGCCGCTTCTCCAATTCTTGTAGGGTGCTCTGTTTGATATGGGTGCTGGGTTGTTCATCATTGAGTTGATGAATGCCGACATAGTCGCCAGCAGTCTCTATATAGCTTATTTCATTGGCCGGAATAATAGTGACTTCACCTCCATCCCTTACCAATACTCTATCGATAGGGCCTGGTTTGTCCTTACCCAGCTGTTTCAATTCCGAGTTGGGCTCCTCGCTGCCACGAATCAACCGCGCGACCTTATCTATAGCTGTCTCTAACCTCTGCGGGCATAGCGGCTTTAATAAATAGTCTATGGCATTCTTCTCGAATGCTTTTAATGCGAACTCGTCGTAAGCTGTGACAAAAATTAAATGTGGACTGTCGTCCCCTAGTAATTCGAGCACATTGAAACCATCTAATTGTGGCATTTGAATATCTAAAAACATTAAGTCGGGTTTTAGTTTGTTGACGGCAGCAATGGCCTCTCTGCCGTTGCTGCATTGAGCGATAATCTCGATGTTTTTATGGCTGGACAACGATCGTTCAAGTGCGTCGAGCGCGTGCTTTTCGTCATCAACAATAATAGCTTTGATTGTATTTATCATGGCTGTGTTGGTATCGTGAGTTTGGCTGTAAAAACTTGCTTCTCAGTTGAGACTTTTAATTCGGCCGCATGCCCGTAGTGAGCACGAATTCTTTTTTTGATTGAATCAAGACCAAGCCCGCTGCGACTCTTTTTACTGGCTAAGGGATCGAATGGATTACTTATTTCAATGCATAGCTGTTGACGATCGACGCTTATGTTAAGACTTATAGTACCTCCGTCAATTAAACTATTTATGCCATGGTTGATGCAGTTTTCGACCAGAGGAAACAATAATAACGGTTGGATGGCGATGTTTCTTGCGGATTCGTCGATAATGAACTCTGTCTGTAAACGATCGCCAAACCTTTCCCTCTCTATTCCCAAATAATTTTGGATATGTTCAAGCTCATCGGCAACGGTGACCACTTCATTTTTTCCATAGGCTACGCTGTAGCGTAAAAAGTGAGAAACTTGAAGGCATAAGCCATGAACCTTTTGATTGTCGCTTAGTGCGATATTGGCAATAGTATTTAAACTATTAAATAAAAAGTGGGGGTGGACGGATGCTTTTACGACTTGTAATTCAGTTTGACTTATCAGTAGTTTGTTTTCGAGTGCTGCACGCTTTAACGTGTCGTGCTTTTGAGCAATTAGATACAGATAGTGCACCATAATCCAGAAGCCGTAGACCATTGAGCCGTGCAGAGCCAAACTCAGTAATGAGTCTTTATATATGACGTCCCATGGGAGGTCGGACAGACGACTTAGTAATTGAACCAGTGATAAACCAAACGCTAGCCATATGCAAATGGTGAGACAGAGAGCCATAAGCTGCACAATGATTAACTTAAAGAAGTTAGTTTTTTCTAAACTGAATTGCTCGCAAATGTAAAAGTTTGAAATGCTGAAAAAAAACAAAAAGAACAGCATTGGGAAAAACAATGCTGCAGCGGGAAAGAACGCAAGATCTTGTTGTCGCCCAATAGCAACGCTAAGCAAGGTTGCTAACGTAATCCATAGTCCGATTATTGAGAATAGAATTCTTGGTGTGGTGAAAACAGGATGCATTATTTTATGCTCTACTCTTTAAATTCTAGGTTTTAAACCTCGGCCTCAATGCTTAATTTTTTATGCTGATGCCTCCCATAATGGCAATCCCTTTGATGGTTAGGTTTTTCTGCGGCATGTTTAATCTGTCAGCCAAACAGTTGGACTCATTGCTAGAACCGCCTAAAATGGGGATGACTTGACAGTTGACTTGCCAGTGTAAGGGGGTTTTTATCTCGACGCCGCCCATGAATGCAAAGACATGTATTTCCATTTGATCTGCCGCCATGTCTGCGTCGGTTAAGTTAATATTAGCGCCACCCAAGATGCTGGTTATGCTACCACCGGCTAAGTTTTTTGAATGAGTTTTATTGTCAACGCCGCTTAAAAAGGAGACAGCATCGATAGAGTTTTCACTTCCGGCCTTTTGATTGTTTTTGTGGCTGCGTAAATAGTGATAACCAGCGGCGATGAGTATTGCCGGTAAAATTAAACTGCCAATATTGAAGTGAAAGAGGTTAAAACTCTTCAAGAAAAATAGCGTACCAAGGCCAATTAAAACATAGGGCGTAGTACGACTGGTGTCGGGCGTAGCGTTGGCTAGCAACGCTATACCAACGATGATCATGCCGATATGCCATTGACCTAAGATCGGGCCAATAATGTTGATTCCAAGTAGGCGAATTAAAAATAGCATACCCAGGCCGATAAGGATCCAGCCAATGATAGGTTTTTTAATCTTCTTGTTGTCGGCCATGATATGTCTCTACTAGATTGTTCAGTTTTAAACGGATAGCTTACTGCTTGTCGACAGAAGGCTTTGGGCTGCTGTCGCTCTGCTCATCTACAATAACAGCATCTTCGGCACCTTGGGTATTGTCAGTCTCACTTTTTTGTTGGCGAGCTGGGATGATTTCTGATTCTGTCTTGCCCTGTTTTACCGCGTCGTCTTTGCTAGGGTTGTGGTCGTTGGTCTCGCTTGCGCTGTTACTTTGTTTGTTGGACTCTTCATCACCGCCAGGCCAAGGCGAAAACGGGAATGGCTTGACCTTGCTGTTGTACGTTAAAAAATCCAATGCTTGCTTGAAAAACACCCCAATTGACTTGCCAAGCTGCCGCATTTCGTCGTTGCTGTCATTGTTCATCAAGGAAAATATAAACTGCAGGGCAACCAGGGCAAATACGACAGTACCCGCGATATATAAAATCACAGCAAATAGCAGCATGTAGAGAAGTCTTTGAAAAGGGCTGTTCTGAGTATCGGTCATCGGTATCACCTTAATGTTTCGAGTTGTTAGTTTGTAGACTATTACAGCTCTGAAGCGAATACTGCTCACTATCGGCGAATGCCCGTTCGCTATCGATTAGTGGTATAACGTGTCGCTGCTCGGCGATATAGCGCCTAGGTTTGTTGTTCTGCCTATCTATTGTCATTAAACACTCTGTTGTTGAGCTCTAGAGCGCTATATTTTTCGTATATGTCTGCACGAGTGGATATTGAGTTTCATGGCGGGGCCGATTGGGCGTCGACCATTCATATAAAAGAGAGGAAATACCATGTTTAGCCATATTATGGTTGGTGCCAACGATGTTGCAGAGTCTAAGACCTTTTACGATGCCGTGTTGGGCGCGATGGGTGTTGGTCCTGGTGTTATCGATGATAAGGGCCGCTGTTTCTATTTCACTGACACGGGGATCTTTTCAATCAGCAAGCCGATTGATGGCAACCCTGCGTGCCACGGTAATGGTAGCACCATAGGTTTTGCCGCCAAAGATACCGACACTGCAGACGCTTGGCATGCAGCCGGCCTAGCGAATGGTGGCGTTGATTGTGAAGATGCTCCAGGAATACGCGAAGGCGCGGCGGGCAAGATGTACCTAGCTTATTTACGCGACCCTTCTGGTAATAAGATTTGTGCTCTTCATAGAGAGGGCTAAATCTAAAGCACAGCTACTTATCAGGTAGCTGTGCTCTTTCCTTTCTATTTGGCATTTTCCATGCCGAAGTAAATCTAGCCAAACCACGCCGCACAGGCTGATGGTACTCCCCGCCTATATAAATCATGACTTTAGTACTTGCTAAGAATACCTTGGGCTTATTATGCTTGGTGTCTTTTCTTGTGTTAGCCACGAGATAGAAACCACAGAATAATAATTCAGATCAAGGTGCACTATGCTGACTTTCTCCAATACCATAAAGCGCTCGGCTCAACTAAAGGGCGAATCACTAGCAACTATTGACGGTGACCGCCGGCATACCTGGAACCAGTTCAATAACCGTGTCGCAAAACTTGCGGCTGGCTTGGCTAAGCTAGGTTTACAGCGCCAAGGGCGTGTTGCCATCTTGTCCCTTAATAGTGATCGCTATCTTGAGTCCATGTTCGCTATTCCGTGGGCGGCCGGTGTGTATGTCCCTATTAATACACGTTTAGCGGCACCTGAGGTCGAATATTGGTTAAGTAATAGTGAGTGCGAAACCTTACTGATCGATAGGGCTATGCTGCCATTGCTGCCGCATTTACAGAAGACTGTCAGCAAGCTCAAACACGTGATTTTTATGGATGACGGTGAGTTACCAGAGGGCTTGCTGTCTTATGAAGACTTAGTTGCCAGCAATGAGCCTACTGCAGCCGCTGAGGTTAGCCCTGATGACATGGTGGCCTTGTATTATACCGGTGGCACAACAGGGCGCTCTAAGGGCGTAATGCTGTCCCACCACAACATGCTGTTCAACGCGATGCAGGGCCTGGGTGTTCAAAATTACAGTGGCGATGAAACTTACCTTCACGCCGCGCCGATGTTTCATGCTGCCGATGCCTACAACGCGGTGTGCATGTGCATGTTAGGTGCGCGAAATGTATTTACTCCGGGTTTTGACCCAAAAACGACCTTAGATCTGATCGTGCAGGAAAATGTAAGCCGCATTTTGTTGGTGCCTACCATGGTTGGTATGTTGATGACGTATCCCGAGTTGAATAAGTATGACATCACCTGCCTGAAATCAATTTTTTATGGTGCCTCGCCCATGCCTGAGGCGGTGCTTCGCTCGGCAATGGAGA
>Ga0105357_10001378_pt1 | contig 13071 bp, 12 predicted proteins | sample GOMGulsemesocosm_4_FD_83660 | JGI IMG/M metagenome (GOLD analysis project Ga0105357, IMG submission 83660) | Methane-oxidizing microbial communities from mesocosms in the Gulf of Mexico - GOM15B Gulf of Mexico | ecosystem: Environmental > Aquatic > Marine > Cold seeps | place: USA: Gulf of...
GCATGTACGGATCCGAAACCTTTAATACAGTCTCCAGGTTTGTGAAGGAAATCCCGGATAATTTAATTGAAGAGGTTCGGTTGAAGTCTACGGTGAGTAGACCAGTCCGTTACGGCGCTAAAAATGCGCCCAAGCTTGTTGGGGGTGGAAACAAAGTAGCAGGTCGCTTGAGTGATGGCGGCGGTGATACCGGCTTGAGATTGGGGCAGCGAGTGTCGCATCCCACTTTTGGCGAAGGTGTTGTTTTGCACTTTGAAGGTAATAAGATTCAACTCAACTTCAAGGACGTCGGGACCAAGTGGCTGATTGCTGGTGCTAAGCTCGACCCAATTTAATAGGGTCGAGAGGCTGAGGCGTAGTTTGTATTTTAATCACTGGGCGAGGTAGATGTGGATATCTTTTTAGAGACGTATCAATCAGCAATAGCGGCAATTGGCGCTATGGGCGCTTTGATGTTTGTGCAGTTAATGATTGCCGATCTTGCTGGAATAAAATTTAAGCATAAGCCTGGCTCGCTGGTTGAGAGCGATCAAAAAAACTTCCTCTTTCGGGCTAGTCGAACTTTAGCGAATACCAATGAAAGTATTAGTATTTTTATATTACTGTTACTTTTTTGCATGTTTTCCTTATCTTCTCCACAAGCCACGGCCTACGCCGCTTGGGGTTTTGTATTATCACGAGTTAGTTTTTCACTATTCTATTACTTCGGAATTGGCTTAGCACGCTCGTGTGCTTTTGCTGGGGTTGTTGTTTCGCTGTTAGCTTTGTTGTTAATTCCAATATTCTCCTAATCTTAACGAAGCCCTCTTATCAATAATAGTTTCTCGGCGGGACCGTTAATTAAGTTGGGTAAACGGGGGAATCTACTCTAATGTCAAAATCCAATACTAATGAGCCCGTTCTAGAAGTTGCCGTCTTAGATGTTAAAAGCGACATGACCGCCGACTTCGAGGCCGCCTTTTTTAAAGCTCAGAATATTATTTCGTCAATTGATGGGTATATTGATCACCAGTTACAGCGATGTCTTGAGTTGGACAGCCGTTATATTTTGTTAGTCCGATGGAATTCCCTTGAGGCACACACCGAAGGCTTTCGCCAATCGGAACAATATCAGCAATGGCGCAAGCTCCTACATCATTTCTACTCCCCCTTCCCTGTTGTTGAACATTATCAAAAGATTACAGCCTGCTCATCTGTTTGAGCCTATGGAGCGGCATAGGGGCTTTTTACATCTTCCACAGCAAATAAGCCTTCCTGCGGTGCCGCGGTGTGTAGTGCGTCTTGTAGAGCCATTGTGCTTTATATCTAGAACGGCATCTCTGTACCGAGCTTGTGAGTAATCTTTTCCCTTTGTTGCTGCGGTTTATGATCAATAAGGGTAAAACGTTTAGGAGCAACGGGAGGCTATTGATGGAGGGTACATTAATTAGCGGCTAACAGTTTGGGTGTTGAAGACGGGGAATATAGCTAATAAGAAATGACAGGCAAAAAAAACGGGCCGAAATGGCCCGTGCTTAAGCAGTTGTGTTTTTGTTTAAGGACTGGTTCACATTAGATCGTTAATTTTTATGCTGTCTATGCGCGACGGCTTAACGACCGAATAATTTACCGGCCAAGTTGAGTGCGCCAGAGACGCCACCAACCATGTCGAGTAGATTACCATCATTCGACGACTTGTCTACCATATTTGGTATAGCTTCTTGTAATCCGGACAATGCTTGTCCTTCATCAAGCGAAAGTTGTGACGCAAATTCAGAAATTTTGTTCTCACCTAAAATATTCGTGAGCTGATTTGTGGATATGCCCTCATTCGAGTCACTTCCCAACCAAGATTGTGCAATATTTAACATATCGCCAGCGTCCATATTGGAGACCAGCGAGCCGAGGTCGAGGTTGCCGTCTTTGTTCGAGAGCAAACCGGTTAGTGCTGGAATGATGGCATTGAGGTCAAGGGAATTACCCTGATCAGATAATTTGCTTTGAAATAGCTCGGCGCCGATTTTTAAAATGCTATTGATGTCCATTATGGTTACCTATTAATAGTAAGGTGGAGGGAGCGTTTTCTCTCCCCAGAAGGTTTAAATAGATTTAGGGATGCGAATTTTTTGACCCGGGTAGATTAAATCAGGATCTCTGATAACCTCGCGGTTGGCTTCAAAAATAGCTTGGTATTTCGAACCGTTACCGTAGAACTGCGAGGCGATTTTCCATAATGAATCGCTCGCTTCAATCGTATAATATTGAACATCGTCAGCGCTGGGCTCTACCGCTGGCTCGCCTTGTACGGTAATGTCTTCGGCTTGAACTGAACTGATACCACGTGCATTTCCGACCATTAAAATGGTTTTTTCGAAAGCGCTGGGCGATTCAGCCTCTCCAGACACTTTTGCTATTCCGTTTTCGACGACGACTTTAAGGTCGGTGATGCCAGGATTTTCTTCTTCAACATGGGCAGTTAGTTTGTCGCTCGCTTCATCTTCGTTGCCAAATAATTTTTTGCCTAGGTCGCTAGCAAAATCAAAAAGTCCCATATTATTCACCTGTTCTTGCAAATGTTAGCCCGAGTTTTCAAAGGATTGGTAGAAAAATCCCGCTGCTAAAAGTCCTGTTTACTTTAGAATTGAGCCGAGTATGCCGCGTACTAATTTGCGGCCCAGGCCCGAGCCAAGACTGCGGGCAATACTTTTTATAAAAGCTTCGCCGATGCTTTGACGGTTGCTGGCGCGACGTTTTGGCGTTGTTGCCTTACGGCTTTCAGCAATGTCTTCTTCCTGTGCTGCCAAGGCAGCTCTTTTCTGCAATATCTCTCGTGCAGACTCTGGGTCAATTGAATGTAGATATTTACGATGGAATGGGTTGCCATTAATCAGTTGAGCTCTCTCTGTGCTATCGACAGGGCCCATGCGCGACTCTGGTGGTCGGACGAGGACTCGCTCTACTTGGCTGGGGACACCACCTTCACCGAGCACCGAAACGATAGCCTCGCCGATCCCAAGCTCAGTTATGACGGTTGAGGTATCAAAGTTCGGGTTAGCTCTAAATGACTGCGCTGCGGCGCGAACGGCTTTTTGATCTTTAGGGGTATAGGCTCGTAAAGTATGTTGGATTCGGTTGCCAAGCTGGCCGAGAATATCTTCAGGTATATCGGCTGGGCTCTGGCTCACAAAATAAATTCCAACGCCTTTAGATCGAATCAACCGTGCGACTTGCTCGATTTTATCTGTCAGTGCCCTTGATGAATTTTTAAACAGTAGGTGTGCTTCATCAAAGAAGAATACCAGTTTGGGTTTGTCGGCATCCCCCACTTCAGGCAGGCTCTCAAATAGTTCGGATAACAACCATAGTAAAAAGGTCGCATAAAGCCTGGGGTTACGAATGAGCTTGTCAGCGGCAAGAATATTGATGACGCCTTGGCCGTCGCGATCATGGGCAATAAAGTCTTCTAATTCCAAAGCCGTTTCGCCAAAGAATTGTTCACCGCCTTCGCGTTCAATCATGATCAAGCGACGCAGAATGGCATTCACTGAGGCTTTTGAAACTTTAAGGCCCACGCCCATGGTTTTGCTGTGTTCGCTCAAATGCACGAGTACCGAGCGTAAATCCGCTAGATCGACAAGCAATAAGCCTTCATCGTCGGCAAACTCGAACGCTAAGGTCATTACGCTTTGCTGAGTTTCGTTGAGGTCGAGTAACTCGCTGAGTAACTGAGGGCCCATCTCGCTGATGGTTGAGCGAACTGGCGTGCCTTGTTCTCCAAAAACATCCCAAAGGCTAATGGGGTAGCTGCGGCTTTCGTAGTCGTCGATGCCGATTGAGGCGATACGTTCGTCAACTTTGGCGTGGGGTTTCCCCTTGGCACCAAGGCCGGTCAAGTCCCCTTTAACGTCGGCCATAAAGACTGGCACGCCGAGCTTACTAAAGCCCTCTGCGAGGATTTGTAGGGTAACCGTTTTACCGCTGCCGGTAGCACCAGCAATCAGGCCATGACGGTTCGCATACCGAGGGTCGATACTGACATGGCCGTTGGCGCTGCCGCCAATCAATATCTGTTGCTTACCCATTAATTCAAATCTCCTTATATATACGTTTAATGTGTCGATATATGTGTGAAAGATAGTAATTTAAAACAAACTGGGTGATTGAGCAAAAGAAATAATTTATGTTGATTCAGCCGAAATTCAGAATTTCAGAGCGATGCTAGTCAGGTATTTATGAAGGTTTCTTGAGCGCTGTAGAGCGGGCTATTTTCAGACGCTAGTTTGTCTATGATATTCAGTAGTGGATTGAAGATTCAGATGACAGCTACCGCTAAAAGTGTATGGAAGCAGGCAGGTCTACGTCAAAGTTATAACGAGTTCCTACTTGTATAATATTCGAACAACCCTTAATGGAGTTAAAAATGTCAAAGTTGTCAGATATAGAAGGTATTGGCGCAGTTTACGCTGAGAAGCTAGAGAGTGCAGGAGTTAGCTCTTTAGAGAATTTGCTAGAGCAGTGCGGCGATAAAAAGGGCAGAAAAGCGGTTTCAGAGTCCTCCGGTGTGAGTGAAAAGATGATTCTGAACTGGGCCAACCGTGCAGATTTAGCACGAGTTAACGGAATTAGTACCCAGTATGCTGATTTATTAGAGTGTGCCGGAGTAGATACGGTACCTGAATTGGCGCAGCGTAATGCTGAAAACTTGGCTGTAAAAATGGCAGAGGTGAATGCCGAAAAGAATTTGGTCAGACAGGTGCCTTCTGCAAGCCAAGTCACTAAGTGGGTGGAGCAGGCCAAAGAACTGCCTAGAGCGATTAACTATTAGCCTAGAGCGATTAACTATTAGCCTAGAGCGATCAATTTATAGGCTATAGCGGCTAACTACGGATCGTTGTAGTTGTTGACCCCTCGATGCTCAGTGGCCCATAGGCACTGAGCATTTTTTATGGGAGGCCCATTCCTCGAGGGCCTTGCCATATCGAGTCCCTAGCCTTGCTACTAGTAATCCATTATTCTAAGCCTATAACACTAAATAAGGCTTAACACTTCGCATGAACGCAAAAATCAATTGGTATCCCCTGGTAATCCTGACTCTGTTGGCGGCACTTGTGACGACGGTATTCTTGTTAATCAACAACAAGGGCCAGCAAGTCGTTGTGCAAGAAAATACGCAAGCCAGCTCAAACGAGACCTTCGAGTGGAGGATGGTCACAACATGGCCCAAAGGTTTACCCGGTTTGGGTTTGGCCGCTGAAAATTTTGCTGAACACGTAAAGATTGCGAGTAACGGACGTTTAAATGTCAAAGTCTATGGTGCAGGAGATTTGGTTCCGGCTTTGGGTGTGTTCGATGCTGTATCGTCTGGCAGTGCAGAGATGGGCCATGGCGCGGCGTATTATTGGAAGGGAAAAATTCCCGCCTCACCTTTCTTCACCTCAGTGCCGTTTGGTATGAACGCACAAGAGATGAATGGCTGGTTGTTTTACGGTGGCGGCTTGGAATTATATCGGGAAGTTTATGCGCCTTTTAATCTAGTGCCATTCCCTGCGGGAAATACCGGCGTACAAATGGCCGGTTGGTTTAACAAAGAAATTAACTCCCCAGAGGACATCAAGGGTACCAAAATGCGTATCCCAGGTTTAGCGGGCGAGGTTTGGAATCGAGCTGGTGGAGTGGCAGTAAATATCCCTGGCGGAGATTTGTACACCTCGTTACAGACCGGCGTTATTGATGCAACAGAATGGGTTGGCCCCTACAATGATTTGGCGTTAGGTTTTCATCAGGTAGCGAAATACTATTACTACCCAGGTTGGCATGAGCCAGGCCCAACTTTGGAGCTTTTGGTAAATAAAGACGCTTACGCGAGTTTGCCTGAAGACTTGAAAAAAATAGTCGAAATAGCAGCACGCACCACCAATCAAGATATGCTCGACGAATACACTGCACGAAATAATGCCGCCTTACAAACCTTAGTTAATGACTACGATGTGAAATTAAAACGATTACCCAAGGCCGTGCTGAGTGACCTTCGTCAGCACGCTGAAGTGATGTACGAAGAATTTTCTGAAGAAGATCCAGTCTTCAGAAAAGTTTATGATCACTATCGTAAGTTCGCAACGCAAGTACGCAGCTATCATGAAATATCAGAAGCTGCGTATTATGATTCCAGGCAATAAAAATAAATTAAACGAGTTGGCGAACCCCTCGCCTACTTATTAAGTATTAAAAAAATAACAGGCACTAAACCTAAAGTGCCTGTTTTGCTGTCCGCGACAACAACTGTCATGTAAATCACTTTTCAAAGAAGAGTTTCCTGAAAACTTTACTATGCTTTAGGGCGTGCAAGTGTCCTAGATTCCAACTCTACATAACACTTGGTAATCTGCCTGAGGTGTAAAGTTTGGAACGAGTAAGTTTGGTTGATGGAATTGAGTTTTCGATATTAGTCGTTGATGATAATCCCAAAAATTTAAAAGTCTTACAGCGTATTTTGGAACCTGAAGGTTATAAAATAAGGCCCGCTACTAACGGTAAGTTAGCTTTGCGTAGCATTTCAGCTGCGATTCCAGATTTGATTCTCCTCGATATTGACATGCCCAACATGAATGGTTACGAAGTGTGCGAGGCGATAAAGTCCAATAAGCTAGCGTGTAATATACCCATTGTTTTTGTAAGTGCCCTCGACAGTATTGAAGACAAAATAAAAGCTTTTGAAATAGGAGGAGTCGATTACATAGTCAAACCCTTTCACCCAGAAGAAGTTCGTTCACGAGTGCATACCCATCTTAGCCTGCGCCATGCGCAATTAAATCTAGAAGAAGTAAATGCGAAGATAGAACAAAAAATAATGCGTCGAACCAGGCAGTTGAATAAGACCATTGCGCGCTTCGAAGAGTTGAGTTATCGAGAAAATTGTATTGCCAAAATACTCAAGCTCTCGTCTGAGGAGACGCCTTTAGATGAATATATTTTTGATTGTTTTGACGTCCTAAAGAAAAGCCCATTGTTAAATGGCAACAGTTTGATAACTGCGATTATGGTGGGCCAGTCAAAAGGAGCAGGTTTCGATTTGGCTTACTACAATCAGGCCAAAAGCGAACACAAGCCTATTATCAAAAGCATTGCCAGGAAAAGTCAGCGTATGTATGACGCCGGTGTGGATAATTTCAATGCGATAATGCTAGTCGGAATTTGTACAGAATCAAAAGATATTACCATAAAGCCATTGACCGAAAGAGGCCCTCTTCCTAAGAAAATTGATCACTATGGGGTTCTAGTGCCAATTATTAGTAGAGGTGTGTGTTTAGGGTTTTTGATTATTAACCTTATTAGCAAGCGTCGCCCTAGAAGTGATGATTTGAATTTTTATCGGCAAATAAGTGATTCAATTGGGAGTTGTTTGGCGCGTCGGCAATCAGAGAAGGATATTGAGCACCTGGCTTTTCATGATGAGTTAACCGGCCTTCCCAACCGGAGGCTGTTAGGTGAAAGGGTTGAGCAAGAGGTTAAAAATTGTGTGCGTTCAAAAATATACGGTGCACTTTTATACCTAGATTTAGATGGTTTCAAGTTAGTGAATGATGCGCTTGGACATGAAGTTGGTGATGAGGTTTTAAAAATAACGGGATCTCGTTTGTTGGGTGTTTTAAGGAAAACAGATACCTGTGCAAGATGGGGAGGTGATGAATTTATTTTGCTCCTTCCGGCGATTGGTCTATGTGAAACATCAGCCGCAGAAAAGGCCCATTTTGTGGCGGATAAAGTGTGTGAGGCGATATGCCAACATTATGAGATTTATGACCAAGATGTACAGTTGTCGAGTAGTGTAGGGATCACCTTGATTAATGGCGATGATCGTAGCGTTCAGACACTTTTTGTCGAGGCTGATGCTGCTATGTATGAAGCGAAGAGGTCAGGGAAAAATACCATTCGATTTTATCGCCCTGAATACCAGTCGAATGCAGAATCAAGGTTGGCGTTAATCAAAGGTTTGAAGAGTGCAATCTCAAATAATGAATTGCGTTTAGTTTATCAACCTCAGATTGATAACGTCGGTAGTTTGATAGGGATGGAAGCGCTTATGCGCTGGCAACATGAAAGTAGTGGGAATGTGGCGCCCGATATTTTTATTCCTTTGGCCGAAGAATCTAGTCTGATTGTTGATTTAGGGAATTGGGCATTGTTGGAAGCTTGCCAGCAAATAAAACGCTGGCAAGAGTCACAACTTTTACCGAATAGCTTTCGCAGAATAGCGGTTAATGTGAGCCCAAAACAATTTTACGAAGATGACTTTGTGAGTAATGTGAAATCGGTATTAATAGAAACAGGTTTAGATCCTAGTTTTTTAGAAATAGAAGTCACCGAACGGCTTATGCTTAATGATGTAGAGAGTAGTATTTGTAAGTTGCTGTTATTGAAAGAACAGGGTGTGGCCTTTTCGATTGATGATTTTGGTACTGGTTATAGCAGCTTGGCTTATTTGCTAAGGCTACCGCTGGATATGCTTAAGATTGATCGATCTTTTATCAGTGGTGTTAATTTGAATGCTCAAGCTGCCACAATTGTGTCCACTATTATCGGTATGGCTAAAAATTTAGGTCTATCGACGATTGCTGAGGGTGTTGAAAACACTGATGAACTGGAGTATTTGAAGAAAAATGGTTGTGACTTTTTTCAAGGTTACTATATTTCTAGGCCTCTGGAAGTTACTGATGTGCATCGAGCTATTAGTGATAATAATTTTTGGTCTCAAACTATACCTAGTGTCGCGTTAGGGTCTATTCGGCCCCGTTGAATTTCTAACAATTATAGGCAGAAATTATTATGTCAGTAACTGCGCTAACAATAAAACCTAAGTATCCAATCCTCGATAGTATTGTTGTCCCCGATAATATTCATCAAAGTTGGCAGACGACTGTAAATCTTATGGCAAAGTTAGTGGGTGTCCCTGCGGGTGTTATTATGCGTGTTCATCGCGAGGAGATTGAGGTTTGTATCGCTAGCAGTAATAAGGATAATGTTTTTTCGCCCCGTGACATGGTTAAACTTGGTTCTGGTGTTTATTGTGAAGAAGTGATGACTAGTCGGGACCTCCTACATGTTCCCAATGCCTTGATGGATCCTGTTTGGAAAGATAATCCGATCGTAGGTTTGAAAATGATTTCATATTTGGGTGTGCCACTTATATGGCCTACAGGAGAAATATTTGGCACGATTTGTATTTTAGACTCGGAAGAAAATAAGTACTCTAATCAATACCGTGATTTATTAAAAGAATTTCAGCAGAGTGTTCAGCTTAGTCTAAAAACTATCTGGGAAAACAACCAACTTATAAAAGTACAACAACAGTTGGTCGACGCTAAAGATAAAGCTGAAACCGCGAATAAAGCGAAAAGTTTGTTTTTATCGAATATGTCCCATGAGCTAAGAACCCCATTAAATGCCGTTCTTGGTTTTTCAAGAATGCTACAGCGAGAACCCAATATTAGCTCTGATGCAAAAGAAGACTTGGATGCGATAGCGTTTAGTGGCGAGCACTTATTAAATTTGATCAACGATGTGCTTGATGTTTCAAAAATAGAGGCTTATAAAATTGAAATTGATGAAGAGGAAATGGACTTACGGCAAACGATTAAAGATGTTAGTCATCTGATGCGCGCAAAATGCATTAATAAAAATCTTAATTTCAACGTTGATCTTGGTGATAGTGTTCCAACATTTATTTGTGCCGATAAAATTAAAATTCGACAAATTCTTATCAACTTAATCAGTAACGCCGTAAAGTACACTGAAAGAGGTGGGGTTGTTTTTCAAATTTGGGATGAGATAGATGTGGAGCTAGGCCAGCGTCTTTTTTTTGAAATAAAAGACACTGGCGTGGGAATAAGTGAAGAGGATCAGCTCAGTATTTTCAAGCCTTTCCAGCAGCTCAAGAACCGACCTTCGACGACAGAAGGCACTGGCCTGGGTTTAGCTATCACCTCGAAATTTGTGGCTTTGATGGGGGGGCGTATTAGCGTGCATAGCCTTGTTAAGCGAGGCTCTAGCTTTAGAGTTAGTTTACCGTTGGAGCTAACGGATGGTACAAGCTTGCGGAAAAGTAGTAGTAATAGTACGCGAGTTTTGGGCTTGATGCCTGGGTTGACGTCTCCTAAAATTTTGATTGCTGAGGATCAGTTACACAATCGAAAGTTACTAAAAAAACTGCTGAGTGTTAGCGGTTTTACCGTTGAAACAGCTGCCGATGGCCCCCAGGCTATTTTAATGGCGCAGTCATTTAGGCCCGATTTCATTTGGATGGATATTCGAATGCCCGAGGTTAATGGTATTGACGCTTGCCGAGAAATTATGGCCAACTGCGCTTCGAAGCCTCCTATTATTGTGGCCCTAACCACTAGCTTGCAAGACGGGGAGCATGCACTTGCATTGGAGGCTGGGTGTAAAGGCGTACTGTACAAACCCTACCGGGAACAAGATATTTTCTCCACTATGGCTGAGCACCTGGGTTTACAGTATCAATACGATGATGAAGATGACGGCGTAACCACATCTGGTAAATGGCTTGAACCGGAAAATATCACGGAAAGGTTACTGGAGGTCGAAGACGACATGATTATGGCTATGAAAGCGGGGGCTGAAGAGCTGGATATCGAAAAAACATCGGCTTTAATTGAACAGCTGATCGATAAAGAGCTGGCTGATAGCTTAAATAACTTGGTGGAAAACTTTGAATTTGAAGCGCTGATGGATTTGTTGGAAAGCTAGTAGCTATAACGGTTAACGTTATGTTGTGGTCATGAATCTAGCAATTAGCCTGGGATCCCGCGATGAATACCGCGCGGTATATTAAATGCTTACGATGGGCGAATAGCAATCCGCCTACCGTAAGCTCTCGCAAACTACAGAGCTATCGTATTGGTCGAGTTCGGCCTTTGTCATCAATCGCGACATAAACAAACTCACCTTCGGTAACTTTGCTGGCTTCTCCGCTTTGGATATCCGTCAGCCAAACATCAACCAAGGTCCTAATAGAAGAACGTCCGACTTCTAACGCTTCGGAATAACAGCTAACGGTTGACCCTACTGGAACGGGCTGCAGAAAGGCCATGCTACCGACGGCGACTGTGGTACAGCGGCCCTTGGCGATTTGCTGGGCTAAAATCGCGCCAGCTAAATCCATTTGGCCCAGTAACCAACCAGCAAAGACATCGCCATTTGGGTTGGTCGCTGCAGGCATGGTCAGCGTTTGTAGCGTCAATTTGCCAGTTGGTACGGGTGCTTCGTCGAGAGCTGTCATGCTATGTAAAACCTTATATTTTTAATGGGTAGCCACTTTATTATTTTGACATCACCGAGGGCAGCCAAGTGGCCATTTCAGGCCAAAGTGCCAGAGCCAGCAGCAACAGCAATTGCAGCATAATAAACGGAATAACGCCACGATAAATTTCACCGGTACTCACGCTATCGGGTGCGACGCCGCGTAAATAGAATAAAGCGAAGCCAAAGGGTGGTGTTAAAAAGGAGGTTTGAAGATTAAGGGCAATCATAATGCCGAGCCAGACAGGGTCGACTCCCATGCCAAGTAACACCGGGCCAACGATTGGCACCACGACAAAAGTGATTTCAATGAAGTCGAGAATGAAGCCCAGTAGAAAGATAACCACCATGACAATCAGTACAGCGGCTGCCACATTACCATCGAGTTGAGCAAAAAACCCTTGGATCATCTCTTCTCCGCCAAAACCCCGAAACACCAAAGAGAAGACCGATGCGCCGATTAGAATGGTAAACACCATCGCCGTTACTTGGGTCGTTGAGCGGGTTATTTCCTTTAACTTAGTCCAGCCAAGCTGGCCTTTAAATAAAGCCAGTGCCGTAGCGCCCAGGGCCCCTACACCGGCGGCTTCGGTTGGCGTCGCAGCTCCCGCAATGATAGAGCCTAGAACTAATATGATAAGCCCGATAGGTGGCAGTAAGCTAAGTACGACCTCGCCTTTGTTAATGGCTTCATCATCATTATCGGTAGAAAAGCTTGGGGCGTCCTGCGGCCTTAGCTTGGCGGTAATGAGTACGTAGGCTAGGTATAAGCCAACCAATACCAAGCCAGGGATAATAGCACCGACAAATAAGTCTCCGACTGAAACAGGTTTTGGGTTGAATATACCGGCGCTGAGTTGGGCCTTTTGATAGGCCGTGGATAAGGTGTCGCCAAGAAGGACTAGGGCGATTGATGGGGGGATTATCTGCCCGAGTGTGCCGGTTGCGCATATGGTTCCCGCTGCAAAGCTTGGATTGTAGCCGCGTTTAAGCATGGTCGGGAGGCTCATCAGCCCCATTGTGACTACTGTGGCACCCACGATACCGGTGCTGGCGGCCAGTAACGTACCGACAATAATTACCGATACGCCCAAGCCCCCAGGCATACGGCCACTGAGCTTGGCCATATTCTCAAGCAGCTCTTCTGCTAAGCGAGACTTCTCTAGCATGACCCCCATAAGGATAAACAAGGGGACCGCAATGAGGGTGGTGTTGGTCATGGTGCCGAATAAACGGTCTGGGATTGTGAGCAATAGCTGGGCATCGAAGTGACCGGCTAAGATTCCGCCACCGGCGAAAATTAATGCCACACCGGCTAGGGTGAACGCAACCGGATAGCCTGCCATGAGTACTAGGCATACCGCGGCAAACATCAATAAGGGGAGTATCTCAAGCATTGCCCTGCTCCTTATGCTCTGGGCTCATTAAAGTAGCGAGTGCGTGACAGGTTTCGGCAAGTGCTTGCAAGGCGAGTAAGCCTGCCGCCATGGGCAGCATGCTTTTTAGGAGGTAAACATAGGGTAAACCATTTGGGTCACGAGCCCCCTCTTTGACTGCCCATGACTGTTCGACATATCCAATGCTGGTTAACAAAATAAGACTGCACAGGGGTAGTAAGAATAAGATGCTGCCAACCGCATCGACCCAGGCTTTTTGCCTTAACGTGAAGTTGCGGTAGAAGACGTCAACTCGCACCTGGCCACCATGGTTGAGAGTGTATGCCGCCCCGAGCAAAAAAACCGCAGCGTGCATATACATTACGCTGTCCTGTAATGC
>Ga0105357_10001380_pt1 | contig 13051 bp, 7 predicted proteins | sample GOMGulsemesocosm_4_FD_83660 | JGI IMG/M metagenome (GOLD analysis project Ga0105357, IMG submission 83660) | Methane-oxidizing microbial communities from mesocosms in the Gulf of Mexico - GOM15B Gulf of Mexico | ecosystem: Environmental > Aquatic > Marine > Cold seeps | place: USA: Gulf of...
CATCGTTTTCACCCAATTTAACGGCGAGGCCGGCATGGCTTTAATCAGCGCGTTCTGGGGTACTTGGCACATCGTCTCAGGGCTGATCATTGCCCTACTCTTCAGCCGCTGGTCTGCAGCCGCTTCAGCACACACTATCGAGCCCACAACATGAAAATTTTAATTACCGGAGCCGCGGGCAATATCGGCCATCGCTTGGTGGAGAAGCTGCTGACGGAGAACAGTGCCGAAATTTACGCCACCGACGTGAAAGAGAACCCATTTCCGAGCCACCCAAAATTACACTTTCAATGCCTTGATTTACGCAGCGAAGAATTTATTGACTGGGTAAAACAAATTCGGCCTCAACAAATCGTTCACCTAGCATCAATACTACAAATTTCAGCCACTCTCAGTCGTGAGATGGCTCACGATATAGATGTGAAATCTACAGAGGCTTTACTGCAAGCCAGCGTTAGTTTGGGCGTGGAAAAGTTTATTGTCACGACTAGTGGCGCCGCCTATGGCTATTTCCCGGAAAACCGAGACGTCATTACAGAAACTCGCGCGACTCGTGGTAACGACAGCTATTTTTATTCGGCTCATAAAGCTGAAGTAGAGAGTATTATGGCGCGCTATCAAGAGCAGCACCCCGAACTAAAACAAATAATATTCCGGCCGGGAGCAGTGCTTGGGCCTAACTTTGACGGCCCAGTTGTCAACCTCTTCAAACAGTCACTGATCACTGGGCTTATTGGCTACCCGGGGCCATTCACTTTCATTTGGTCTGAAGACCTTGTGGACTACATTATCGAGGGGCTCAAGGGCCCAATAACAGGCCCGTTTAATGTAGCGGGTGACGGCGTTATGACAATGAAAGATATCGCCAAGCGCCTGAATAAAATTTACCTGCCGCTGCCCCCCCGGCTCATTCAAGCTGCATTGGCCATTGCCAAACCCCTTGGCCTTACCCAATACGGCCCTGAACAAGTTAAGTTCATTAAATATCGCCCCGTACTCGCCAACGACAAGATTAAATCCACCTTCACACACAAAGCACGATATACCACAGCCCAGGCGCTTGACGCCTTTCTGGACCAAACCCAAGAGACGAACTCATGAATAAGCTTTTCGCTCCTTTTGTTTTTTCGCTGATCAGTATCTCGGCAGCTCAAGCTGGCACACTGTCTATTAGCAATAGCGACGGCACGGCTCTGAGCAAGGTCATGGTGATGCAAACACCCACGGTGGGTCACACTCTAGACACTTCCGATATGGGCTACCCTCCAGAAAAGGTGCTTAATACTGCCGATGCGTCCTACACCTTGTTCAGTGACCAAAACGGTAATGTCGCCTTTGACAGTCACCCAGGAAAATCCGTACGCATTCGTTTACGCAAACCTAAGTATCAAGACCTCACCTTTGAAATGAACGCTGATGAAAGCCGTCAGGTGACCATGACGCCAATTGTGGACCCTCTGGCGCTGGCCGAGTCCAGACCCGCCAATACCTGGCTGTCGGCGCTGAATTTTGGTGACGACGATGTACTAAAAAAACAGTATGTAATGCAGTGTGGATTTTGCCACCAGCAGGGCTCGCATTTTTTCCGCCGCCCGCGCGCCGAAGAAAGCTGGGACGAAATAATTTATCGCATGGTCGGCTATGGCTCACGCCTGCATGATGACGCGCAACTGAAACTGCCTAAACTCTTAGCCGATGAATACAGCCGCCTGTATAAAAACCCCACACACGTTCCAGAGGGAACGCCCTGGAACAACTACCTGCAACAATCAAGAATCACAGAATGGCCCATAGGTGACGCCTTTTCACAAATGCACGATTTACTGCACCACTCAAATGGCCTAATTTACGTCGGCGACAATCTGCAAGATCGCCTGTTCGAAATAGACCCTAAGACAGGTCAGTATGTGGTTTATAAACTCAAGCGAGAAAGTGATGATCAACATGGCGGGCTAATGGCTAAGCGCTTGAGCACCTTCCCCAAGCATGAAGCATTTTCTGGCATTCATTCCTTTGCAGAATCACCCAAAGATGGCCACATTTTCATCACCACGTCTTATCAACAACGCTTGGTAGAATTTGACCCTGTCAGCAAGGTTTTTACCAACCACAAAATGGACGAAGGTTACTACCCCCACACCATTCGCAGCGACGCCCAAGACCGCATTTGGTTTACCATGGCATTGTCGAATCAAATTGCTATGTTTGATCGCGTGCAAGAAAAATTTACCATGATTGATTTACCTAGCCGCAGTACTCGGGAGGCCCTCACCGTATCGGGCATGGGCATTATTTTAAAGCTGATTGACTGGGGCTTGCCGCTGGCTAATTTGTTTTCAATTGATGAAAAATCTACCGGCGTGCCACTACCCTACGGCATTGATGTAACGCCCAACGGTGACATTTGGTTCGCCCGCTTGCACGCCGACTCCATTGGTAAAATTGACAGTAAGACTCTTGAGGTCAGCTTGTATGACACGCCATTTCTAGGGCCGCGCCGTTTGCGCAGTGACTCGCAAGGTAATTTGTGGATTGCCGCGTTTCCCGAATCCATGATTGTAAAATTCGACCCTAAGACTGAAACATTTAGCGAATACCCCATACCCGTTTTCCCTCTTGGCAGTGAAACGCCTTACTCACTTAATGTCGATACTGTACGTGATATTGTTTGGGTCAATGGCAACACTTCAGATGCCTTATACAGTTATGATATTAACGCGGCACAATGGGCACACTACCCGATGCCAAAACGGGTGACCTTTACGCGCGACATAGAAATTGCCCCCAACGGAGACGTTTACACCACCAATGCCAGCTTCCCAAGCTGGCACATCGAGGACGCCCAACCAACTTTAATCCGGCTGCAAACAGGCTATAAGTCGATAATTTCACCGGCAACTGCAGGGCAACATTGATATGGCGCTCTACACCTATTTACTCTCTTGCCTGTTCGCTTTTATCGCGGGGCATATGGTGAACTACAGCATTATTTTCCTGTCGTTGGAATGGTTTAACTCACACGCTCTGGCTGGTTTGGGTTATGGCCTGTGTTTTGGGCCGCCACTGATTTTGGGGTGGTTCGCCGGAGTTTATTGCGACCGATACTCGCCAAGGCGCGTTATTCTAATCGCACAGAATTCTTTTTTCGTGAGCTTAGGCCTATTATATATGGCGCTTTCAGCCTCACCCGAGACTCAGAAAACCTGGCTGCTTCTCGCCGCGCTCTGCTCCGGAATTGGCTGGTCATTTGTCGCGCCTGCCCGCTTTTCGGGTTTGCCGTTTCACATTGGAAAAAGATCTCTTGCAGCGGCGTCCATTGCCCTAAACCTAATGGTAATGAGTGGGTTCGGTATAGCGCCCATGCTACTAAAGCTCGTCGAGACTCACTACAGCTGGCAAGCAGTATTCATCACTGCCGCGTGTCTATTCGCACTTTCCAGCACCTTACTGTGGCCACTTCGTTACAAATTCACACCCAAACCCGCCGCGAAAGCTCTACATGAAATTGCCGAAAGTTTACGCTATGTGCAACAATCCCCTCACCTCAAACAACTGCTTTTATTATCCAGCATTAGCTATCTATTGATGGGGCCAATACAAGTGATTCTGCCCAGCATTGCCGAAAACGCCCTAAATCTGTCACCCAGTGCTCAGGGATATTATTTAAGTTTGGTGGCATTTTCTTTAATTGTCGGTGGTGTTCTAGCCATGCTGTTAAAAGCTCGGGGGCGTGTAGGAACCTACCCTATGCTCGCTATATTCGGCGCCGCCATAGGAATTGCGGGCCTCGGCAGCGCAGACCACCTGCTTGCCTCTGTGGTGATATTATTTTTCGCCTCGGCCTGTGGCGGCATGGCAATTAGTTTTATCGTCGCCGGTTTGCAGGCCTTTTCGCCCGACGCTCACCGCGGTCGCATCATGAGTTTCTATACAATAATTGGCCAGTTCATTCCCGCGGCCAGTGGCATCAGCGCCGGGCTACTGGCACAAACCTACAGCCCATCAACGGCTCTGTACATTACAGCCGGCATCATCATTACTTCCAGCCTTGTGTGTTTCTGGATTCCCAACAATATTCGTCACTTAAAGAGTTTTGAAAATGCTTAAGTCATTTAAAGATAAAACCGTAGTGATCACCGGTGGTGGCGGTGGTTTAGCGTCAGAACTTATCAATCAGCTTATCAGTGCTGGCGCCAAGGTAGCGGCCCTCGACTTAAATATTGAAACGTTAAAATCCAGCGATTCTTTATTACCCCTTGCCGTGGACGTCACTCAGCAAGACTCCTTAGAACAGGCGATTGCAACAATTCTAGAAACTTTTGGCAGCATTGATATATTGTTTAACAATGCTGGCATCACGCACATGAGTTGTTTTGTCGATACGCCCAGCGATTTGTTCAATACAATTATGGCCGTGAATTTTACCGGCAGTGTTAACATTACCCGCCTCTGCCTACCTCACTTAATTGCTAAGCGCGGGCAAATTGTGGCGATATCGAGCGTCGCTGGATTTGCGCCGCTTTACGGTCGCTCCGCGTACAGCGCGAGCAAACACGCAATGGAGGGGTTTTTCCGTTCGCTGGCAGCGGAAGTTGAAGATCAGGGTGTTTCTGTTCTGGTTGTGTGCCCCTCTTTCGTAAAATCCAGACCCGAACTCACCGCCCAGGTAAATGCCGGCATCTCCTCACCCGGCGCGATGAAAAAAAGCACCTTTGGTGATCAAATTTCCCCCGCGACTGCAGCACAGAAAATATTGCTCGCCACGGCAAAGAGGCAGCACTCCCTCTACCTTGGCAAGGTTTCTAAAATTGCTTATTGGTTAAATGCTTTGTTGCCCAGCACATACCGAAAAATTTCCAACCGGGGAGCCAAAAAAGAATTTATAGAAAATTAACAAGGTGAAATATCGAAACGCCCTATGGATTTTCAATACTTTAAGCATTAACTGACACCTGCACTAATAAAAATGGCGGGAAAATTAATATTTGCCCGCCTAAGATACACCTTTACGAGAGGATGTTCAGTACTCAAGCCAGAGTTAATTTGAGGCTATTTTTTCCGCTATGGCACAAGAGCAGGACCGCCAGGGTGCTTCATGTTGTGGCCGGTCGCAACATGAAGCACCCTGGCGGCCCAACTTATTGGCACAATTCACTAATAAATAAATTCCGAAACTTGAGTTAGTAGGCGTACTCAAAGCTGAGTGCCAATGACTGACCTTTTTCTTCCGTGAATATTTCCACACCTTCACGCTCAATAATTACCTCATTATCCAATAGGTTCTGAACTTTAAATTTAAAGGTCATATTTTCACTTGGGTAATAGGAATACGTTAAGTCAACGGAATTGAAAGGCTGTTCAAATGCGTCCGGTGTGCCATTTCGCCCGGCAACGTATAAACGTTCGCCAAAAACATTATATGACAAGGTTGAGGAGTGATAACCGTCAACGGAATCAAAACCCAGTAGTAAGTTCGCTGAATAATCTGAGGCGCCAACAAAACCACGCTTACCATTGGTGGGCGCATCGGCCGAATCACCTACCGTTAATTCATGATCGAGAAGAACGAAGTTTCCCTGCACAAAGAAAGGTGAAAGCTTTGTGCTGAACACATCTAGGTTTTTCAAGAACTCAAATTCCAAACCGGTCATTTCACCGCGCTCAGCGTTTAATATTTCAACCGCCACCTTGGTACCACCCGCGGCTTTTTCAAACTGCTCAATGGGATTAACAATGTCTTTTTTAAACACGGTTAGGGTAAGGTTGTCGCCGCTGTCAAAAAACCACTCAGCGCGCAAATCAAAATTATCAATACTTGAAGGAACAACATCCGGGTTGCCAAATACTACTGCGCCGGTAAGAGGTTCGACATAGCTTGAAGCCGATATATCACGCAGATCAGGGCGAATGGTGGTTTCCGCAAAGCTGAAGCGCAACTGAAACACTTCGGCCCAAAAATCATCAATGCTGTAGGTTCCTGCCAACGCGAGGTAAACGTCGTCATTGGTGAATACCGCGTCTTGAAGCTCATCGGGGTTGGTGGAGATCTGGCTAGTAGTGTAAGCCAAAGGGTCCCAAACTAAACCTACTTGTTGGTAATCTTCATAGCGAAGCCCTAGTGAAAAGCGCAGCGTGTCTGCCCATGCCACATCGACTTTGCCAAAATAAGCATCTACCTTTGCCGCCGCGATATAACTCTCAGAGTTACTGCCGACAACATCCACCTTAAAACCCAGATTATCATTGTGAATGTTACTGTCACTATAGAGCGTATTGAAATCTTGTGACAACAATGGATCGCCACCGGAAATAGTTGAATCTAGAGAAAACTGTAGCTGCTTATAAGTTCTTACCTTTTGCCAGTAGTCAGAACCACCACTCACTTCCACATGGAAGTCTTTGAAATCGATGGGTAGCATCGCCACAAAACCACTGCTTTCCAATTCGTCTTCCAGATCGGTGAAACGGTAATTCGCTTTTGTCAGGGCCTTCACGGAAGACGACGAGGCAATACCTGTAAGCGGGTCGGAAATGGTTTCCGCCTCTATGCTCAACTCGCTTGGAATCTCGGTTGTTGCAACACTATCGGAATAATACCAGCTCAAGTTCAGACCATTGAGCAACGCTAATGATTCCAAACCCCCCAAACGCTCCCGAGTGAGCTCACCAAATTCGTGGGAACCGTGCAACTGATTGACTTTTAATTCACGTTGTTCGTAGCGAATTTTGTATTCCCGGTCGCCCACACCTTCAGACAGAGGGCGATTATCGTCCGCTCCGAAGGTATCAATAATGGTCGTTTTGTCGTCGGTATTACGTAGAAACAGGCTGGTTGATTCAATAGAGTGCTCTTCATCTAAACGAAACCCAGCCCCTAAATGCCCAGTTAAACTCACATTGAACGTTGACTCGTCTTCAAATTCAACAAACTCTTCAGGGTTAGAAAATTTACGTGAAACAATATCTACTTTCCGCCATCTTCGATCGTAGTTTACTCCGGCCATCACACCAAACTCTGATCCCTTGTCAAACTCCCACAAATTGCCTGTATTTACTTGGGTAGACAAATCTGTATCGCCTTCGTCTTGCGAAATTTTAGTTGTGCGATTTAGACCCAGCGCAATATCGCGGTTGATTAGCTCTGCATCCGCCACTGACATCTCGCGATTTTCTGGCAAACTTCGAATGCCTTGTACACTAAAGTCTCCGCGGTAGGTATCTATGGCATTGGCAAAATTGGCGCTCATGTCTCTGGTGCCGTCATCTACGCCCCAATTGTCGTTTGAGCCGCCACTGTAACTTAAGAAATCACCGTCAGACACTGAATTAAAACCCGTACCCGCTTGGACCGAAAATACAAAATCCTCGGGAATGCCTTTGGTTCGAATATTGATCGTACCACCACCAAATTGCGATGGCATATCGGCAGAATAACCTTTCTGAACAGACAGCGACTTAACGATGGACGTCGGAAACAGGTCCAAGGGGATTACGCTGCGTGACAGGTCGGGTGAAGGTACTTCAGCCCCGTTCACTAATGATTTTGAGTAGCGCTCACCCAGCCCGCGGACAAAAACGAATTTATCATCAACTGTAGTGACGCCAGGCATGCGGCGTAAGGCCGCCGCCACTGTAGAGTCACCCGTCCGACTGATTAACTCGGCACCCAGAATATCCATGGACACTTCTGCGTCCATGCGCTGAATAATGACGTCAGCCGCCGCATCTCTTAAACGCCCTTGTACAACGACTTCTTCCATGGTCAATCTTGGCGATTGAATCTCCGCACCGCCATCTGTAGCTTGAGCATTCACGGCTACACTAACGGCTAAGCTCAGTAGACTGGCGGTAGAAACCGCCAAAGTTCTATTGAATGTATTTATCATGGTTTTCATAATCATTCACTCAGAATTTATTACTCGAACCACAGGCTCTGGCCGCGATTAGTTTCCTGCAGACCATAAGTCCAGCCTGAAACCCAATTGTCATCTTCGCTCACCGCACCCACATACGCGCGACCTTCGGTAGGCACAACCGTAGTAGGGCCACCGTTAATAACCATGTCGCCAATGGGGAGGGAGAAGTAACCATTTAATATTTGCAGGTTAGGGTTAGACGCAACGCTCGGGTCTTCGCCCTCCTCCGCGGTTTGCTGAGTGTTGTTGCTGTTACTATTCAACCAAGCCAAGGTAGACTGCCCCTCTAGGTCGCTGTCGACAAGATCCTGACAAGCTAAAATGGACTGTTCAAATACTAGTTTTCCGTCGAGCGCGGCCTGCTGCCCTTCGTTGTCGATACGCAAGCAGTAGTTGTAATCATCATCACCCAACTTCTCATCACCAGAGTAGGCCGTGGTAATTATCGCATTCTGAATGGTAGGGAAATGAGCTTCGCGAATACGCAAGCCTTGACCGGGATCGTGCGTGCCATTTTCTTCAGCCGAAATAATACAGGTTAAATTTTTAATGGTCGCCGAAGAGTTCAGCCCGCGAGCAATCATGTCGTCGATAAATGTTTGATCTTTGGAGCTGTACGAGCCTATGCCGTCAGATTCAACACAGCGGTTACCATCGCCTTCTGATTGAATAACCAAGGCGTAATCGAAAGTGCCGATGTAGCCTTCATCAATGTCGATAGAGTCATCACGAACATAAAGTGCTACGTAATGACTGATATCAACCGCGCCACCAAACATTTCAACACCATCATCATAAGTTGAATACGCTTCAAGGTAGTTTACGCTTGTGCCGGAACCTACGGCGTCAAATGCAATGCCGTTTAATTCGTTACCCACATCAACCAAAGCACCGGTGTGTTTTACAATGAAGTATTCCAAAGTGCCCGAATTGTCGGCGTCATTGTTGCCTCCATAATTGGTTTGACCGGCACCCGCCTTACCTTCAGCCGCCACGTGACATTCTGAGGCAAGCGCTAAATCTACACCTCGCGTGCCGGTGTAAGAACATTTGTTTGTAACCCCAAAGCCATTGATGATCATACCGCCCCACTGAGACACGTCTTCAGCGCCCACAGTGCCATCAATTGCGTCGCTTACAGACGTTATCGTGATTGGGTTTACAGCCGTGCCAACGGCCTGTATTTGCGAGCCGCGGTTTACTACAAGGTAGTCATCACTAGACTGAAACGCTAATGTTTGTCCCGCGGCAATAGTCAACACCGCGCCGTCACCACCCTGGGTAATTCCCGCCGCGGCCATGTCGGCATTATTCGTGTAGTTTTGTCCAAGCACTAAACTACCCTGAAAAATATGCACTCCGGGTATTGATGGAATGCTCAAGTCAACGGTCAATGGTTTATCGAGGTCAACAAAGTTTGTATCATATATGCAGTTACTATCGCTGAGGAAGCCCGTAACGGTGGCCCCATTATTTTCGTAGGAAGCACAGGGGCTATTAGTATCGGAGCCAGGGTTATTGACTACACTATTGTCGTCGCCAATGCTGTTTGAAGGGGCAATATTTATATCACCACCACCGCCACAAGCACTCAATACGAGTGCCAGTGTACTTACGCCACTTAATGTCTTTATGTTCATTGTTACAGGTCTCCTAGTGCCAATTCGCTTTATGATTGGCGAGGAGAGTATCGACGTATCGTGACACTCCAGTGACATTCTGGTGACACTTAAGTGACGAATTTATTGCAGTTTTATTTCAGTGACTTACGTTATTGCTTAAGGTGGGGAACTCACTCAAAAAAGTTTCTGCCACGTCAACCAAAGGGAGCGCGGCTCTTCCAGCCAGCTGCCAATGGGAATGGCTGCATAATTAATTGATTTTTGTCGCTTGCTAGCATTCGAATTCAACAGGTTCTGAGCGTAGAGTGTGAGTTTACTTCCACCGAAATTGGGTACATCCCAGATCAGTGCAGCGTTAACGCGAACATTGCGCCCGTAAGGGTCTTGATCGTCAATCGCTTGGTGAAAATTGCTTAAATTTTGCAGGCCGGCGCTATATCCTTCCAACTGCGCGCTAGACAGCGCACCCACATCTACTTCGGCATAAGCCTTGTCATACATTGCAAATAAGTCGCCGCCATACTCAAGCTTCCACTGGATTTGCGCATCTAAGTGTAATATCAATTGAGGTGCTAAGCGGATATTCGACCAAAGTTTGCTGGTATTACCAGACCAAAAAATCAAACTATCCCCGGTACTGGTCAGGGTAATGAAGTCTCGGTCGAATAAAAAGTCCGCGAGACTGAGCTTTTGTGATTTTGAGCCATCAGCCTGCTTAGCGATAAAGTTCCAGTCATCTAGGTTCAAAAATGAATGATTGAACCCGAGTGAGAATCGATCTGCCTCATAAGCTAGCTCTAGCTCTATCCCCGTGACTTTTTGCTCCCCCACCAACTCCGACCGCTGACCACTCCAGGCAATAATTTGCGCTTCGTAATGATAGGCAATAAGGCTGCTGTGAAACTGCGGGCTGTGAATTCGGGTATAGGATAATTCCAGAGCCTCTATTGCCTCTGGTTTACGCCTACTCCCTTCCAGTTGCTCTACATACAATTCAATCATGGTGTTCATCCGCATAGACTTCTGCCAACTGGCCTTCACTGTATTCTTAGCGTCTAGGTGCGACACAAGCGCTACGCGGGGGGAAAACATACTGTCAGTAAATTCATTTTTATCTGTTCTCGCAGAGAGCAATAAGCGCGTACCAGGCCACAACTCATAATCCAGCTCTGCCATCATTGAATAGGTATCTGCAGACCAACCATCATTAAATTCCACCACATCCGCATCTTTAATCGTACCGTTTCTACCATCGCCTCGGTACACAGAATTCTCAGTGATGAAATTTCGCCTGCTGGTGCCAGCTCGGAAGCTGTCTACTGATTCGCCCCAGGGTTTTGCGAGATAATCGTGGGAATACTCCAGACCGAAGGTTAAGTCTAGGGTTTCAGACCACGGGTAGCTAAGTGTCGAACGAAGAAACCACTCATTTTCAGAAAAATTCTGTCGCCGATTCAATTCGTCATTGTGTCTGCGATCGGTCTGCTTGGCATTCGTTTCGTAGAAATTTTCAGAATCAAAACTCAATAGACTTTTTAACTGCAGCTGGTGACCAAAGGTATGGTCATTTTCAAGGGTGGCGACAAAATGCTGATCTCTGAACTCATGGGTGCCATGCGGCCCATCGAGATAGTCCTTCTCTACCACCGTGCCCACATTACCGGCTGAGGTATAACGGCTCCAAAACCGCCACTCCTCCTGAAAGGCCACATCAATTGACACCTTGACCTGAGGCTTGTCATTCGCGTCCGCGTAAAAATTGGCCACTCTGTTGCTGTCTGAGCCACTAAATGCGTCGGTACCCTCAAAACCGTGCTCACCGTTCACAGACAGCTGATAGTTTTTGAGCCCCTCATAACCTTCGGTACGCACCAAACCAAGGTGCAGCAGCCACTCTGAGTTATCGCCGCCCCAACCGTAATCTAAATTAAAGCCTTGGCTCTGATAGTTATCGCTATACTTCAAACCCAGCCTTAAGCCGTCGAGGGAGCCTGCCTTGCGAGTGATTATATTAACTACCCCCGATATAGCCCCAGGGCCGTGTGTCACAGAACCGGGGCCCCTGACCACCTCTATACGTTCAAGGTCTGTCATATCCCAATTATTCAACTCAACCATTGAGCCCTGACTGGCCTTCTGGTTAACCGGCCGGCCATTGAGCAGTAACAAGGTATGGTAATTTCTCTGCCCAATGCCGCGAATACGAATATTACCTCCTCTGGAGGCGTCGTCGAAAAACATTAGGCCCGGCACATAGGTTTCGAGTATATCGCGGATATTTCTAGCAGGGCTGCGTTCTATTTGGGCTCGAGTAATGACAACAATGGAAGACGGTGTTTCGGATATTGGCATAGCCGCCAAAGTCGCACTGCTGACCTTGAGGTTTAACAAGTCTTTCAATGACAGATCGTAGAGAGAACTGGCGCTGCCTGCGGCCGAGAACGACAAAGAGGAGAACAGCAATGATGATAAATAAACCAGACCAAGGGTATAAATTTTCATGACCGAAGTCCTCCCTGATCAATCAATCCACATAATTTTCTAATGGCTATACGAGCAGTATAGTAACTATAAGTGAAAAAAGTAGCGGCTGGAGAGGTAAAGATGAGACTAATTTTCCATGATCAGCTACACGCTCACTTTAGACGCCCACCCCCACTATCAAGTATAATCCCCAACCACCCTATTCTCTCCCGTGAGCACCCTATACATGTTAAATATCGGTCAGCTAAATACTCTAGAAGTGGTCAAAATCGTAGATTTCGGCGTTTATCTCGATGGCGACGATGACTATGGCACTGTATTGCTGCCAAAGCGTTATGTGCCCGAAGGGCTTGAAAAGGGTGACAATGTTGAGGTCTTTGTGTATTTCGACTCTGAAGACCAAATTATTGCCACCACTGAAACACCTTTAGGCATGGTGGGTGAATTTGCGTTGTTAAAAGTGGTTGGGCTTAGCCCTGTTGGCGCATTTGCCGATATAGGGCTCACCAAAGACCTATTAATTCCTTTTAGCGAACAGCGTGTGCCTCTGCAAGAAGGCAAGGAAGTGATGGTGTACATCTATACTGACAATGCCTCTGGCCGAATAGTGGGCACCACGAAGCTGAATAAATTTTTAGACAAAACAACGCCGCACTATCAGCGCGGTCAAGAAGTGCCCGTTCAAGTTGCAGAGATTACCGACCTCGGTTTCAAGGCGATTGTTAACGGCGAGCACTGGGGTTTGCTGTTTCGTACCGAGTCTTTTGGCAAACTGTTTATAGGTAAGAAGCTAAAGGCTTACATCAAGGATGTGCGTGCAGATGGCAAGATTGACCTGTCACTACAAAAACTGGGGCGCGATAAACTCGACGATTTGGCTGAAAAGATTCTAGTATCTCTCGAGAAACAAGGCGGCTTTGTGCCCATCTCAGACAAATCGTCTCCAGAGGAAATTTTCTCGGCATTTCGCACCAGCAAAGCCACCTATAAGAAAACCATTGGCAACCTGATGAAACGCGGTTTGATTAA
>Ga0105357_10001382_pt1 | contig 13045 bp, 8 predicted proteins | sample GOMGulsemesocosm_4_FD_83660 | JGI IMG/M metagenome (GOLD analysis project Ga0105357, IMG submission 83660) | Methane-oxidizing microbial communities from mesocosms in the Gulf of Mexico - GOM15B Gulf of Mexico | ecosystem: Environmental > Aquatic > Marine > Cold seeps | place: USA: Gulf of...
GTGGCGTGTGCGCTGGCGCCACAAGGATACCGGTTGGCGCTGGTTCAGCATTCGTTCACGGGTGTTCAAGCGCGCTGCCGATGGCAGCGTCGAACAGGTCATCGGGTTTGTGCGTGATGCCCATGCTCAAACGCTGGCACGGCAGGATATCCAGCGCTCCGAAGCGCGTTACCGGCTGATGGCTGAAAATATCAGTGACATCATCTGGTCAACTGATAGTGAGTTTAATACCGATTTCATCAGCCCCTCGGCGCAACACGTGCTGGGTTACAGCGCGGATTATCTGCTACAGCATGGCTCGGACGAGATCATTGTCGGTGACCGTTACGTCGAGTTCATGCGTGATATAGCGCGGGAACTGAGATCCCAGGTGTACAGCGCGGAAAAAGCCAAGGTCCTGCGCAAGCGCGGCTTTCACCGGCAGATCGTCTCGGATGCGATCAAGGCCGATGGTCGCAAGTGCCCTCTGGAAACCCGCGTCTCGCTGATGTGGAACGAACAGGGACGTTTCCTCGGGTTACTGGGCGTGGCCCGCGATATTACCGAGCAGCGCCGTACCGAGAACCGTTTGCGCATGGCGGCGACGGTCTTCGAGAACACCACCGGCGCGGTGCTGGTAACCGATCCGGCGGGTTACATCGTCCAGGTGAACGAGAACTTTACTCGCATCACCGGGTACCGCAGCGATGAAATTATCGATCAACGGCCTACCGTGTTGACTGCTCGGCTGCACGAAGCAACCTTTTATCAGGAAGTCATGGCGTCCCTTGAGCAGCAGGGCCGCTGGGAAGGCGAAATCTGGCAGCAGCGCAAAGATGGCGAGGCGTTTCCCAGTTGGGCCGGCATTACTGCGGTGCAGGATAGCGACGGTGATCTGGTCAGTTACGTCTGCTTCTTCGTCGATATCAGTGAACGCAAGGCTTCCGAAGCGCGGATTCAAAGTTTGGCCTATTACGATGTGCTGACCGGACTGCCCAACCGCACGCTGTTTCAGGATCGCCTGCAGGCGGCGTTGCAGCTGGCGACCAGGCGTGGCGAGTGGGTTGCCGTGCTGTTTCTGGATCTGGATCGCTTTAAACCGATCAACGACAGCCTTGGCCACGCCGCCGGTGATAGTGTCTTGAAAGACGTTGCGCGGCGACTGCGTCGCTGTGTGCGCGAGAGCGATACGGTCGCGCGCATGGGGGGCGATGAGTTTACCATCCTGCTGACCAGTCTCAGCGATCACGATGCCGCATTATCAGCGTGTATGCATGTGGCCGAGAAGGTCTTGCTGGCGCTTGGCCCCGCCTTTGTGCTGCAGGAGCGCGAGCTCTTTGTCAGTGCCAGTATTGGTATTGCGTTGTCACCGCAGGATGGCGAAGAAAGCAGTTTGCTGCTGAAGAATGCCGATACCGCCATGTATCACGCCAAGGCCATGGGCAAGGACACCTTCCAGTTCTATCAGAGTGAAATGAACGCCCGGGCGCTGGAGCGCCTGGGCTTGGAAAACGACCTGCGCCGGGCGGTCCATGAACGGGCCTTTCATCTGGTGTATCAACCGCAATTCAGCTGTCGCAATGGTCGCCTGACCGGCGCTGAGGTTCTGCTGCGTTGGGACGACCCCGACCGTGGCGCGGTGTCACCGGCTGACTTTATTCCGATTGCCGAAGAGCTGGGCCTGATTCGAGTGCTCGGTGAATGGGTGCTGGATCAAGCCTGCCAGCAGCTTGCCCAGTGGCGCATGAGTGGTTTCACCATGCCCCGAATGGCGGTCAACTTGTCTGCCATGCAGTTTGATGACGGGCAGTTGGTGGAGCAGATATCCGGAACGCTGGAGCGTTACGGGCTGCCGCCGCAGGTGTTGGAGCTGGAACTCACCGAAAGCATCCTCTTGCGTAATCTGGAGCAGACCATGAGCACGCTGAACCGATTGAAGGATAAGGGGGTGCATATTGCCATTGATGACTTCGGCACCGGTTATTCGGCTCTCAATTATCTCAAGGACTTCCCGATTGATACGCTCAAAATTGATCGTGGTTTTATTCACGCCATGAAGCCCGATACCCGGGATGCGCGGCTGGCCGAAGCTATTATAGCGATGGGCCGCAGTCTACAGCTGCGGGTGATTGCCGAGGGGATCGAAACCGAGGAGCAGTATCTTTTGGTGGGCAGGTTTGGTTGCGATGAAGTGCAAGGCTTCCATTTGGGGCGCCCGGTGGAGGCTGGCGTGTTCGAGCGGCACTGGCTGCGGCCAATTGAATGAGCGCTTTTTGCCGACGCCTGAATGCTTTTCAAGTGCCAGTTGGCGTTGCTTGCGTTAAAATGCGCGCCTCTTTTGTTTCTGAACGACCTAGCAGGGGGCCGTTACATGTTTAGCCGTTCCAACGATATAGCCACAGACGATGCCGACCTTTGGGCAGCCATGCAGCAGGAAGCCGTGCGTCAGGAAGAGCACATTGAACTGATTGCTTCGGAAAACTACACCAGCCCCGCGGTAATGCAGGCGCAGGGTTCGGTACTGACCAACAAGTACGCTGAAGGTTACCCGGGCAAGCGCTACTACGGCGGTTGTGAGTACGTTGACGTGGCGGAACAGCTGGCCATCGACCGAGCCAAGGCGCTGTTTGGTGCCGATTACGCCAACGTGCAGCCGCATGCCGGCTCGCAGGCAAACAGTGCCGTGTTTCAGGCGCTGCTTACCCCGGGCGACACCGTGCTGGGCATGAGCCTGGCGCACGGCGGTCACCTGACCCACGGCGCCACCGTCAACTTCTCCGGCAAGCATTACAATGCCGTGCAGTACGGCATCAACACCGACACTGGCTTGATCGATTACGACGAAGTTGAAGCGCTGGCGCTTGAGCACAAGCCGAAGATGATCATCGCTGGCTTCTCGGCCTACTCTCAGGTACTGGATTTCGCTCGTTTCCGGGCGATTGCCGACAAGGTCGGGGCATACTTGTTTGTCGACATGGCTCACGTGGCCGGTCTGGTTGCTGCAGGCGTTTACCCGAACCCGGTGCCCTTTGCCGATGTGGTTACCACTAACCCACAAGACCCTGCGCGGACCGCGCGGCGGTCTGATTCTGGCGCGCGCCAACGAAGCGCTGGAGAAGAAGCTGAACTCTGCCGTGTTCCCCGGCGGTCAGGGTGGCCCGCTGATGCACGTGATCGCGGCCAAGGCGATCTGCTTCAAGGAAGCCATGAGCCCGGAGTTCAAGAGCTACCAGCAGCAGGTGGTGAAGAACGCCAAGGCGATGGCTGCGGTGTTTATCGAGCGCGGCTTTGATGTGGTGTCGGGTGGTACCGAGAACCACTTGTTTCTGCTGTCGCTGATCAAGCAAGACATCACCGGTAAGGACGCAGACGCGGCCCTGGGGCGCGCCTTTATTACCGTCAACAAGAACGCAGTGCCGAACGACCCGCGCTCCCCCTTTGTGACCTCTGGCCTGCGCATCGGCACGCCGGCTGTCACCACGCGTGGTTTCGTCGAGGCGGACTGCCAGGCATTGGCTGGCTGGATCTGCGATATTCTCGACAACATGGGTGATGAGTCGGTCATCGATCGGGTGCGTGACCAGGTCAAGCAGATCTGTGGACGTTTGCCGGTTTACGGTGACTGATACCACCGCTTGCTGAAAAAAGCCCTCCACGACCTGGGTCCGGAGGGCTTTTTTATGGGCTGTCGCCAACGACATGGTAACTGGTTTAATATTTGGCGTTGTTTTAATGACGTTTCTGCCATTGGCCGGCGGCAACGCATGACATGGAAAGGGCGTCGGTCTAGTCTGAGTAAAAAGACAATAGGAATGTATCGCATGAGGCTGCTGGCCTGCTTGATGACATCGTTGGCATTGCTGGCTGCCGACATGCCGTTGCTGCACGCGCAGGAAGCGGCGCAGGCTGAAGTGCAGTCCCAGAGGGTGACGCGCGACCCGTTGCAGGTCGCTATCATGCATTTCCCCGGCTACTCAGAGGTCAACGAGGCGGGTGAGGTCAGCGGCCGTACGGTAACCTTGCTCAAGAAGCTGATGGGTGAGGCTGGCGTCCCTTATGACGTGCGCATCCTGCCGGCAGCGCGTATCTGGAAGGGGCTGGAAGATGGCAGCGTGCACGTCTGGCCTGGCATAGTTAACAAGCCTGGCCTTGAGGCCTTCACGCTGCTTACACAGCGCCCCCTGGGGGTGGTTGGTATCAACCTGTATTACCCGCCCGGCAGCGCTGCACCACAGTGGCCGCAGGGTATAAAGGGCAAACGGGTAATCCTGATCACCAATTACACCTACACGGCGCAATTGATGCGTACCCTGGATGATCCTTCGCTGGATCTCACCTTCCACAGTGGTAGCTCGCACATTGGTGCGGTGCGCATGCTGTTGCGTGGTCGCGGCGACTATCTTCTGGATTACCGGGCGCAGGTTGAAGCCGTAACCAAGCAGTTGAATATCGAGATGTTGCCGCACCTGACGGTAGCGGAGCAGTCGATGCGCCTGGTGGTATCACGACGTACGCCGGGCGCAGCTGAGTTGGTCCAGCAGCTTGACCTCGCGTATGACCGCTTGCAGGCGCGCGGCGAAGAACTCGATATAACTCGGCAGTAATGCACAAAGTTGTTCGCAGAGGCTTGCGCGGATATCTGCTGCTTGATTGAATAGCGCAAATTTTGCGTATTGGCCTTTTGCTATTGGTCGGTGCGGCAGGAGTGTTTTCCAAGGGAAGGGATGGTGATGTCAGACAGTTTCAAAGTGGTCTTCAAGGGTGAGCTGGTACCGGGCATGGAAGAACCGGCGGTGCGCGGCGAACTGCTGCGTTTGGGGTTTGATGAGCGGCAGGTGCAGTCGCTGCTGACAGGTCGTCAGGTTACCATCAAGAGCAATCTTGACGCCGCCAAGGCTGAGCGTTACCGCCAGCGTCTGCAGGCGGCAGGTTTGATCACCGAGGTGGTTGCCGAGAGCGAGACCGAGCTGGTGATGGCGGTTGCGCCTTCGCGCCGTGAACCTGTTATCGCGGATACTGCTTCGTCTGCACCACCTTATGTGGGTAAAACTTCTGCTTCTGCTTCTGCTTCTGCTCGGCGGTCCTCGCGCATCCGTTTTACCGGTGATGGCGGCGAGTATTTCGGTATTTGGATCGTCAATATTCTGCTGCTGATCGTCACACTTGGCTTTTACGCGCCTTGGGCCAAGGTGCGCAACCTGCAGTATTTCTACGGCCACACGCTGTTGGAGGACACCAGTTTTCAGTATCTGGCGGATCCCTGGGTGATCTTCCGTGGTCGGTTGGTAGCGCTGGTTGCGTTGGTAATCTGGTCTGTGGCGTCCAGCTTCTTTCCGCTGGTCGCGATGGGCCTGTTGGTGCTTTTTGTCCCTTTGCTGCCTTGGATCATCGCGCGATCGCTCAAGTTTCATGCGATCAACAGCGCCTATCGCAATATCCGCTTTGATTACACCGGCGGATACTGGCAGGCGGTGCAGGTGATCTACCTCTGGCCATTGCTCGCGATCCTCAGTCTGGGTCTGCTTATCCCGTTCTCCGCACAGCGCTGGTACCACTTTTTGGTTGGTAACATGCGTTTCGGTGCCAGTGAGTTCAATCTCAATCTTTCCGTTGGCGCGGTGTACATGCTGTTTCTGCGGATGCTTGGCGTTTTGCTCGGATGTGCAGCGCTGGGAGCGCTATTGGGGGAAGTGGTGCATGAGGCACTGGCGTTCGTGTTGGCGATCGTGGGCTATCTGGCGCTCTTCGGGTACCTGCTGGCAGGCATCCACAACCTGGTGATGAATGCCACCACGCTGGAGTCCCATGGTTTCGAGTCGCAGTTGGGCAAGCGACGCATGCTCTGGATCTATCTCAGCAACAGCGCACTGATAATGCTCACTCTCGGCTTTTATACGCCTTGGGCCAAGGTGCGTATGGCGCGTTATCGCGCCCGCTGCACGCAGATGCTCATTCACGGGGATCTGGATGGCTTTGTGGCGGGGCAGGCGCAGCATGCCGGTGCCGTCGGCCTGGAGTTGGGTGACGTGTTTGACGTGGGTATATCCCTTGTCTGACCCGCGGGTTGCCGGGCGTTTTTTTGATGGGCAGTCCAGTGGCGGTCGTGCGGCTTGTGCCAGTGTAGTGGGCGACCAGTTGCACCTTGAAGTGTCAGGCGAGACACGCCGGTACAGTGCTGATCAGGTGCGTCTTGGCGTGCAGGTCGGCAAGGCCAGCAGCTATCTGCACTTGGCCGATGGTGCTGTGCTGGAGTCGCTGGATGTGCCGGGCTTGCAGGGCTTGTCCCTCGCGCTCAAGCGTTCCGGCAGAGCTAGCTGGCTGCAACGCTTGGAAGTCAGCCCGAGACTGATCGTCTGCAGTCTGGTGGCGGTATTGGCCTTCTCCTGGCTGGGTGTGGTTTACGGCGTTCCCTGGCTGTCGAACCAGATTGCCCATGCGTTGCCGGTGGAGTTGGAACGCCATCTGGGTGAGCAGTCGCTGGAGACGCTGGACAGCTTTTGGACCGAACCCAGCGATCTGAGTGAGGGGCGCCAGCAGGAGGTCCTGACCGCGATGGCGCCTTATTTGCGCGCCATGCAGCAAGCCTACCCCAAGCATCCACTGCAATTGCACTTTCGCGCATCCGACGACCTGGGTGCCAATGCCTTTGCGCTGCCCGGTGGGCACCTGGTATTTACTGATGAGATGGTTGCGCTGGCCCAACATGATGAAGAGCTGGCTGCTGTACTGGCGCACGAGGTCGGGCACGTCATACACCGCCACGGTTTGCGCAACGTGGTGCAGAGCTCATTACTGGTGTTTGTGATGGTCTCGCTGACTGGAGATATCTCGGCGGCATCCGATATCACCGTGGGGCTACCCTCGTTGTTGGCGAATCTGAGTTATCAACGTGGTATGGAGACCGAAGCAGATGACTTTGCGCTGGCCTTTTTGCGGCAGCAGGGAATAGCGCCACAGCGCTTTGCGGACATCATGACGCGACTGGATCCGCCGGCGGCGAAAGGAGAGGAGGGCGGCGATGCGGCGAGCAGGTTAGACAGTTTCCTGTCTACCCACCCGCCGACGCCTGAACGCATTCAGCGTTTTCAGACTCCTGACTGACCCAAGCCCAGCGTGCTCAGGGTGCGGCTACGCACCCGCTTGAGCAGCTCCGCATCATCGATCAGCGACTGGCCATAGGAGGGCACCAGTTCCTTCATGCGTGCCTGCCACTCGGGGCTGGCAATGCGATCCTTGAAGCAGCGCTCCAGTACATCGATCATCGCCTGCACGGCAGTAGACGCGCCCGGCGATGCACCCAGCAGGGCGGCCAGAGTACCGTCCTTGGCCGCCACAATCTCGGTACCGAATTCCAGCTTGCCGTGGCCCTTGGCGTCTTTCTTGATGATTTGTACGCGCATGCCCGCGTTCTGCAACTCCCAGTTCTTTTCCTGAGCATCGGGGAAGAAGTTGCGCAGCGACTCGACTCTGTCCTTGTGTGATTGGAACGACTCGGCAATCAGATACTTGGTCAGATCCATGTTGTCTCGTCCGACTGCCATCATCGGTGCCAGGTTGTAGGGTTTGACTGAGGAAAACAGGTCAAACACTGAGCCTTTCTTCAGGAACTTGGTGGTGAAGCCAGCAAAAGGGCCAAACAAAAGTGCCGGCTGACCGTTGATGATGCGCGTATCCAGATGCGGAACCGACATCGGAGGAGCGCCGACCGGGGCCTTGCCATACACCTTCGAGCTGTGACGCTTGACCACTTCTGGTTCTTTGCAGACCAGCCACTGTCCGCTCACAGGGAAGCCGCCGTAGCCCTGGCTTTCGTCGATCTGGGACTTCTGCAGCAATGGCAACGAGCCACCGCCAGCGCCAAGGAAGACGAACTTGGCGTTGAAGGTTTTGTCTTCGCCGCTGCTGTCGTCTTCAACATTGACACGCCAATGCCCTTTCTTGCTCTTTCGCAGGCTTTTCACCGAGTGCTTCAGGCACAGATCGAAACCGTCCTGCTGCTTGAGATGCTCGACCAACTTGCGCGTGAGAGAGCCGAAGTCGACGTCGGAGCCATGCTCGACGCGGGTCGCGGCGATGGGCTGATTCGCATCCCGGCTGGACATCACCAGTGGCATCCATTCGCGCAGTGTGTCGGCGGAGTCGCTGTATTTCATTTCCGCAAACAAGTGATGATTGCTCAGCAATTCATGGCGTTTGCGCAGGAATTCGACATCCTTTTCGCCCCAAACAAAGCTTTGGTGGGGAGTTGTATTGATGAAGTCGGATGCTTTGGGCAGGATGCCTTGCTCGACCAGATAGGTCCAGAACTGCAGGGTTACTTCAAATGATGCGTTGATGGCCAGGGCGCGGTCGATGGCGATGTTGCCCGCTGCGTCCTGTGGAGTGTAGTTCAGCTCACAATAGCCGGCGTGACCGGTACCGGCGTTGTTCCAGCCGTCGGTACTTTCGTGAGCAACGTGGTCCAGACGCTCGACCAGGGTAATGGTCATCGCCGGATCCAGCTGTTTGAGCAACATCCCTAGCGTAGCGCTCATGACACCACCACCGACCAGCAATACATCTACATTTCTTGCTGTCATTAACATGTCGCCTCTTTGGTAAAAATCAAGGAGCCTCTTGAGCTCTCCAGTGATCATACTGGCCAATGTCGGGGCGGCTAGCAAACGGGCTTGTTCTCGACCAAGGCTTTTGGCTGGCATCGAGAGCACGTCAAGCGGTGTGCTGCTTGCTCCGAAAGCCCTGGCGTGGCGGCAGCAGGCTGAACAGTCTAGAGGCTGACTGGTCAACGATAGCGCTCCGGGGTATAAGCTGCCAGGGCTCAATGGACTGACGGTGATCGGCCATTGGAGTAGTTCAGAGAGGCGTTATCATACCGGTTAAATCGGGCCGGTGACAGAATCAAAGCGGTGGCAATGACGCCAAATCGGCAGTCTGTCTTGAACACAGACGCTGGTTGGAACACGAGAGCAGAGGTGCTTGAACCGCGCCGGTGCTTGTTCGAGCCGTCTTCCCGTGCCCGGATACCCTGGTTCCGCGGGCCTAATTGACCCAGCGCAATCGAACCCGTGTGGTTAAGCTGTACGCTCGACAATCCGGGTAACGGGTCTGGTGAGTCGCTTATGTATTTGTTCGAGGGGTATTGATGCAAGATTTCGTGGTGGTGGGTGGGGGTGTCATGGGGTGCCTGAGTGCACTGAACTTGCTTGCCGCGGGCTGCAGGGTCACCCTGCTGGAGCGTGGTGTATGTGGGCGTGAGGCATCATGGGCGGGCGGTGGCATCGTTTCACCCCTGTACCCGTGGCGCTACGAGGAGCCGGTACGTGCGCTGGCGAACTGGTCGCAGGGCTTTTATCCGACCCTGGCTGCGCAGCTGCTGGCGGAGACCGGCATTGATGCTCAGGTAGAGCCCTGCGGCTTGTTGTGGCTGGATCACGCGGAACGCCAACAGGCGCTGGCCTGGGCCAAGACGCACCAGCAGCCGCTGACCGAGGTAAGCAATGATTTTATCTATCAGCGTGTGCCGCAGCTGGCCAGCGGTTACCAAGGTGCCCTGTGGCAAGCGGATCTGGCTAACCTGCGCAACCCCCGGCTGCTGAAGGCGCTGCGCGCGCGTTTGCTGCAGTTTGCTGAGTTTGACTTGCATGAGCATAGCCCCGCCACTGGACTGCTGCTTGAGGGCGCACGGGTGGTCGGGGTGCGAACAGCCACTGCTGAACACCGGGCTGACGCGGTGGTGGTGGCGACCGGCGCCTGGACCGGTGATTGGTTGATGCACGCAGGGATCAGTGTGCCGGTGGAGCCGGTTAAAGGCCAGATGCTGCTGTACAAGCGCGAGCCCGGTTGGCTGCAGTCGGTGGTGTTGCACGAAGGACGCTATGCGATACCGCGCCAGGATGGTCATATCCTGATCGGCAGTACGCTGGAGCACGCACAATACGATAAACGCACCACTGCCGAGGCGCTGCAGTCGTTGCGGCAGTCGGCCGAAGCCCTGTTGCCGGATCTGGCGGCGATGGCACCGGTGGCGCAGTGGGCCGGGCTGCGGCCAGGCTCCCCTGAGGGTGTGCCTTACATAGGACCGGTGCCCGGTTTAGATGGTTTGTGGCTCAACGCGGGGCATTACCGCAACGGGCTGGTATTGGCGCCGGCGTCCTGCCGTTTGTTGGCTGATCTGTTGCTGCAACGCGAACCTGCGCTGGACCCGCAGCCCTACCTGCCGGCTGGCCGAATTCAATCCGTGGCGAGTGGCGACAAGCAGACTGACTTAATCGTCTAGCCCCAGTTTTTTTAGCCGATAGCGCAAAGAGCGAAAGGTCAGACCAAGCCGCTTGGCGGCCGCTGTTTTGTTCCAGCGGGTTTCTTCCAGTGCCTGGGTAATGGCCTGACGCTCAATGTTGTCGAGAAAGTCTTCCAAATGGTCGATCTGGCTGAAATCGGTATTGTCGTCGCTACCGGAGGCAGGGCAGCCTGAGAGGTGCAGGTCTGCCGCTTCGATACGCTGGTTTTCGCATAGGGTGAAGGCGCGCTCGAGCGCATTTTCCAGCTCGCGTACGTTGCCAGGGAAGCGGTAGTTGCACAGCAGCTCCATGCCTTTTTCAGACACCTGCGGCACGGGAAGCCCGTTACGCTTCGCGAGTTTGCCCAGAATGTGGCGGGTCAAAAGCGGCAAGTCTTCACGCCGCTCGCGAAGCGGTGGTACCTGTAGCTCGATGACGTTGATGCGGTAAAACAGATCCTGGCGGAAGCGGCCTTCGGCCACCTCATTAGCCAAATCCTTGTGTGTCGCGCAGAGCAGTCTTACGTCGACGGGCTCTTCCTTCTGGGTGCCCAGGGGCCTTACGGCCTTCTCCTGAATGGCGCGCAGCAGCTTGACCTGCATGGCTATGGGTAGATCGGCGACCTCGTCAAGAAACAGGGTGCCGTGATTGGCTGCCTGAAACAGCCCCGGCTTGTCAGCGACGGCGCCGGTGAAGCTTCCTTTGCGATGACCAAAAAACTCGCTTTCCATCAATTCTGACGGGATGGCGCCGCAGTTCACCGGCACAAAGGGCTGCTCTGCCCTTGGGCCGAGTGCATGAATGCGGCGGGCCACCAGCTCCTTACCACTGCCCGACTCGCCGCTGATATACAGCGGCGCCTGGCTGCGTGCCAGCTTGCCTATCTGCAGGCGCAAGCGGTCGATGGGCGGAGAAATCCCCAGTAGCGGGTCCTCGCTCGCTTCCTCTACTCGTTCATCTGCTTTGTTGAGTTTCAGGGCGCTGCTGACCAGTTCACGCAGGCGTTGCAGGTCAACCGGTTTGGTCAGAAAGTCGAAGGCGCCTGCCTTGAGTGCATTGATAGCGGTGTCGAGGCTGCCGTACGCGGTAATCATCGCGACCGGCGTGCAGGCATGGTGCTGTTGAATATGGCGAACAATGCTCATGCCATCACCATCAGGCAGGCGCATATCGGTCAGGCAGAGCGCATAGTGATTTTTACGCAGCAACGAGAGTGCCTCGCCCATGCTGGACGCACTCTGGGTGTCAACATCCATTCGCCCGAGCGTCATGTCCAGTAGCTCAAGGATGTCGGGCTCGTCATCGATGATCAATACGGTGGGCTTGCTCATGTCAGCCGGCGGTGCTCCCTGCAGTCAGATAGAGTTTTCGCGTTCATCATACCAAGCGTTTCGGATGCGCGAAGGTGATGCGCATGCAGCTGCCGGTCGGACTGGCCGCCTCGTACTCCAGACGTGCCTGATTGCTTTCGCTCAGTTCGCGCGAGATGTACAGCCCTAGTCCGGTGCCGCTGGCCTCGGTGGTATAAAACGGCTCGAAGATATGCCCCACATGCTCATCCGCCACGCCGGGGCCATAGTCAATGACTTCCAGTGTAGGCAACTGGCTGATGCCATCCTCATAGAGCTTCAGGTAGATGGTTCGCTCACTCCCGGGGCTGCCACTGTAACGCAATGCGTTCTGGCAGAGGTTATTGAGTACTTGGGTCATCTGGTTGGGGTCGATACGGGTCAGTATGCCCTCTTTCTCTATCTCGCACTCAATGATGTCGGTGGGTGGGTTGGCAGCGCGAAAGTCGCTGAGAAAGCCGGATGTCCAGAGCGCCAGGTCAACCAACTGCGGCTCGCTCGGCCGACGTCGCGAGAGTTCGAGTACGGTTTCAATCACGCGGTTCATGCGCTGGGAATGCTGCTGAATGATTTCGGTCAGGCGCACGTCCTGCTTGCATAGCTGATCGGACTCGTTGAGCAGTTGGGCGGCATGACTGATTGCGCCCAGTGGATTGCGTATTTCGTGGGCAATACTGGCGGTGAGGCGCCCGAGCGAGGCCAGCTTGAGTTGCTGCGCCTGCTGCGCGACTTCGGTATTGTCGTCGAGGAAAATCAGTATGGTCTTGTCGCCGCTGCCACCCAGGGGTTTGAAGTTGGCCAAAATCTCGGCGCTGCCGCTATGGCTGTGGAACGAGGTGGAGCGGCTTGATGGATTGCGCCGCCACTGCTGCAGGCGCTGGTCCAGCTCGGGAACCAGTTTGTCCAGTGCCGGGCCGGCCTGAATCGGCCGGGCCAGCATCTGTGCGCTGGCCTCGTTGCCGGTGATGATGCGGTTATCGGGCCCCACCACGATGATGCCGGTGCGCATGCGTTGAATAATCAGTTGATTGAGCTGCTCGAGGCTGGCGAGGCTGGCGGCCTGTTGCTGCGCGAGGGTTTCCGACAGGTACAGCCGTCGGCTGAAGCGTTGGACGAAGAGTGCGACGGCAAAGTAGATGCAGCCCAGTACGCCAACCTGCAGATAGCTCTGTCCCATGTAGGGGTGCGTCAGGCTGAGAAAGAACGTCAGATAAATCAGCCCGATACTGGCCAGGGCCGGCAGCAGCAGTCCGATGCGACCGTGCAGCAAAATGTTGCCAATGGCCACTGGAATAATCAGCAGGTTGCCGAAGCCACTGCCGACGCCGCCAGCGGCGAAGAAGATCACGCCGAGCAGGCCGATATCGGCGAGGGTGACCAGAAATACATGCAAATCGCGGCGGCCACGGTGCAGCAGCAGGGCAATCAGCACGTTGATGA
>Ga0105357_10001385_pt1 | contig 13036 bp, 15 predicted proteins | sample GOMGulsemesocosm_4_FD_83660 | JGI IMG/M metagenome (GOLD analysis project Ga0105357, IMG submission 83660) | Methane-oxidizing microbial communities from mesocosms in the Gulf of Mexico - GOM15B Gulf of Mexico | ecosystem: Environmental > Aquatic > Marine > Cold seeps | place: USA: Gulf of...
CTCAAGCAACGGTTCAAGTTAAATACAGCGTTGAAAATGGCGCAATTAAAAAGCAAATTCAGCCAGGCAGAGAAAAATACGAATCCTGTAAAGTCATCAAATTAGAGGGTGATGATATGACTTTACATTGCAAGTACCTTTACTACCTTTTAAAAAGAAAATAAGCGCTTAGCAGATTAAATAATGGACACTCATTCCTGTCGTCTTTAAGCAGGAATGAGTAAAACAGTACAACACATCAGATTTAGGCGATCATCGCTAACTCATAATCATCCAGCGCCCTCGGCACTTTGACCCGCTCCAACTCAACTTCGGGCAATAATTCATTAGCCCCCCCTAAGAAATCAACAATCTCAGGACTTAAAGTAGTATCTACGGCTAAATACTCAATAACATCCGGTGTTTCCGATTTTATTTTTTGCCAATAATTACAGAGGTCTATTTGTCGCATCAGGATACTCTCACTTATAAAAACTCCAGTATCGACCATTCATATTAAAAACACATGACAAAGCGCATTAACTTTCTGCATGCCCCAAGAGCTTTCAGAAAAGCTTACCCTTATAGCGTCTTTTTGTCGGCAATAAACTCGCGGCACAAGTCATTTAATAATGACATATCCATGTATTTCTCAACCGTATCAGCCATTAAATCAATGCCCTGCTCCCGCAGTGCAATAAAATCCACAGCTTGTATTTTCTGCACACCCGCCCAATGTAAAAGAGCCGTACAAGCCTCCTGCTGATCAAAAACACCATGTAAATAAGTACCTAAAACCTGCTGATCACTTGATACAGCCCCCTCTAGCACACCACATTCCAGCTCAATTACTGGCGCTAATAACGCTGGCCCTTCAGAAATCCCCGCATGAATTTCATAGCCGCGTACAACTGCATCAGCCATTAATAATCGCCCTGCCACTTGATTTAAAATCTTGTCTTCACTTAAGGTCGTTTGCATATCCAGCAAACCCAATCCCTTGCTAGAACCAGACTTACCCTCAATACCTAAAGGATCGTGCAACAGATTACCAAGCATTTGATAGCCACCACAGATACCCATAACTTTTCCACCGTAGCGCAAATGCTGCAAAATAAACGTCTCCCAGCCCTGTTCTCTAAGCCATGCCAAATCATCTCGAACTGACTTACTTCCCGGCAAAATAATTAGATCTGCTTTTGCTACCAAATCAGGTTGACTACTAAACTGGATATTCAGTCCTTTATTTAAACGCAAGGCATCAAAATCAGTATGATTACTCATACGCGGAAAACGAGGAATAACAATATTAAATGCCCCTACCCCGAACTCCGGCTGCTTCACTTCCACACTATCTTCAGATTCTAAATACAAATCATGTAAATAAGGCAAAACACCAAATACTGGCTTGCCCGTGCGCTGCTCCAACCAATCAACACCCGGCTGTAAAATATCAATATCACCGCGAAAACGATTAATAACAAAACCCAATACCCGCCGCTGCTCAGACTCGCTCAATAAATCCAAAGTACCTACTAAATGCGCGAACACCCCGCCTCGATCTATATCAGCCACAATAATAACAGGACAATCAACCACTTCTGCAAAGCCCATATTGGCGACATCTCTATCGCGCAAATTAATCTCAGCCGGACTACCTGCCCCTTCGACCACCACACGCTGATAGTTTGTCTCTAAGCGCGCAAAAGAATCCAAAATAACCGGCATCGCTTGTGCTTTATAAGCATGATAAGCTTTCGCATCCAAATTTTTCACCGCTTTTCCTTGAAAAATAATCTGTGCGGTTTTATCTGAATTCGGCTTCAATAAGACAGGATTCATATCCGTATGCGGCGGCAAACCACAAGCCATCGCCTGCACCGCTTGAGCACGACCAATTTCGCCCCCCTCGGCTGTCACCGCACTATTTAAAGCCATGTTTTGCGGTTTAAAAGGCGCGACCGAATACCCTTGCCGCTTAAAATAGCGACACAAACCCGTCACCAGCGCACTTTTCCCCGCATCAGAAGTCGTCCCTTGAACCATAAGCGTTATTGCTGGCATTATTTTCCTCTAATAGTGTGATGAATAGCGTTTTTAGCGCAAAGAGATAGCCTGCAAGGCAGCTGTCAAATGCGCCCATTCAGCCTCATTAGCGGGCAAGCCAAAACGCAAACTTGCAGGTTGCGTAAAAAGCCGTGTAAAAACAGCCTGCTTAGCGAGTAAGTAATGAATTTCTTCTGCATTATCCACGACCACCCACTGAAATAGCGGCGTAGAGCCAGCAGGCATTAATTGATAATCACGCAGTAAATGAGCCAAGCGCTCGCTACCTTGCTGCAATTGCACTTGCATATCATCTTGCCACTGCTTATCTTGTAACGCACAAACCGTAACAAAGCGAGTAGGATTACTTAATGCCCAAGGACCAAGTAACTCATTCAGCTGCTCTAAAATATCAGCTTCAGCTAAAACAAAGCCCGCCCTAATTCCCGCTAAACCAAAAAATTTACCTATGGAACGTAAAATAATTAAACCCTTTAAAGGCGCATAAGAACTTAAACTTAACTCAGGCATACAATCAATAAAAGCCTCATCGACAATCAACCAGCCATTTTTTTTCTGCAACACTTCCAACCAAGCAAAACACTGCTCCTTGCTAAACCGGCAAGCACTAGGATTATTCGGATTAACCAACACCAGACAATCCAGCTGATTAATATGCAGCTCAATATCATTAGCCGATAAGCCTACTATTGAATGCCCTGCTCTTCGCCAAGCATGCACATGCTCAGCATACGACGGTGTCACAAGACCCACCACGCTTGCCTTACGCAACTGTGGCAAAGCCTGAATAGCCGCTTGTGAGCCCGCAACAGCGAGCAAAGAATCACATTGATAATAATGCTGTGCAGCATCAATAAGACCATCTAAATTCTCAGGCAAGCGCAACCAAATGGAATCTGGAATCCTTGGAATAGGATACCCATTCGGATTAATACCTGTGGATAGATCGAGCCAGCCACCCACTGGAATTTGATATTTTTGCGCCGCTTCCAGTAACCGCCCGCCATGCTTAAGCAATAGATTCTCCAAGAAAAATAACGCACAGCCATAGCAGCGTAGTTAAAACGACCAATAAATTAGCACGCTTTATATCGTCATTAACCGCGATACGCCCAACACCTAAAATAGGCTTACTCTTCAATAGGCCATGATAAATCGCTGATCCACCTAATTGCACATTCAAACAACCCGCGCCGGAACTCATAACCACACCCGCATTCGGACTTTCGCAAAACGGGCTTTGTGTTCGCCAACAAAACCAAGCCTTTTTACTATCGCCCAGCAATAAATAACTTGAAGCAGTAAGGCGAGCCGGCAGCCAGTTCAATACATCATCTAAGCGTGCAGCAGCAAATCCAAAATGAAAATAGCGCGTATTTTTATAGCCCCACATAGCGTCCAAAGTATTGCTTAACCGATAAAATAACGCACCTACAGGCCCAGCAATAATAAACCAAAAAATCGGTGCAAAAACAGCATCAGCACCATTTTCCAGCGTCGTTTCTATGGTCGCTTTACGTATTTGTAAATCATCCATTTGCTGAGTTTCGCGACTTACAATCATAGAAATGGCTAACCGAGCCTGCGCTAAGTCACCTTGCTGCAAAGGCTGATAAACCGCCAACGTATGCTGCAATAAACTTCTAGGAGCAATACAGAAATAAAGAATCATAGGGCTTAGCCATTGATTTAACAGTTCCGTTCGCGTCAATATAAAAACGACACTACTTATCGGCAAAACAGCAAAAGCAAAAGCCAAAAAACCATAAGCTTTTTGTTTTACATTAGATTCATGACTCGATTGAATAAATTGCCTTTCTAAATAACTCGCCCACTGACCAAAAAATACCAGTGGATGCCATTTTTTAGGCTCCCCCAATAAAATATCGAGTAACAAGGCAAGAAAAAGTGCAAGAGCAATAGACATCTAGTAAACCACCCTAGTTTGAGAAAATTTAAGAGATAAGAAAGAGGCGTTCAGACAGATAAGAATTTTACCTATCAACAGGCACAAACTAGAAGATATCAAATTTTAGGCATAAAAAAACCAGCTAAAAGCTGGCGTTTTTTATAACATCTTCTATGGTGGGCTCTCCGGGATTCGAACCCAGGACAATCGCATTAAAAGTTCGATCCAGCCAACCCAACAATACTGCATACTACCTATAAGTCTCTATAGATCCAATGATACACCGCATTAAAGGGAGTGTAAAGCTGTTAAAAGTAGTATGAAGGAGTATAAATCACTGTAGTTTTTACTGTAGTTTTTGAAACTTAAATAGCCGCAAACTTAACAATCTTTTCCGTGTTATCCACATCACTCATCACAATACCTTCGGCTTCAATTTGTTGCTTAATATCGCTAAAAGCATTATAGAGCTGTTTTTGATTATGATTCGGAGCGTTGTAGGTGAATAAAATCTTATTTGGTGCAATAAAGCCCAGCTTACTCAGTTGCTGAATTTTACCTAACCAAGAAAGGCCGTGGTCAATCAATTGAGAAGGCTTATCATGCTTAAAGTGAACAGGCTTAATAATGACTTGATTAGCGTCTTGACTGACAAAAGGAAATCTGACCTCATATTTATCACTCTCTCCAATTAGGCTTTCTTTATATCTATCTCCAAGCTGATACTGAACAAGCAAGTCACGCACCTGTTTTTTCATTTTTTCCTCATAACTTGGCTCATGAAGAAAACTACGATGTACATAGCGCTCAAACAACTGATTAACCTCTGCTAGTGGATCACTGCACAGCAAAGCTCTATTAGCACTGAAACGAATTATATCTTCACGGCCTCTAATTAATTCCGCATAAAGGTCAATATCCGTATTACGCATAAAACCTTTAATCCGTTCGATTTCAGCATGGATGACTTTACTTGATTGGATAAAAACAGGCTTGCATACGGGGTCAAAGAAATGCGTAATCCTTGCATAGTGCTTGCTATCCAGCAACCTAAACTCCAAGCGCTGAAAGGCTGGCACATAAAGCACGATACCGATATTGGCAAACTCTTCAGTTTCAGGATAAGGCTGAAAGCGAATAATACTGTATTTACAAACTTGTTTTTTCATGGCAATTTTAACCAAATATCCCCGTTTGCCTCTTTTTTAAGGCGTTGCAGATGTTTTTTAGGATCAAAACCTTGAGTATCATTATTAGATTCCATCCATTCTTCTGGTATTTTATCCCATGCTGACTGCCAACAAGCAAGTGCTTTTTTCATACGACCTTCAAGAGCTTGCCTTTCGATAAAATCGACTTGTTTATTTATGGGCGTATTTTTAAAAACATGAGTATCCCAAAAAATTTCTTTATTGAAAGCCTCGTCAAAAATTAAATTATGATCAATCACATATAACCCAGATTCATCAGTTTTCCAGAGCAGGTTGGGGTTGCCACCGTTTTCTGATAAGGTACGATCTTCATTTTCCAGCCATAAATCAAATAATAAAACACTGAGCTTTAACTGAGCATCAATTTTGTTGACCGTACCATATTTTAATTCAGTCACTGAAGGTACTTGTTTTGATGCAAATACATAGCCACCTTTAAGTTGAACAACAGCCTCAATCCCCCAGCCATTAACAAGACCTGGATCAAGAAAAGCAAGGCTAAATTCAGGTACTGGCAAGCCAAAAGCTAAGGCCAAATGATTGCCCAACCATTCTTTCATTAATCCCGGAGTAGTCGCCGCATAGCCTTTTACATAATAAGCATTCCCATCGGATGCATTACATAAAAAAGGCATTGTCATGCCTTGTTTAGCGGGTTTAATAATTTCAACTATTTCCAACATAAAATCTATTAATCAGTAGATAAAGCTCAGCTACTTAGCTTTAGGTGTCAAATCAACTATTTGCTGCTTAGCATCTACATTGTGTTGTTTATGATACTCACCAAATGGAATAGCTTGTAGCGCCCTATAATTAGCTTGTTTTGCGTAAGGTACATAATCAGCCATTGCCGTATTGATTGCAGCAATCACTACTTTCGCAATTAAACCGCCGACTCCGCCGCCCCCAGCCCCTCCAGACAGATCAACAACAACCGTGCCGTTATACACCCATAAATCGCGGTCAGTAGTTGTAGATTTCAATTTAGCATCAATTGAAACCGTTAATGTCGAAGCAATAACAAGATAACTAAGATCCCATTTTTTTATGGTTGTAAACAACACAGCATCAGCTCCAAAATACTCCCTGAACTTTCCTAACGGGATGTCCTTGAGTAATTCAGCATCATAAATACCTTCTGCTTGCAGAATATCTGAAGTTACTTGATACGGTAAGGTATAGTAACCAGCAAAAGATAAAGGCTCCTGTAAAGTGGTTGAATAATATTCTTTCGCATCGGCAGCCGTTGATTCATTCATTGGAGGAAGAATAAGAATTGACTTAGGTGACTCCTCATACATTCTGGGGAACTCTTCCCCTTTAGTCGTTATCGGAGTGCATCCCTCTAAAACAGAGAAAGCAAATAAAACTAAACTTAGTTTTAATAATATTTTTATTTTCATGATTGTTATTTACACTCCACTACAATCGACTTCATTTGCATCGATCGGAGTATTATCTCCAGGTCGAATATGCCCACTGATCAACCGATCCATAAAAACAGTTGCTTCAGGATAGATGCTTTTTTCTTTGCAAAAAAAATGTATAGCTTCTTGCCGCCTATTTTTCTGCATATAAAAATAACCTAACTCAGCATAAACGCCCGGTGGAACTCTAACTCCCTTTTCATTTGAAATACTTATGATATTTTCTAACTCAGTAAAATGCCTTAATCTAGTATCATCACTAGGGTCTTTCTGGTAATGATATAAAGTCTGGGAATAATCCTCCCAATAATACATAGGTTTAGGAGCACACCCAGATATAAAAACAATTGCTAAAAATAACCCTATATTTATGTAAATTTTATTCATGGAATTTTTACTTCCTTAGTTATCCCATTACCAAATAATAAATTCCTATTTACTTGAATAGCACCCTTTTTTCTCACTTGAATATTATGCTTACCGGGTGATATTTCATACACGGCATTATCATCATCACTCATACTAACGACAGCGCCATCAATCGTAACCTCAGCACCACTTAGAGCTCCGGTGAACTTGACAAAACTACGTCGTTCAGACTCAATTACGCCTTCGTGAAACCCACAACCGCCAAGCAATACAGCCAGTAGAAATACCGTCTTTAATTTGAAATTTTTCATCTTATCTCTCTTGAATATATAATTTAGCAAAATCATCGCTTGTTTTATAAGCCGACAAATCACCGTCAATTAACTCGCACAGAGACACTTCATTTTCAACAGTCTCACCAATTGTGGTCAAAACCCGAAGTTGAGCAATTTTTTTACCCGGCAAGGTAATCATCATATTTGTTTGCGGATTTTTTATCGTCTTACCTTTTAACAAGACATCAAATTGATTTCCTGCTTGTATATTCTGTGATTTACCTCCAGATATTATATAACTCCCGTCAACCGCATCCAAAATATAAGCTTTCCACGGTTTATCTAAAAGATTTTCAATAATATGCGATGAAAGGTTGGTAATCGCAACGTCTAATGCTTTGTCGTTTAAAGAAGAATCATAACCCGCTCTTTCACCCACACCGAAAACAGTCCCAGCCTCAGAAAAAGCCGTACCTTCACCTTCTTCAGTATAAATGACCTGACCGCTATAAACATCAACCAAACGAATATGTACTTTAGCGAGAGATTCCTGCCTTCTTGTACGACTAAAAACACCTACCTCACCACGATCTCTTCTGCCCAATTCAGTTACCGAACCCACAATGAGATAATCAGCCATATTTTTAATCTTATTTAATTCTCCAATGGCTAACTCATTATTAATTGCGGCTAAATCAGCTCTCTCAAGAATAATAAACTTATCTGTTGCAAATAATTTAGCGGAAAGAATATCTAATGCCTGCTTACCAATACGGTCATTTTTGCTATCTAAAAAATAACTCTGCCCAAAGCGGGTCTCATTACTAAAGCGAGCAATAGCGACTTTTCTTTTCAACCCAGATTTTGCATTGTCTGGCTGAATACTCTTACTAATACTTGGAGCAGAATTCACCTGCTTTATGGTAGGTCTATCAACAGTGGCACAAGCACCTAAAAAACTCATACTTGATAACACTAAAAGTAACTTAACCTTCATTAACACTCCCCCTAAAAAATTTCACATAATTATAAAAAAACATTTTGAATTAGCTAAACAAATCACTCAACTCTTTAGCCAACAACAATTTCTCATGACTGCTATACCTTGCACTTTGTAGTATTCCCGGCTTAGCTTGCCCAAAGACAATGGGTCCAATTTCTTTAGCTTTAGCAACAAAGTTCAACTTATACTTGCCGCCGTCACCATAGGGTTCAATAGATTCAACTTCGGCATAATGTGTGATTGCTGAAATAGGAGCGGTTTGATAAGCAGCGATATATTTAATGTCTTTGAGTTTTCCGCCTCCAATTCGAATGGCATACCAGCAATTTTCACCAATAAATACATTATTAAAGCCCTCTTCTTGAGCCGGCACTATGATGGTATTTTGAATACTCTTTTTTGAACTTGCTACTTGAGGCGCTACTTTTATTTTTTTTGCTGCATCAAAAACCCTTATTTCAACTAACGGTAAGATACTTAAAATTTCGTTAAGGAACTCTTGCGTATCTGCTTTCTCGGATTCAGTTAAAACAGGCTCTGTAGGTATAGCACTGTTATCTAATTTACATCGCCCAGTGTTTTTGGCTTGTTGTATTAAAGCCCACTCTAACCAAGTAATATGCGCTCGATTTAACCCTCCATTACTTGAAACAAAGACCAACACTTTATCCCAAAAAGCTTTATTCTTTTCATGAGAGTCAATGCGCTTTCTGATACCATCACCTTGACCAATATAAAGCGTTGGTAAGTCATCTCCTTCTTGATAACCAAATAGAATATAAACCCCAGCTTGCTCAAATTCTTTTCTATTTTTATGTTTTTCCCAAGCTTCACGTGATATTTCAAGTCCAATACCGGTCCAATTCATTTTATCAATGATTTTAAACGTACTGGGATCTCCATCCGGTACAAATAGTCTGATTGTATATGGTTTAAGCATATTTAGCCTTGATAGCACCTATTCACAAATATTAAGCAAAAACTTGCTTATTTTTAGCAATAAAATCAGCCAGCTCACCAGTATTTTTCTCAATTTGTAATCGCTGTTCAGGCTTGTATTTATGAGCTTCTTCTGTAAAGACATTGATAAAATCAAACATAGTCGCATTATCACGATAAGAACTTTTAAAAACCTTATCCGAAAACTGTCCACCGATTAAGTCAGGAATACTAGTAATGCGCTTTATATTCCGCTCATTCTCACGCTTCTCTTTATCAACCTGCGTAATCCTATCCTTGAAGTCTTCTGAAAAATTTTCCGTCGCTATTTTCTTTAAATCTTTATCTGGAACAATTGAAAATAAAGCTTTTAAATCAGCGTGACGAACTAATTTACCAGCATTAAATTCTATATCGCCTAATTGCTCAATAGTTTCCTTCACTGTAGATAAAGAACCCACTACAACATCCATTTTTTCATATAGCCGCTGTTTAAACTTTACTTGCCCCCCAACATGAATTACCCGAGCTTGCGCACCACCAACAGGTAAAACTAAACCATTAGCACAAAGCATTCGTTCAACAAAATATGCCATACGTAAGGCCTTTCCTCCGGCCATTGAATTAGAAACCTGCAAACCTAAAACACTAACATCTTCCGCTATACCGCCTTTGCCACGGATAATGCCTTTCTGTGATTTATTTTGTAATCGAAGGTTAAGGTGAGTATTAATGGAATAAGATTTAGAAAACTCAAACTCACCAAACGATGGGAACAAAGACTTCTGGTGGCCGCCAGATAAACTAAAGCAAACATCATCTAATAAATCCTGATTACTTTAGCCTACATACGACTCACTCACGACACCTAAAACCGTTTTGCTTGGCTCATCAAATACAAACTGCGTTCGATCTAGCTTTTCTTGTAATGATTTCGAATAAATACGGTCATTTAACACCTCTAATGCTAAACCCGCTTTCTCAAGGGTCTCAAGCATCGGCGAATATAAGCCTAACAACCGACAAACATCATCTAAACCGGGTAAATTAAATTTTAAAGCGTAATCACTTTTTCCAAAACTTACATCACCTTGAAATGCAGCTCCTTCACGCAACAATCCACCAATGGAAATACGACTAGTATTTTGCTTTTCTTGTTCAATATAAGTCATCATTCCTTCGACACAATCAAAAGCAGTTTCTTTAGTTTTCTCTATGTTAAATGCCATCTACTTTCCTTAATTAGTTTTAATTGTTCCTAGATTGATTTACCTTTGAAATTAACCTTATAAAGCGTGAATGCCTGCAAGTTTTCTCAACTCATCAACAACTTTAGAATCCTTGACTTCAAAAAGCCCGTCTTTAAAATTTAGCTGTTCCACTTTTAACTTCTCAAACCAAGGCAATCCATTTAGCTCCATTGTTTCACCGAATATATGCCCCACACCATAGGCCGCATTTTTAAATTTTGGATGATCATACATACCTATTGTCGTTCTATTCGGCTTGAAAACCGCTGCTAAATAAAAAGTTTTAGGTGATTTGTTGCCTTCTCCACTAACAAGCCAAACAGCTTGTGACGGTACATGTTTAACACTTTTGTTGGTAAACATACGCGGCTCAGGCATTGCAGAAGCCGAGTAGCCCATTTTCTTGGTATTATGATATTGAATAAAATGTTTCATTTAATGACTTAGGCTGCCTTTAATCTTAGTAGTTGATATTTAACACGCTGTAAAAGTCCTGTTTTCATGGGCTTATCAAATTGGTCCCAGGCATCCTTACACAAATCATTGATGTCATTTGTATAAAGGTCATCCAATCGATCTGGCGCTATCAGGCCTAATTTAGATGACACCGCCAAATTCAAATAATCAGCAAATTCGGTATTAACCGCATCAGATAATTCGCAAAAACCGTCTGGAGAATCTAGCTGAGATAAGCCCTGTTTTAACAAGGCAACAATCAGCCGGATTGCGTGATAATCTGGGTTATTATCATTTTTTGATGTAATCAGCTCTTCAAATTGGCTTTTAGGTATTTTTAGTAATTCCTGAAAATTCCAATCGAGTTCTTTATCTAAATAATTACGCTTATCAGCTTCAAATAAATACTGCTGAAAATCATGAAAAGCTATCGATAATTTACCGTGAGCATATCCATCGAATTTTGCATTATTTGAGATCGCTCGTAATACATGATCGAGACCGTGTATTAAGTGTTCATTAGTATGTTCAGTAAAAATTGAATGTGCGTGAAAAACCACCTGCATTGCATGAAGGTATTTGCCAGTTTCAGCTTTAGGGACTCGGCAGTGCAACCAATACATTAAAGGCATTAAATCGACAAAATCATTTAGGAAATGACTTAGGTCCAGGTCTAAGTTTATTGTCTTCTCAATTGCTGGTGTGTTGATACTATCTTGCTTAAGTTCAGGATAGACACCTCGATAACGCAATTCATTTTTTGTAACCCTGAGTAGACTTTCTATAAAATCAAACCGTTCTTTCTCAAACCAGATTGCAGTGATTCCAAGCCTTGCCAAGTATGCGTTTCGGTCAGCTAATCCCTGTGCCGTTTCTGGTGCTTGCTCTATAGAAAAATGCTGAGGCATCTCAGTATCACCATGTTGTTTTTTTACGGCCTCAAATACCTGTAGCGTTCGATCCTTGTGTAAACTGCATCCTAAAAACAATAAGCTACTGTTTTTGTAGTAGTAACTTAGCAATTTTGGAATAGGCTGGGTCATATCCAGCTGATTATTTCCATAAGCTTGATCATATTGTTTTTTGCTTAAAATACATTGCGTTGGGCTTTTAATATCGCCATGCAATTTAACAATCGTTACCTTGTTTTGATCAGGGCTGTGCATGGCATCCAAACCATTAATAATCTGATAGGGGGTTTCTGTACCCGTGTCGAACGCCTGTTCAATCAAACGATCATAATTAGTGGTTATTAGAGTATCGGAAAACAGTTCAGATACCCGCCAAATAACATCAGGGATGGAGCCGGTACGGGAAAAAACATCTCGAACTTCCTGAGTAAAAACTTCTCGTCCACGGCTTTGCTCAATTTCTTCGATGACTTGCTCATACTGACCATCAGCTAACAATGCCTCAATATGGTCAACAGGAATATCTGCTGTCTTGCCTTGCTCTCGCAAATGAGCTTCCCAACTTGGAAAACCACCGGAAACCGAGATACCAGCCCCGACAAAAGGCACGATATTACCCGCCTCTATACATTTAAGCAATTGCTCAAAACGATCACAATTACGTTCAAACCAATGGCTATCTCCACACTGTTCTTTAAGATAAGTTTCGCTTAGCGTTTCATGTCGTCGTTCTTTTCTGTGTTGCTGAAAAGCCTGATCATAAGCTTCTTTATCACCTGCATATAATGCTTTACTGGGCTGAGAAAGGCTGGCTATGCCATTTTCCTCACGTAAAGAGTGTCCCTCCTCTTCACCATCCAGCCAATCATTAAAGTCTGTGTAATATTGGTAGAGTGAATGTTCATCTTGATCACACCAGTTTTTGTCTTGAGCATCCATGCTTAACCTCGCTATGCTATGGCTTGTTCTACAATGGCATCAGCCAGATGAATTTGAGTGGTTTGCGCGTTGTTGATTTGGGCTTTTAATTGGTCACAGAGCGTCATCAGTTCATCGACTTTGGTGACGATTCGGTGTTGTTGGTTGTGCGGAGGCAAAGGAAGAAGTGTGCTTGCTAAGGAACGTGCATGAAATAACTTAGGCAACTTATACAGTTGTCGCGTCAGGAATGGCAGTATAATTCCATTGCCTCAGATGCTCATCAAATACAATTCGCATTGACTCTTTAAAACCCTCCGCA
>Ga0105357_10001393_pt1 | contig 13013 bp, 12 predicted proteins | sample GOMGulsemesocosm_4_FD_83660 | JGI IMG/M metagenome (GOLD analysis project Ga0105357, IMG submission 83660) | Methane-oxidizing microbial communities from mesocosms in the Gulf of Mexico - GOM15B Gulf of Mexico | ecosystem: Environmental > Aquatic > Marine > Cold seeps | place: USA: Gulf of...
CTCGAATGATTAGGCCCGGAACTTTAGCGTCCTTAAAGGAGAACCGTTTGCCAATAGGCGGCAAGGGCAAGGTGTCCAAAGTCTTCTTTGTAAAATTGAGTTTTTCGTTTGGGGCTACCATAGGGCTACCTATTTCCGTAAAAATGGACTATCTCAGTCTATCTCTATTAAACGAATGTGTCGGAATTATGTAGATAATATAATAGGTTATATAGATACAGTAATGTTCGTTAAGTATAGCCTTGTTTGGCTCATAACCTGAAGGTCGTAAGTTCAAATCTTACCCCCGCAACCATCTTTACAGACTCAACACGCAAGTCGCTCTCATCGAGCGGCTTGTTTGCGTTTAGAGCCAGTCTGCTAATGAGACATCACCCACGGCTGAAGATCTACTTGCCCATGTACGATCAAACCTGTCGCCACAGAAATCACCGGAACAGTGGTTTCAGATGGAAGCGTTTCCTCTAACTGCATCTGGGAAAGTTCAGAAGTTTGTCCTTAAGCAGTTGAATAAAGATGGGAAGTTGGCGGGGATTGTGTGATGCAGAAAAAACAGCCAAATAGCTGAGTTGGTTAATGGCTGTTAAAGCGTTTTGCATGGTTTCGAAATATTAGGGCATTGCCACAAGGACTACTGTATTCCTTGTGGCCTAAAAAAAAGACTTTGGAGCTGTCAAATCTCTGCTCTTCAACCTACTCTTTTTCAGTATGAGATAGAAAATGAAGCAGAGCCCATGCAATGGAACTATCTATAAATTCCAAAGACCAGCAAGCGTGAGATGCTTCAATTCCTATTGTCGCCGACTGATCAAATATTTTTAAAATCACCGTGACGACCTGCTCCATCACGAAAACGTCCAGCGCCATCAACGCCCTGGTTGCGAAGTGATGTCAAACCGTTCGCCCATTCGGTTTGTAGGCCTGCCCGTACGCTCATCCCGCGGGATTCAATGATTGTACGGCGATCAGCGCGAACAGCTTCCTGTGGGAAGCGGGCAATTTCTTGCGCTAAAGCTTCAGCTTCTGCCCTAGCTTTACCATGAGGTACGACTTTTTCAGCCAAGCCGATACGTAAGCATTCTTCCGCCTCTACTTTTCGGCCGGACATGGCGATTTCCAGAGCTTTTCCTTGCCCAACCAGGCGAGGCAACCGCACTGAACCCCCATCCATCAAAGGAATACCCCATCGGCGGCAGAATACGCCCATGTAAGCGGTTTCCGCCATTACTCTGATGTCAGCCCATAATGCTAATTCCAGGCCGCCAGCCACAGCGGCACCTTCTACGGCTGCGATAACAGGTTTGGAAAGCTCCATTCGCGATGGACCTAGGGCTCCGGGGGCCGCAGGGGCCGCACCAATTGGCATTGCCAACATGTCCAGATAAGGGTCACGTTTTTCCGGATCAGACAGGGATGCCGCAAGTTTTAAATCCCAGCCTGCGCAAAAATCGACGCCTTCACCACAGAGCACGGCAACGTGTGCATCGCTATCTTCAAATTGTTGAAAAGCGTCGACCAATGCATAAGCGTGTTCGGTATCTACAGCGTTTCGCGCTTCTGGCCGGTTATGGACTATCGTCCACACTGACTCATTTTTTTCGATTTTTACAGTCATGGGTTTTCCTTATTGATAACACTGTTATCAATTTATGAAAAACTCAATAGTAGTGTCAAGAATTTTGTTTGCTGTTGTTCCCAGAGATCGGTCACGATGCAGTGTTGCAATTATAGACACTCCAATAAGCGCCGAAAACAATGCCGCTGATTTGTTTGCAGCAGTACTTCGGTCGTTAGACAAGAAAAAATATTGCTCCTCAAATACATTGACAGTTTTCGATAATTCCATATTGAGGTGGCTATCCGCAGATTTTCCAAGATCCGTATCAGGCGCGCCTTCAAACTGATATAGCCCGAGCTTCTGTTCGAATGGATTTTCTCTATAATGTTCAAAAAATGCCGTTGCAGAGGCCTTGAGAGCAATTTTAGGGTCGTCAGGATACTTCTGTGCGGCTTTGGAAACACGTTCAAATAATCGATTGAGGCTTTGCTCAAGCAACGCCGCCAAAATTTCATCTTTACCTTTAAAATGGTTGTAGATCGCGCCTGTCGTCTGGTTAGTTCGGGCCGCAATAGCACGTAAACCAATATCGATTTTCCCGGTTTCTTCGAATATTTCGCGTGCAGCAGCGAGCACGCGTAGACGTTTTTCTTTTTTATCAGTTCGTTTCATTTGGCCTCCGATGAGATCGTAATTTGACTATCCCAGAAATCGTTATGGTTTTAACGAATATGATAACCCTTATTCAATAAGCGGTCAGTAAGGGAGAGTGCCGAGGGTATCTGCTTATCCGTTTCTGGCGTGTTTGGTGTTAATGCAGATTCTGTGTTTTTTGATTATTGTGCTGTCACCCTACTAGAAAAGCTTAGTGTTGCGAAAGCAAAGTTTGCAGGATTAATTAGAGTAGAACATGAGGTTCTTGGTAACGTCGTTCACTCAGCTCAAGGTAGCCAGAGAATTTCCAATAACGGAAACAAGAAGTTCCTCGATTTGTTATAGAAAATTAAGATGGGTGCCCGTAATCGTTGGCCCAAATAGGCCTCATGGAGAACCTATAAGGCTGTTTGAAGCAGCCGCTATTTTGATCTACCTAGCCAAAAAGATTGGCCAGTTTATACCAAAAGAACCGGGACAAATGTATGAAGTAATTCAATGGTTGACGTTTCAGGTGGATGGTTTTGGATCTATGTTGGGACAAGCACATCTTTTTCTGATGTCTGCACCAGAAAGAATTCAATATGCGATCGATCGATATGCAAATGAAGCTACACGACTTTATAGTGTTCTGGATCAAGTTCTATCGATATTAGAATACAGAAGTGGGGATGCGGTGAAGCGTGCAGTGGGCAAACATGAATGCCAGGTGGCGTTTTCATGCGGCGTTAATAGCCCGTTTGGATGATGCCGTCGGTTCGCCCGCGACATTCAAAGCGGAATTGCGTTATCACCTTGATCAGGCCATTGAGATGATCACGGTTGTGGCAAGCAAGGGAAACGAAGCCCTGTGCCGTCAAGCAACCAGTGTCTTGTATCATGCAATTACAGCTGTTCTTCTTGCTTGGGAAGGAGGTCAAATCCATGAAAAACGCGGCGACGCTTGAAGAATATTGTGGTCAAAATTGGTAGTGAACCATCACCTGAAACCGCAAAATCCTTATGCTATTGGAGATGGCGCGCAGGAAGCGAAAATAACGGACGCATTGTTAAAGGACACGGCGATTTCTATGCCAAAACTTGCGAAGTTAATCTCCACTGAGCAAGTTGAGGATTAAACTAAATGATTATCGATACTGGGGGTAAAATTCTACAAAGCAGGTGCAACCATGACCCAATTGTTCAATCTCTGCGGTGTTGAGCGAAGATGAAGCATTCGTTTGTTGCGAGTTTTCTGCTTTTGCATAAAGTAACATAACCAGATAAATAGTGCAGAGGTTTTGCCTAGGCCTCAAAGAGTCTGCCAAAGGTGTTGCGTGCCCCCGCAACCAAAATTAAAACCCTCTAAGTCAATGAGTTGGGAGGGTTTTCTCGTTAACGGGTCTCAGAACAGAAATGAGGTGGGGCTACCTTCTGGAGGCGGAATTAGAGTCTCTTAGTGAAAACCAGAAATAGGGGCACACCACCGACTATGGGATTTTTCGAGTTTATTATCCGTATTATAGGCGAGTGGAAGGGGCTCAACTCCAACGACAGCTTATTGGCTTCCTCTCAAACGATAATCAGATACTCTCATTCAGCGTTCGTTGAATGGCGTAAGCGAGTTCTGCCTTATTATATGGTTTGCTCAACAAACTGTTGTTTAATTTGATCAGATATTCTCCGTCACTCTGGTCAAAACCAGCCTGTCTTTTTGTGAAGCCACTGGCGCAAAGTACCTTAAGGTTTGGACTAAGTTCGTGAGCTGCCTTTGCGAGTTGAAAACCGTCTAACCCGCCGGGCATGACAACATCGCTGAAGAGAAGGTCAATATTATTAGCATGTTTCAAAATCTCTAATGCCTGTTTGCCGTTTTCAGCTGTTATCGTCTCATAACCAAGTTCACTCAGATAGAAGACAGCAATTTCCAGTAATTCACTTTCATCATCAACCACCAATATTTTTTCATTGCCTTTGGGTAAATCTACGATATCAAATTCAGTATCTGTTTGGCTTTGGACTTGATTTATTGCTCTGGGCAGATAGAGACGGAAGGTTGTTCCCTTGCCAATTTCTGAATAAATCTTGGCATGACCATTGGATCTTTGAATGAACCCATAAACCATACTCAGGCCAAGTCCGGTGCCTTTCCCTTGTTCTTTGGTTGTAAAGAAAGGCTCGAATACCTTCTCCTGAACTTCTTGGCTCATCCCTGCACCGGTATCACTAACCGAGATCATGACATACTCGCCTGGCTGCCCTTCGGGATTACGGTGAAAATAATCTTCATCAAGCATCTTATTCTTAGTTTCAATATACAAAGTACCTCCCTCAGGCATTGCATCGCGGGCATTGAGAGAAAGGTTGAGTATAACGTCTTCTAAGTCGCCTGAATTAATTTCAACGGGCCAAAGATTGCCGGCAAGGTCAGTTTCAACACGAATTGAAGCCGTCAGAGACTTTGCAATCAGGTCTTCAAGATCTTCGATAAAAGCATTTATTGAAATGACACTGACGTCTCCTGTATCCGTACTTGAGAAACTAAGAAGCTTTCGCGCAATCTCAGCTCCTCGCAAAGCTCCCTTCTTGGCTTTTTCAACTTGATCCGTTGCTTTATCATCACTTGGGAGTTTAGATTCAAGAATTTCCAGATTGCCCAGGACGATGGCGAGAATGTTATTGAAGTCATGTGCTATCCCACCCGTCAACTGTCCGACCGCCTTCATTTTCTGTGATCGGCGGACTTGTTCTTCCAAGCTCTTTCGATGTGTGATGTCTGTAGTGCTGCCGTGATAACCCGTAAAAATTCCGTTAGCATCGAATACCGGGATTCCACTGATACTGAGTTGAATTTTTTTTCCAGTTTCAAGAACCGTCGAATATTCGAAATTTTTAAATGGCCTAGCGGCTTCCATATCTGCTATATGATTGCTCCATAGCTCTGACTTCTCCTTTTGGCTCGGAAGCTCCCAGCGACGAGTACCAAGTATGTCGGTTGTTTTTAAGTTAGTAGCATCTTCAAATTGCTTAGATAAGTAAGTGAAGCGCAAGTCAGCATCCATTTCCCAGAACCAGTCTGAAGATGATTCCGCAAAATTGCGTGTTCGTTGCTCGGCAATCTGAACCATGGAGAAAGCGCGAACTGTACGTTCGGACATCTCATTGATTGAAGTCACCATTTGGCTCAGTTCATCTTTTTGAGCAGCAGATCTATTATTACGGGTCAGCATAAGAGACTTATGGGAAGCACCTAAGTCAATATCTGACAAATAGTTGGTGATCCGTATCAAATGCCTGATCACGACAAAATGGAAAATCAGGATCATAAATGTGACAACCAAAGCTGTTTTAATGGTATTGCCGATGAGAATGATCACAGTTCGGTCAAGCAGTCTCTGATAGGTGTTGCGCAGGCTGACAATAACTTCCATTTGACCGATTTCTCTATCGGTGCCGCGGTCATCATGGATCAGTGGATAATTGTGGGACATAGAGTTGGTTTCAGGAATTTCGCCGGCAGCCAAGAGAAGTTTATTTCTGTCACTAACTGAGACATAACTGACTTCACCTAGAAGTTTCATCCCCCCAATAAGCGTCTTAAGTTCTTCAATGTTGAAGTGCCATAGACTTGCCGTAACGCCTTTTAAATGGACTACTTCAATTTCTTCAAACTGTGACTCTATTGTCGAAATGTCACTTTGATAACCGCGGTAGAGTTGAAATGCCGAAATGATGAGTGTGATTGCTGAACTACATAGGACTAAATAAAGGATCAGTCGTTGCGAAATTGGCGATATGGGATTTCGTTTAGTTTCGTTTGTCATTTCCGTCTACACCGGGCTTTCTACTAAATAGCGATAGCGTCAATCAGAGACGTCAAAATCGAATTTAATTAGGATGTTCTTGTAAGCAGCTGTGTGTCTGAATTTATCGACTTCGTTGGAAAACTCTTTGGCGAGTTCGGAAGCATCTTGTCGAGCTCTGGAAAATGCGAAGTAATTTGCTCCTTTATCGATGGTGGGAGAAAGAAACTTTATTTTGTCTTGTAAGTTTTCCTGCTTAGCATATCCAAGAATAACCGGTTTATTTCCAACAGCAATATCAAGTCGTGCGCCAACGAGCATCCTGAGCAGAAGTATTTCGTTGTCCACTGCTTGTCTATCCAGAAAATTGGCACCGTCATATTCTTTCCCGTGAGAATATCCTCTGACATTTCCAAATTTATGGGATCTCAATTTCTGTAGATTTCCCTCGTATGATATCCGGCTATCCTTGGCGACAACCAAATAGCTGGACTCAAAAATATGAGGAAAATCAGCAAATACGGTACTTTTTTCACGTTCCGGCGTTTTAAAATATAGGATCATCATGTCAATATCACCGCGCTGAAGAGAATATTGGACGCGCGACCAGGGAAACCTCTTATATACAAGTGTGTGCCCTAATTTACCCGAAATATGCTGAGCAATTTCGACTGCGGCTCCTTGAAGAGTTCCATTGTTTTCATAATAGAAGGGAGGATAATCGAGCTCACCCAAGCCGACTATCAGTTCTTTCGCTTGAATTGTGGCGCTTCCTACCGGCACAGACATACAAAAGAGAATTAGGAATACTAATCTCATTTTCGCTAAATCAGTCATTTGAATACTCCCAGATTTCCCTTTATCAATAGCTAGCTCCGTAAGTTGCTGTATCGCCTCGTGGCTTCATAAAACAACAACCACGTTTCTACATTTGTGAGCCGTCTTCGATGGTCAATATGATTGGAGAGATACAATAACATATATTAGACTAACAGATAATAACTGCATTTGATTGTAATAATGTTGTGTGAATTGGTAAATGACAGTGAATAGCCCCTAGTAACCAAACATCAAAACGCCGTGCTCTATACTGAGCACGGCGTTTTACGTGAGCATGCCGATTGAAGAAAGGGACACCGTTTAACTGAAACCAGTTCCTTCGAAGTACTTCTAGGCTAGTTGTTATAGGCGGTGTATTTTCACATTTACTCTAACATTAATCGACGACAGTCTAGCTCAAGATCTAAGTCTTTGAAAAAAAGTCGTAGTGGGGAATGGAGCAGCTCCGTAAACAATCCCCGATCACTAGATTATTTGAAATAGCTGTTAATTTGATCTTTTATGGCCATCCGTTGGCGACGAAGTTGTTTTTCGTACCCATCGTCCGCCGGAGAGACACTGGTTTCGATGCGATGAATTTCCCGGTTAATAGTATGATACTCGTCAGTCAGTTTGGAAAAATGCGCATCATTTTCATTCAGGCTGTGAATTTGATCTTTTTTGTCTGGAAATTCTTCGGCTAGTTCGTGCGGGACATGTGTCATGATCTTCAGTTACCTTGGGACTGTTTATAAAAACTCATTTTAGTCAGTTGCGCCAGATCTATTCATTGATTTCCGTCAAAAACAGCTGCAGTTTTTCTTAAATTCCTTGAAACTAATTTGCAGCTTACTGCCCCTTGAAAAGACACTTGATGCATCTTCACGGTTTGATCTGATGTGCCTTCGGTTTTGAGGCCTCCCGCTCAGAGCCATAATCGGTTTGACCTCAGAACTTTAACCGTTTTTTGGACACCCGAACATGCCTTTTGATTGAATGCATCTCCAGCAAGGATCTATCCACGGTTGCTCGGTATAACATTAACTTTTTATGGTGTTTGCAGAAAAAGTATGGTCTAGTGGCATCGCTCAGGTTCAGTCAGTTTTATCGTTCACGTCCATTGGAAACATAGAAAAATTGGGACAAGAACACATTCACAATATCAACAAATTTGTGATCAGTACGAGCAATTTATAAAAAGTGGTTTGTATTTGTTTGGTCTAATTTTTGATAGGTGATTTTGTCATGCTGAAATGGGTTTCAATCGGTGCCGTTTGCTTTTTTGTGATTATAGGCGGAGGTAATACTCCATTTGCCGCTGATAGAAATATATTAGACGCATTGAAGGATATTGCTAGATATGAACAGCAATTTCCCGCCGGGAAATCCGTAAATAAGGCGAGTGCAAGCCGGACGTTGAAACTGCTTAATTTGACGCAACAAAGACTGGAGAGATCGGCAGATAAGTCTTCGCCGGAATGGGAAGAGGCAAATCAACGACTAGGTGCATTGCAGAGCCATTTGAACGGTACGGCCTCAAATAGTGATAGTCAGACCGCGTCAAAGCAGTCTCCAACATCCAGCGAACCAGCAGAGACGAGTAAATCTGTAGATAGCCCCAAGATGATTTCGCAGCAACGTGTTCGGGTTAAGAAACTTAAGTATGACATCGAAAGTCGTACAGATACACTTGATAAAGCAGGTGCAAAGCCTTTTCAGGACACGGCCTATGCGGACAAACAACAGACCAGTTTAGATTATTTTTCCGAAACGCTCACAAAATATGAGAGTTTTTCAGAGGACCCCGAAGTTATAGCAGCGAAAGTGGCGTTAGATAAATTCTCCAAAATGGTGGGTGTAGGTCAGCGTTTGGCGGCAAAAGAGAAAAACGCATTAGGAAATGTTCAGGCAAGACTTCAGAAAATTGAGGTGTCAATAAAGGGTTTTCAGGTTCCGCAAACGCCACAAACACCGTTAGCAAAGGGTGCCATTAAAGCATGGCTGACCCAATTAGCACAGGTCCGTAAATCAGCGGTCGCTGCGTACCAACCAATCCCAGATATTAAAAAACGCGCCTACCTACCAAATACACGGCAAACAGTGTCTCAAGGTGGTGCCTACGATATGAATGATGTCAATCGGCTCGAACGGTCCCTTCGGGGTATTGTTGGAAAAATTGATGGAGGATTAAAACAATTCACGCAAAATCTTGACCTATCTGTTCAGAATGTCGCGAAATCACTGGCGTTTTACAGAAAGTTTGATCCTGCGGATAGTAACGATCAGAGTAACCACTTTCTCTCAGAAGGGAGAGCAGAAGTGGTTCGCGGAGAATTCGTAGAGAAAGCTGTACTTGTCGGTGAAGCTGCTGAATATTCCAAACTTTTGAAGAAGCATAACTACAAAGATAGAGTTGCTTTGCTGGGCAGTATTGAAGTTGAGGCACGGTTATACGAAGCCAATTATGAAAAAGCTCGTGAATTGGTGAGGATGCCCAAGGAGGCGTCGACCGACTCCGACTTGGCTGATATTGCAGAAGATACGCTTGAGGATGCCGGTATTGAAGGGTACGACGAATTTGAGAGACTGGTAATCACTCTTGACCTTGAAAGTCGGAGTAAAGAGACAAGCGAGGCAAAATTTGACAAAATCGACGTGAATTCCAGCGGTAAAGTGACATTATCAGGGACAAAAACCACTTATTTTTATGATTGGGAAGAATTTCAGGTCGCAACAGCAGAACCGATCGGTGACATATATTATATCTTCTACACAACATTCAAAAAATTTACAAAAGGGGCATCCACTACTCCGTTAAACCGATGGATCGTTAGTGGTCGGTTTAAGGGCAGTGAAATTCCTTACGACAATATCGACGAAGATTGAGAATTCAAAATATTGAGTACACGGGCATGAGGTGACGTTTCTTTTTAAAGGAAACGCTCCAATGTGCCCGTTTCTCTCACGACCCGAAAACCGATATGGTCGACCGGACTACCGGTACCGCAGCCGCCAGAATAAACTTTGTCGACGAAAAATGGAACGTGGGCACGTTCTTCCCCTTGGACAACACGGTTAGAACAGAGGTCCGGATCACTGAGTTCTGCAATCGTCCATTTCCTTTTGTTTTCTTCATCGGATGAAAACCAGCACGTTAAGGTCCATTCCCAAACAGGGCCTTTCATATCGGTTATGGACCAAGAGTTTTGGCCGTTGGCGCCGACGGTTCTTGTTTTTCTAAATTTGCTGAATGTAGCTGTCTGAGCCATCTTGCGGTTTTGAATAAGATCTTCAATGGTGTCTTTGGTTACATCGTTCCCGGTGAAAGCTGCATATGCCCATTCTTCTTCGGTCGGCAAGCGGTAGGCATCCCCTGAAACGTCTGAAAGCCAATGTGTGAAGCTGTAAGCGTCATACCAAGAGACGAGTGTCACAGGATGGTTGCCGGTTTGATATCGGCGTTGTTTCGCCTGTTTCGCACATCCACCGTCCGCGACGCATTTATTCCATTGATCTATAGTGATCTCATGACGTGAAATATAAAAAGGACGTTTGATTGATGCCTGTTTTGAGTGGTATTTTCGGCCCAAGGAGCTTGGGATCAAAATAGTCAGGTTGTAATCACCTGCCACCACCTTTTGCATTTCTAATCCCGGCAATACTGCCGATGTATTCCCGGGTTGTTCCAATTCGCGCCAGCTGATGGCCCCTAGCGCCAAAACGCTAAGGGCTATAAAAAAAATGGTAGCAACAGATCGTTTGGTCATTTTTTTCATGTCAGCTCCCTAAATGGTCGCTTATTTTAAGGTCTTTATATAGGCTAGAATATCTGCTCTGGATTGTGCTGATTTCAAGCCAGGAAATCTTGCAATGGTTCCTTTCACGAACTGCTCCGGGTTTGCCATGAAGCTGTCCAAGTTTACGTCATTCCACACTAAGCCTGAGTTCATTAGGGCAACAGAGTAGCTATACCCCTTGATGGTTGCCGCACGTTGACCGTATGAGCCAAACAGGTTGGGGCCATATAGAACTTTGCCGCCTTTTTCGAAGGTATGGCAGTCCGCACAATATCGAGTTGCCGATTTTATACCATTTTTGGCATTTCCAACTGGCCCTGCGGCCACAGGCGTATCCCTCAATGTGTTAAAGTAGGCAAGAAGATCAGCCCGTTGGGATGCTTTTCTGATCCCTCTGAAACCCATTTTTGTGCCTTTGACAAACTTTTTTGGCTTTGTAATGAAGTCAGTAAAGGTGGTGGCATTCCAAATAAGACCAGAGTTCAACATGGCGTCTGAATATTTGTATCCCGCAATCTTGCCTGCTGGCTTGTCCAAAATGTCATACAAGTTCGGCCCCAGCTTTTGAATGCCGTCCTTTGTTAGGGTATGACAAATGGCACATTTTTTAGCCACTTTTTTACCAGCGGTAGGATCACCAGCCGCCATCACACTGTGCGCCCCGAATAATAAAGAACCTAACGAGAGAATTGATAATATTTTTGTAAATTTCATTACGACCTCCTGATTTTTGAATGCCTGAAAACACGCATTCAAGGTTTTGGCTTAATTCAAATCATTCAACCGTTGTTATTTGATGGGGCTCGGCTTTTTCACCTGCTTCATCAAATCATTATTCCACTCTCCCTCCACGACAAAGTGGGCGGTGGCGCCTTTCAATACAGCCTCAATCAAGTTGTGGTTTACATAGGCGTAAACTCCGGGCTGAAGGAAGGTATAAGTCGCGGCACCTGCAGCCCCCCCTGCAATAAACCAAGTTTCTAGGCCTGTTTGTGGGTCATCTGAAAATGATCCCGTAGACCAGACGTGGTCTCCATGGCCTCCGATCATATGGGGGCGGGTATCACGGTTTGCCTGTGAATGAACAATCAGGACAGTTTCGCCCACTTTGGCTTTCAGTGAATTATCACCGGTCAAGGCACCCATGGCGCCATTGAATACGATATGACTTGGCGTCAACGTCGCCATAACGTCCATTGAATCCGCGTAATCTTCACCTGCCGTCTCGTAGGTGATGTATTCATCTTCTTCATCTTTAGCCAGATAGTAATCTTGCTCGCCGATGTAGTATGCACGGTCATATTTGATCTGTTTTCCAGCCTTATCCTTCAGACCATCACGGGGAAGTACCATCAAAGCACCGTTCATGCCATGGGTTACGTGATACGGGATCATCGCACCGCCAGGAGCGCAATGGTATACAAAAACTCCGGCTTTCGTCGCTTTGAAACGTAAAACAGTTTCCTCACCCGGAGAGACGTGGGTCAGGCCGCCGCCGCCTAATGCACCTGTTGATGCATGAAAGTCAATGTTATGCTCCATCGCGTTAGTTGCCGGATTTACTAGCGTGAGCTCGACGTAATCGTCTTGATGAACAACGACCATAGGCCCCGGTACAGATCCATTGTAAGTGAGTGCCCAGATTTCAGCGCCTTCATCATCTAAAACCATGATTTTTTCGTCAATGACCATGCGGATTTCTACGATTTTTGGGCCACCTTTTGCAATCTGGTCATGTTTTGGGAAAAAGGGTGGTGCGACCAGCTCTTGTTTTACTCTTGGTAGGTTTTTAATATCAGCGGACGCTATATTTGTGGCTGCCGTTGCGGTGCTAGATGTCAAATCAACAGCGAGTGTACTCATTCCAGCAGCTGCAACTGTACTGGACAAGAAACCCCGGCGGGAAACTCCGTTTTTTTCAGTGAAACTATTTTCCATTTTACTTATCCCCAATTAATAACAGTAAAGGTTAGTTCTTGAATTCATTACTTGTTGAGTTGGTTATTCGATTTTACTTGAAATCTGAATTGTCTTCGTTCCCGGAGATTCACTTGTCTTTAATTTGAATGACTGGGTATGCGCTGATTTTTTTCTTCTATTCAGCGGACGCAGCTATGGCAATCATCGGCGATTGGGAAATAGACCTCAATCTCCTGATTGGTAGCGCTGGCGTGTATTAAGACATTATTCAAGACTCCTAGTAAAAGTTGTCAAATAATTTTTGAAATAAGGGAAATCGACTCCAAAGTTTAACTTTTGGAGATATCCTTTACTTCACTTAACTTACAATTCTTTATAAGATATCCACTGAGGACTTCCATTGATCGAGAGCAATTGAATATTGAATTAATTAGACATGCTTCTGGTGGGAGTAACTTGGGAAATTTGAATGTTCTTCTTTTA
>Ga0105357_10001394_pt1 | contig 13004 bp, 11 predicted proteins | sample GOMGulsemesocosm_4_FD_83660 | JGI IMG/M metagenome (GOLD analysis project Ga0105357, IMG submission 83660) | Methane-oxidizing microbial communities from mesocosms in the Gulf of Mexico - GOM15B Gulf of Mexico | ecosystem: Environmental > Aquatic > Marine > Cold seeps | place: USA: Gulf of...
GGGGCCTATGTTTTAGGTCGTAACCGAGCAAGATCAATTGCCAGTCAGGGAATGAAAATGCATTCTCTGCCCACTCACTACGGCGCCCTGATGTCGCTTTGGACCGGTCTTCCAGCACTTTTGCTGCTGTTGATCTGGAGCTTAGTTGAACCAGGCATCGTTGATTCTTTGTTGGTATCGCAATTACCAACAGCTATCCAAGAAGGCAGTGCTACTGATATTCAGCTCGCCTTAAGCACGGTTCATAACCTAGCAATTAATGCCGGAGTAACCGCTGACGCGACTTTGATGCCAGCGGTTAATCATTTACGTGATCTGCAGTCGCGTATTAATTTGTTGCAAGGTGGGGTAATCCTCGCCATGTTATTTATCGGAATCGCACTTACTTGGCGTCGAATTCAGCCGGAAATGCGTGCCCGCTCCGAAGTTGAAACCATTGTCCGTGGTCTTTTGTTTGCGAGCTCGGCGGTCGCTGTTTTAACCACGGTCGGTATTCTTGCCAGTGTTCTTTATGAAGCATGGATGTTCTTCGGCAAAGTAAATGCTTTAGAGTTCTTATTCGGCACAGTTTGGTCGCCACAGGTTGCGCTACGCGCCGATCAGTCCGGCTCCTCGGGTAGCTTCGGTGCCATTCCGCTATTTACCGGTACTTTATTAATCTCTGCAATTGCCATGTTTATTGCTGTGCCGGTGGGGCTGATGGCTGCTATTTACTTGTCAGAGTATGCCAACTCAACCGTGCGTCAGTACGCAAAGCCAGCATTAGAAATTTTGGCTGGTATTCCTACCGTCGTTTACGGCTTCTTTGCTGCATTAACTGTTGCGCCATTTATTCGCGAAGTCGGTGAATCCATGGGTTTGGCCGTTTCCTCAGAGAGTGCCTTAGCGGCTGGTTTAGTCATGGGGATTATGATTATTCCGTTCGTATCCTCTTTATCTGATGACGTCATTAATGCGGTGCCACAATCGCTGCGTGATGGTAGTTACGGCTTAGGTGCTACCCGTAGTGAAACCGTGAAGCAGGTGGTTATTCCTGCTGCATTACCGGGCATTGTTGGTGCTGTAATGCTCGCTGTTTCCCGTGCCATTGGCGAAACCATGATCGTGGCTATGGCGGCAGGTTTGGCAGCCAATCTAACGGCCAACCCACTCGACAGCGTAACCACGGTCACAGTGCAAATTGTAACCTTGTTGGTTGGTGACCAAGAGTTTGATTCACCGAAAACATTGGCCGCATTCGCGTTAGGCTTGGTGCTTTTCTTAGTTACCTTGGCCTTGAACTTTGTCGCTTTGAAAGTCGTACAGAAATACCGAGAGCAATATGACTAACAGTAATTTAAGTACTCGTGAAAAAGTAGAAAAGAGCATGAAGCGTCGCCGTGCTGGTGAAATGCGCTTCCGCGCTTATGGCATGGCATCGGTATTATTTGGTCTGTTGTGCTTAGTCTTACTCTTTAGTGACATTATCTATAAAGGTGCATCTGCTTTTCGTCAGACAGTCCTTAATACCGATATTGTGATTGATGCAGATTATCTAGGTCTTAACGAAAAATCGACCGAAAAAGAAATAATGAACGCTAACTTTGAAGGCTTAATCAAGCAGCATTTCAAAGAAACGATTAAGCCCGAGGGGCGTAGAGAGCGTAGCCAGTTATATGGTTTGCTCAGTGTCGGTGCTGGTTGGCAGTTACAAACTCTAGTGCTTGATAACCCAAGCTTGATCGGTAAAAAAATTAATGTCGATCTCATCGTTGATGATGATGTTGATCAGTGGTTTAAGCACGACCGTGGCCAGCAGGACGGTAGTACGCGCCTTTCAGATTTGCAGATTTCCTGGTTGGAAAGCTGGATTGCTGAAGATCGTTTATTTACGCGTTTCAATAAACAATTCTTTGTTAACGGCGATTCGCGTGAGCCGGAGTTAGCGGGTATTCGTGGCGCTATTACCGGCACTTTGCTGACATTAGTCGTTACCTTTTTATTATCGTTCCCAATTGGTGTGGCCGCAGCAATTTATCTTGAAGAATTTGCGCCGCGCAATCGCTTAACCGAAATCGTTGAAATTAATATCAACAACTTAGCGGCAGTTCCATCAATTACATTTGGTCTGTTAGGTTTGGCGATTTTCATTAATATGGTGGGTGTCGCACGATCGACCCCAATCGTAGGTGGCTTGGTTTTAACCTTAATGACATTACCGACCATTATTATTTCTGGGCGAGCTGCCATTAAAGCCGTGCCACCGTCGATTCGCGAAGCTGCATTTGGCCTCGGCGCTTCTAAAATGCAGGTGGTTTTTCACCATGTATTACCGTTGGCATTACCTGGCATGTTAACCGGGACCATTATTGGTATGGCGCAAGCGTTAGGCGAAACCGCCCCCTTATTAATGATTGGTATGGTAGCGTTTGTGGTGGATGTTCCGGCTTTTATTAACGATCCATCGACGGTATTGCCAGTACAAATTTTCCTTTGGTCGGATAGTCCTGAACGTGGCTTTATGGAACGCACATCGGGCGCGATTATGGTTTTAATTGCATTTTTGATCACCATGAATACAACTGCCGTTATGCTCCGTCGTCGCCTAGAGCGCCGCTGGTAATCACCTAAGGGTGAATTCCCAATAATGCATAACGAGCAAACTGAACGAATTAAGAATTGGATCATGACTTATGAGCTTTATTGAAAACCACACTACCGATGGCACGCCATATTGCGATGATGCAAAGCTGCGCGCTCGCGATGTTTGTGTTTATTACGGTGAGAAACAAGCCATTCAAAATGTGAGTTTGGATATTGGTGCCAACGAAGTTATCGCACTAATTGGCCCATCGGGTTGCGGTAAATCGACATTCTTGCGCTGTCTAAATCGTATGAACGACACCATTGATATTTGTCGAGTAACAGGTGAAATCTTACTCGATAGCGAAAACATCTATGACCCAAAAGTCGATGTTGTGCCGTTACGTGCTCGTGTTGGCATGGTATTCCAAAAGCCAAATCCGTTCCCTAAGTCTATTTATGACAACGTAGCTTACGGACCGCGGATTCACGGTTTGGCCAGTTCGCGTGTTGATATCGACGAAATCGTAGAAAAAAGTTTGCAGCGTGCCGGTCTTTGGAATGAAGTTAAAGATCGTCTACATTCACCAGGTACTGGTTTGTCGGGCGGTCAGCAGCAGCGCTTATGTATTGCTCGCACGATTGCGGTTGATCCTGAAGTTATTTTAATGGATGAGCCGTGTTCTGCCCTTGATCCAATTGCAACTGCTAAGATAGAAGAGTTAATCGACGAGTTGCGGGAAAATTACACCATTGCGATTGTGACGCACTCGATGCAGCAGGCTGCTCGTGTATCTCAGCGCACCGCTTATTTTCACTTGGGTCAATTGATTGAAGTGAACTCTACGGATCGGGTGTTTACCACTCCTGAACACGCACTGACAGAAGCCTACATAACCGGCCGCTTTGGGTAAGGGGAAATACCATGGAAATGAATTTTAATCAGCACATATCAGGTCAGTTTAATGCTGATCTCGAAGCCATCCGCAGTCATATGATGAGCATGGGTGGATTGGTTGAGCGCCAAGTGGCGAATGCCATTGAAGCGATTTGTAACGGCGATACACGTATCGCCGACGACGTTATTCGTCGTGAAGATGACGTCGATAAAATGGAAGTGGCGATTGATCGCGAATGTACGCAAATTCTTGTGCGCCGCCAACCGGCAGCTTCTGATTTGCGTATGGTGCTTGCCGTTTCTCGTGTTGTACGTGACCTTGAGCGTATGGGCGATGAAGCGAGTAAAATTGCGATCCATACGTTAGAAGTTAGCGATGCGAAAAACCCACAGCTGTGTCAGCAAGCGATGCGCTACATGGGAACCGAAGTTGTAAAAATGATTGCGGGTGCCCTAGACGCTTTTGCTCGCCATGACGTTGATGGTGCCATTGAAGTCGTTCGTAATGATAAGTTAGTGGATAAGCAATATGCTTCGGCACTACGTGAATTGATTACTTACATGATGGAAGATCCCCGTTCTATTGGCCAAGCGATCAGTATTTTGTGGATTTTGCGCGCCATCGAACGCATCGGTGACCATGCACGTAATATTTCAGAGCAAGTTATCTATTTAGTGAGTGGTGCTGACGTACGTCATAGCTCGCTGACTGAAATTGAAGAACAAGCGCACAAAGAAGCAAAAGAATAAGACTTTTTGCGTCTATGACTTAGTTGAAGACGTAATATTCTAGAGTTTCCCCTGTTTAAGTTGACGCCACTCACCGAGTGGCGTTTTTTATTGTGTTCCCGCCTATTCAATTCTTGATCTCCAGCTACACTCATAATGCTCTGCATTTCATGAAATTGTCATCGAACAGTCATATTTTGGGTTCATGTCATATTTCTGTAATAAAGATGACATAGATTTGTCATCACTCGGTCATGAAGATCGAAATTAGAAAAAATAACCTTGATTGCCAACTGGGCGAATAATCGCCGGTTACACAACCAGAATGGAACTACCACAATGAAAAAATTAGCTTTGTCTTTGGCTGTTGCCGCAGCACCTTTTATCGCTCAGGCGGAAACGATTGAGATTGAAAAGCCATCTTTCTATGGCAAGTTGAATGTGACCCAAGAGTTTGTGCAGCCAGAAAATGCGGGTAACTACAGCCAGTTAAACTCAAATGCATCACGTTTGGGCTTGAAAGGTAAAATCGCATTGGACCACGGCTTAACCGGTATTTATCAGATTGAATATCAAGTTCAAGCCGATGACGGTGCTAGCGGCTTAACTCAGCGTAATACGTTTGCGGGCGTTAAGGGCGAGTTCGGTGAAGTGATCGTTGGTATGTTCGATACTCCGTTTAAAGCGGCGCAAAACAAAATTGATTTGTTCAATGATCTTCAGGGTGATATCAAAAACGTTATTACTAACAGCGAAAATCGCGCTAAGAACAGCGTTCAGTACACTTCGCCCAATATGGGTGGCGCAGTTGTTACCGTGGATCACATCAACTCTGAAGATGAAGATACCAACAACGGTTTGTCAGCATCTGTTGCTTATACACTCGAAGATATCTATTTAGCAGCCGCTTACGACAATGAAGTTGAAGGTGAAACCATCAATGCTTACCGCGTGGTTGGTCAGTTCACTGTTGATGCAATCCAGTTGGGCGCATTATGGGAAAGCCAAGACACTGATGGCGAATCTAAAGACGGTTGGTTAGCGTCTGCACAGTTAAAAATGAATAGCACAGTTGCCTTGAAAGCTCAGTTTGGCTTTTCAGACATTAAAACAGAAGGTGGTTCGACGTTCAGCCTTGGTGCTGACTATAAGCTAGCGAAAACCGCTAAAACCTTCGTATATGTGACTCAAGAAGATTCTGATGATGAGTCTATTAACGCGACTTACATCGGTGGTGGTTTAGAATATAAATTCTAAGATCTAACTGAAGTGAAAAGGCGCCTAATTAGGCGCCTTTTTATTGCTCTCTGGATACTGGTTTAATCGATGTTGAGCTGATATCAGCGAACGCGGTAGGTTGGAATAACGAAGCTAAAAGTACTGCCTTCACCTACGACTGAATCAATTTGCAATGTGGCGTCGTGGTGCTCAAGCGCATGTTTAACAATGGCAAGGCCCAAGCCGGAGCCACCAATCTCAGACTCTCGTGATTCATCAACGCGGTAAAAGCGTTCGGTGATTCTATTGATGTGCTCGGCGGGAATACCATCGCCTTGATCTATAACGCTTACTTTTAAGCCTTTCATTGAGGTGTGAATTTTTAAAGTCACATCTTTGCCGCCACCGTACTTTAGAGCATTGGTTAGCAAGTTAGTTAATATGGAGCGGATCTCATCAGGAAAGCCTTCAACTTCAGCTTTAGCGCGGTCATCCATAATGATATGACCTTCGGCGAAGTCTCGTAGCTGATCGATAACCTCGTGGCATAGCTGAGTAAAACTAAACCACTCGCCTTTACGCTCGCTACTAACACTTTCTAGTTTCGATAATTCAATAAGATCATTTACCAGCATGGTCATGCGCTTACTTTGACTGTCCATTTGATAAATGGCTTTGTTCATGGAGCTGGGCAGGTCCATATCGCTCATCATTTCTAAGTAGCCATTAAGTACCGTCAGCGGCGTTCTCAATTCGTGCGATACGTCGGCGATGAAGTTCTGGCGCATGGATTCGACGCGTTTACGCTCGGTCACGTCGCGCACCAGCATGACCTTTTGCTCGTAACCAAATTCTGTGATTTGCAATTGCAGACTGAATTTGCGCATGTCGAATTGCAAGGCTTCACGAAAGTCTCCCTGATCGAAATAGCGCACAAATAATGGGTGACGAATTAGGTTCTTAACGTGCTGCCCTGCGTCGTCCTTGCGCAAGCTTAATAAGCGGATCGCAGCACCGTTAATGGTGGTGATGAAACCTTCTTGATCAAGAATAAGAACACCGTCTTGCAGTGACTCGATACCTTGGTTGTAGCGCTGTAATTCCATCGCTTGTTTGGCCAGTCGCGCGCGCAACTGTTTTTCGCGTCGTAGCAGCTTATCAACGCTGTAGCCAACATAACCACTATCTTGTGGTGGAGGCCCTAAGCGGTAGCTCCAACGATAGAGTGCTTGGGCAGCGTGTAGGCTGACCAGTTGGGAAACCGTTAAGCCAGTGAGCAACCCCACGGTTGGATAGCCAACAGACCAGCCTGCAGCTAAGCCCGTACAGACTAAGGCACCTACTCGAAAGAGTTCTTTTTGCCATGCACTTTGATGCAAACGCTAGCCCTCGTTCAGATCGGCGGTCGGTGCAAAACGGTAACCCGCACCTCGGACCGTCTGGATTAAGTGTTCATGGCCATCGATGGACATGGCCTTGCGCAAACGTCGAATGTGAACATCAACGGTGCGGTCATCAATATAGACGTTGCCGCCCCATACTCGATCGAGTAATTGCGCACGCGAGTGCACACGGTTGGGGTGACGCATAAAGTATTCTAACAGGCGGAATTCGAGCGGGCCTAGAGGGACATCTTGCTTATTGACTTGGCACTTCTGTTCGGTGGGTATGAGCACTAGCTGCGCGGCGGTGAGCGCCTGCTCGGTATCATTAATACCAGCACGTCGCAGAACGGAACGAATGCGTGCAATCATTTCGCGGGGAGAGAAAGGTTTAACGATGTAGTCGTCGGCACCAGCGTCTAAACCTCGTACGCGATCATCTTCGTCGCTGCGAGCCGTCAGCAAAATAACCGGTAAATCCTGGGTGCGAGGATCACGTTTTAAGCGTTGCGTTAATTCAATGCCGGATAGCATGGGCATCATCCAGTCCAGTAAGACTAAATCAGGACGGTCATTTACGATCATCTGATGCGCCAGCATACCGTTTGCGGAACGGCGAGACTTAAATCCCGCCATTTCTAAGCTGGTACAGATCAGATCGCAGATAGCGGGTTCGTCGTCGACAACGAGAATATATCCACCACTCATCAGCGGGCCTCAGTGTATGGCATTATTGCGGCGGGTATTGTGACATTTTTATGAAATGAAGCTAGTGCAGATTATTTTGAAAAATCTTTGATTTATAACGAAAAAAGTCTTGACGGGTTTTCAATTCATCCGTAATATCCACGCCCACTTAGCCGGTATAGCTCAGTCGGTAGAGCAACTGACTTGTAATCAGTAGGTCCCGAGTTCGACTCTTGGTGCCGGCACCAGTTTAAAAAGCCCACTTCTTTGAAGTGGGCTTTTTTTTGCCTTGAATTTAGAAGTACACATTCAGCTGCAAGCTGTAACTATTATGCACTTCTTCGTTGCGACTTAAGCCATATCGAATTTCACCACGCTCGGGTTCACCTTTATATACTTCCCATGCAGTCCAAATGGCTCGTTCTAACGTGCTTTCTGGCATGTAGACATCATTTATATAGGTTGGATAGTGCTGCTGTTCGGCTATGCTGCTGTACCAGTTATCAACCTCTGGGGAATGATCAGGATCGGCGGCGAATGTGCTTGAAATAGGTGCCATGAAGGCAAAGCAGGCGGCGCATGGGCGTAACCACTGTTGTCGTTTCAGCGCACGTTTCAATGTTTTGTTGTCAATCGCTCTAATGGCGATTAGGGCTTGCCCAAGTTGGCAGTTTTTCTCTTGCTGTAATCGCAAGGCGGTATCAAGCTCATTAGCGGTAATCAGACCACGGTTGAGTAGCAACTGACCTAGGCTATGCGGTAGGACAGGGAGAGATTTGGACGGCATCTTGGGGCTTCCGTAAACAGCTTGTTCTAACTATGGCACAGTGATTACACAAAACCACCAGAGTGCGTAACAGTAGGGTTGTCTTTTGTAACCCTGCTGGAACCTTTGCAATGTCTTGACTAAGCTCCTGACGAAGCATTAAGGAGCCTATATGTCGTTGCTCGTATCGTTAGCTAACTTGATTCGTCCCCACACCGCAGATATCGCCCTAGCAATGGTTGCGACCTTGTTAGTGATTTTTGGTGATCACATTAATGATGCCGTACGCCGTTTAGTTAAAGGTCAGCCAATCTGGGCTAGGGTTGGGGTTTTTATTGCACTCTGCACGTTTGGCTATGGCGCTTTGTCGGTTTGGCTCACGCCTATTTTGAAAAGCTATTTACAGACGCTATCCGCAGGTGAGTATTTAGCGATTGTCGTCGGAGGGTTTTTATTGGTTGGAATTCTGGCTGAGCGACATCAGAAAGGACGTTAACTTAGTCATTAGTTATTTTGAGTGGCCCAGAACGAAATAGGGCAGTTAGGACATCCTGTCCTAACTGCCGCAGCACCCTAGCCTTCCTAGCTAACTCCTGTCCCTGTCGCCATCCTAGCGAAGAAATCGTCCTTAACTGTGATCCGTCACTGCTATCCTTATCTGCCATCCTAGCAGTATCTTCCCTGTCTTCCTTGTCGTCGTCCTGACTGCCATCCCGGCAAAGCGATCATCCTAATTCACTATCCTGTTAGACATCCGTGTCCAAGTTCCTAGCGTCTCCTGACAACCAACTCCTGTCGGTGATTGCGTCCTGCGGAAGTAAAGATAGCAAAAGAGCGTCGACCGCATAGGGCGTATTTCCCAAGTCTGGATATGGTTGCAACTACATGTTTTTTAAAAAACCTTTAAAATCAATGGTATAAAACTTTTCCTAGACCAGTAAGGGCGATAAATTGGCTGATCTAGTAACAATTTCTTACTTCTTTGTGAGATATCTCGCACAAGGCTGTCGGTTTAAGTCGCACATCCTGATCCCTGCGTTTTCACAATTCGTTACGAAACTTTTCATTTGCCAATTAATTGTCCGAACTTTCACTTTTAGCTTCTATTTTTTGCCGCCGCGATGGCATTGCTACGGCGTAATTTTTTCGCTCGGTGCGACGCGTTGACTTGTTCAGAAAATCCTTGGGGATCCAACAACTCGCCGTCTTCCCGTAGCTTGGGATACGGCAGGTCATGCTTTCTACACAGGTGTAATATGCTCGGCTGTGACCATTCAAATAATAGCGTTTGATACACGTCATCAGGTAAGCGACGTTGATCATACATTCCAGCTTTTTGCCGCTGATTTTGTGCTTCATTCAGAATAATCGCCGCCGCAACCGAGACATTGAACGAGCGCACCATACCTTGCATCGGAATGACAATGTGTTCATCAGCCATCTCTGATGCAATATCACTCACGCCTTCTTGCTCTGTACCCATGAGCAAGGCGGTTGGCTGAGTGAAATCGTATTCGCGATAGTCTATTGCTCTATCCGTAAGGTGAGCAGCCACGACTTTCATGCCCCGATCTTTTAAGCTGTTGATTCCGGCGGCAATCGAATCGTGGGTATTTACTTTAATCCAGTCAGATGAACCTGCGGTTGATGAGGCTTTCAAGCGGTAGGCATCTGTTGGCCAGACGCAGTGAATTTCTGGGATACCGACGGCATCACAGGTACGAGCGATCGCAGATAAGTTGTGCGGCTTGTACACTTCGTCGGTGATAACGGTTAGATCCGGTTGGCGCTTATTGAGTGTTGTTTGTATGCGTTCTAAGCGTTCGGGCGTCATAACGTGGTGCTCTCCAGTTTATGGTCATGACCTCATGTTGGCCATAAAGGGATCAGCATTGTATAAAAGCATTTTTTGATATGCACGGAGGAATAATGCGAGGCAACCCCTTATTAGGCTGGGCGTATTTATGGCGCGGCTTTGAAATGATGCGAGCGCCGGGTCTACGGCGCTACGTGGCGTTCCCTTTGTTGCTAAATGCCATCGTCATGGGATTTGCCAGCGTGTGGGGAGTGCGTTTCGTGGACGAGCAAATAGGCGCTCTGACGGAATGGCTTCCTAGCTGGTTAAGTTTTTTGTACTGGGTGCTCATGCCCTTAGCCGTTATCTTTCTTGTCTTAGCGATTGCTTACTCTTTTAGTGCGGTGCTGACCATCATTGCTGGTCCTTTAAACGGACTGCTTAGTGAGCAGGTTGAGAAACGCATGGGGGGCAGCATCCCCGATGAGTCTATCGTGAGTATGATCATACGGACGCTGGGGCGAGAACTGACCAAGGTTGTTTACTATCTGCCTCGTTATTTACTCATCTTCGTGATGGGATTTATTCCCGTATTGCAACTTGGCGCCCCGTTCCTATGGTTTTGGTTCGGTGCTTGGATGATGGCCTTGCAATACGCGGACTATTCGTTTGATAACCATGCGCGGCCGTTTAAAGAAGTCCGCGAAGTGATGGCGACTGACACTTTAACCGTTATTGGCTTTGGTGCTTTGGTGTCATTACTGTTGACGATTCCAGTAGTGAATTGGTTTGTTATGCCGGCGGCAGTGATTGGCGCAACCTTGATGCGAATTGAGCGCCTACCATTCCAATCAGGCAAGAATGATAATGTTGACTATGCTAAAACAGATACTGTTATGCATAGGCTGAGTGATGGCTCAACTAAACATTCTGATCGTTGATGATGCGGCCTTCATCCGTGACTTAGTGAAAAAAGCGGTGCGGGATACGTATCCTGCTGCCGGTATTCATGAGGCGATTGACGGACGCAAAGCGATTAGCATTATGAACGGCGCCAATATCAACTTGGTGCTCTGTGATTGGGAAATGCCGGAAGTTTCGGGCATTGAAGTGCTCCAATGGATGCGTGCTGATGAGCGTTATAAAAGTGTGCCTTTTATGATGATCACCAGCCGTGGTGAGCGCGATCACGTCATTAAGGCTGTTCAGGCTGGGGTGTCCGAATATATCGGCAAGCCGTTCACGCGCGATAACTTCGTGGCGAAACTATCCAAGTTAGTATTCAAACACCATAAAATTCGTCCTGGCGGTGCTAAGCCGCAATCATCGACCAATGATTCCGCGAGTTTGTTAACTGGCGGTAGTGCGCCGGTGACTAAGCCCGCAGCGGACCTCGGCGGTGCTTCTGTGCTGATGGGGGGAGCGGCGGCAGCACCTAAAGCACAAGGGGGGAATGATGCCGCATCGTTATTGATGGGAGGTGCAGCACCCGCAGCTCAAGAAGCGCCAGCCAAGCCCGCAGTAAAAGCTCGGGGCGTTGCCAGTGTTCGTTTCGGGTCGGGGGGGCAGGCGAAACTCGTTATTAAAGACATTAACTTGCAAGAATTAATTGGTGTCTTTCGCCGAGACGGGAGTCTACCTGCATTACTTGAGCCTGCAGTACTCGATATAGTGGATCAAGAATCCGGCGATGTTGCGCGAATCAATGGTTACGTGCGCATGATGCAAGCGCAAGAACCGCATCCCGATGCAGAAACGATTCAGATGATTATTCGCTATGTGGATGACGATGAAGAAAAGTTAGCTACCCTATCGCGTTTTATAGCTCGAGTTCGTTAAAGCGCCGAGGTCGCCGCGCTGGCAATGCATTCGCTTGTTGCTAAACGGCAACGATGTAATGGGATGCGCGCGCAAAATGTACTGCCTTTTCCAACCTGACTCTTGATTACTAAGTCACCATCGTGGCGCAGTAATACATGTTTTACGATGGCTAGCCCTAGACCAGTCCCCCCTGTTGCTTGGTTGCGACTTGGATCTGCACGATAAAAACGTTCGGTCAATCGTGGGATATGGTGGTCGGCGATGCCCATACCGTCATCAATGACGGCTAAACAGACAAAGCCGTCTTGCTCATACCAGCGAACATCAACATGGCCATTGTCTGGCGTATATTTTACCGCATTCACAACGAGGTTAGAGAAGGCACTGCGTAATTCATCGTGATAGCCGAGCGGGCTGTACTCAGTTTCAATCGATAGTGTTATCTGGTGTCCGCGCTCGCTACTAACCGCTTTCGCGTCATTGATAATACTGCTCAATAATCCCGGTATAGCGACTAGTTTTGGCGGTTCGTGTTGTGCCGTTTCAAGACGCGATAGGGTTAATAAGTCGCGAATTAGGTGCTCCATGCGTTGGCTTTGCTGCGACATCTGCGACAGCATTCTGCCCCAACGCGGTGGCAGCATGTCAGCTTGCATATCCATTGTTTCAATGTAGCCGCTGAGTACCGTGAGCGGTGTGCGCAGTTCATGGCTAACGTTAGCAACGAAGTCTTTGCGCATTTGTTCTAGATTCACGAGGCGGGTGACGTCGTGAACAACAATTAACCGATCATTACGACCAAACAAGGTGATATTGAATTCGAGATGCATACCGCGCCGAGCGGGTGATGGAATGGTCAGTGGCTCTTCGTAATCAATGTCGGTGAAGTAGCGGTGAAACTCTGGGTTACGAATCAAATTGGTAATGGGTTGATTGACGTCTACAGGGGCTTTGAGTCCTAAAAATCGCTCTGCGGTTTGATTCCACCATTCCAAATTTCCATGGCGATCCACCATAAGGACAGCGTCTTGCAAGGCAGCGGTTGAGTCTTGAATTCGATTGATAATGCCCTTTAGACGCTGCTGGTGGGTTAAGCTACGTTTTTGTAAGCGTCGGGTTTCATAGAATATACGCCCCCATAAGCCA
>Ga0105357_10001397_pt1 | contig 12992 bp, 8 predicted proteins | sample GOMGulsemesocosm_4_FD_83660 | JGI IMG/M metagenome (GOLD analysis project Ga0105357, IMG submission 83660) | Methane-oxidizing microbial communities from mesocosms in the Gulf of Mexico - GOM15B Gulf of Mexico | ecosystem: Environmental > Aquatic > Marine > Cold seeps | place: USA: Gulf of...
AACTGATGCGCTCCATTGATGGGTATTTACCCGTAAGTGCAAAACACACCTCCGCTACAAGCCAGTAATCATGGGGGACTCAGAGGGAAGTGTTACATTTGGAGGTAAAATCCCCAGTACCCCACTTCCTTCTCTTGGTCGAGAACGGAAGGTACCTTTACCGCAGTAAAGGTAGAACCTATGGGAGTCGCCCCGGCAGAGCCGGGGGTTTACCATTGATTAATTAAGGCTTACTCGGAGCGTACCAGGCCACAGGAAGCCCGTCTCACGTGCCAGGCCGTCAACTAGGAGTGTTGATGCTGCAGGGATTCTGTGGATAAAATATTGTGTTTATCGGGATAAATAAACAGTTTTGAATTGATACTCTAGCCCGCGCTGGGTGGAGGCCAAACAATGCTGCCCTGGGCATATCGCTCAGGGCAGCATTCTTTAGGCAGCTATGTTACCGTCAATCAGAAGCGATATCTGGCCTGAACCGCCACGGAACGGCCACGCTCGGGCACACCAAAGTAACTGCCGCTATCGGTCAACACGACATCGTTGCGCCACAGCATTGTCTTTTCGTCCGTCAAGTTTTTTCCCACCACCGCTACGGACCAAGTATCGCCAACATCAGCCAAGGCCACACGCAAGTTAACTTTCGTCGACGCATCGTGCTTGGTGTTCGGGTCCAGATCCAGGGCCGAATAGAACTCACCGGAGTAGTTAATATCAATATTGCTGCGAAGCTCGAACTGATCCGCCAGGAGCACTATCCATTCGGCACTCAAGTTACTACTCCACTCTGGGGCAAACAGCAAAGTCTCGCCCCTTAAATCCTGGCCACCTCCACCTCCACCTCCTGCAGTAATATTACTGCCATCACTGTTCAGGCAGCCAGGGTTGGCAACTGGATCAGTCAACTGTGGAATAGTGCAAGTAGCCCCAGTAAAGGCTTCGTAGGTGGCATCAAGATAGGCCACTGCGCCACTAAGGGTAAAGCCTTCCGCCAACAACCAGCGGCCATCGATTTCAACCCCCTGACTGACGGATTCACCCGCATTGCCCACTCGGAATCCATCGCCAACCAGTGAACTTACCTGCAGGTCTTCATATTCCATGCGGAACAATGCAATGTTGAGGTTGGCGGCACCCTCGGCCAACACCATCTTGCTGCCGACCTCATAGGAGAGAACAGTCTCCTCGCCGTATTCGATTTCCGAGCTATCGATACCTGTCTCTACAACACCACCATCCGGCTCACCGTTGAAAATACCGCCCGTTCTCACGGTCGGACCGGCACCAGTATAGGCTTCGTCAAAACCGCCGCCTTTAAAACCGGTGCTGACACTGGCGTAGAGCATGGCATCTTCACTGGTATCCCACTGCAAGTTGGCCGCCCAGGTGACCTTATCTTCTTTCCTGCTAACCCCCTGAAAGGAGTGACTGCGCAGGTCGTCAATCAAAATACCTGTTGCCGGATTCGCCATCACAATTACATTGGCAGCCGGGCCAGTGTCGCTGGCGCGGACGCCAGCCCCGGCACGAGGAACCGCTTTATCTAGATCCTTGGACTCTTCGTTATAACGTAGCCCCAGACCCAAGCGCAAATTATCGGTGAGCGTATAGGTACCCTGAGCAAATAGCGCCCAGCTAGACGAGTCCTGATCAAACTGACTAGCAGTAGGCTCTTTGGTACTCACCAGGGGCACCACCGCCAGCGGACCAGAGAGGGCAAAGTCCAAACTAGTATTGATTCTGGATATCGACAGCTCCGATCTCTGAGCGTAACCTCCGACAATCCACTCTAGGGGATCTCCCGCCGGTGAAACCAATCTCAATTCCTGACTCCACTGCTCGTAGCTTTCATCGGTCATCCGGTTAAGAGAGGAAGTGACGCTCTGGTCAGTATTGTTGATGATATCGGTCTCGTAGCTAGCATAGCCACTGACCGCGGTGAGGGTACCGAGGCTTATGTCCCAGTTGAAGGTCAAGGCCGCAATATCGAGGCTGGTCTTGTCGCTGTTATTGATATTCGTGGCACCGCGGTCGTGATCATCGACGACGGGAAAGGGCGAGTCCCCCTGAAAATTGAGTGGCTGCTCAGACTGATAGATAACCACCGGGATCCCCACGGTTTCAAAGTCGCCGTGCTCGTACTTGGCCAAGACTTCTAGGTTGTAAGTTGGCTCCCAGGCCAGGCTGCCGCGCACGAACATATTATCGCGGTCGGGACCGTCTTCATTCAGGTGCTCGTTGTTCCACCAGCCGTCCATACCCTCGTAGCGAGCCGCCAGTCTTCCAGAGAGTTTATCGGTCAAACCGCCACTAACCACCGCCGTGTAAACCTGCTCATTGGTCTTGGGCTCATACATGCCTTCGACATAGCCTTCGAATTCCTGAGTCGGGGGAGCAGAGGTAACGTTAAAAGCACCGCCAATAGTATTTTTTCCAAACAGAATACCCTGTGGGCCCTTGAGGATTTCGACACGCTCAAGGTCTAATGTCAGCGGTACACGAGATAATTGACCTCGGCCAGAATAGATACCATCAATAAATAGACCTACAGACTGCTCAAAACCAGAGTTGGTGCCAGAGCCCACGCCACGGACAAATATATTAGCCGTAGCTCTACCCTCATTGATTGTCACATTGGGAATAAAGTGGGTCAATTCTTCGAGGTTGGTAATCCCCGTATCATTGATTTTCCCCCCATCCATTGCCGCTATAGCAATGGGTACCTCTTGCAGAGTTTGCGCTCGCTTCTGGGCGGTAACAACTATCTCTTCCAGTTGTAATTGCGCCATTGCCTGGGGTATTGGCGCGAGGGACAGGGCAAGAACCGGCAAAGCGTTCCGAGGATTGAGAATGTAGTCAATTTTCGTTTTCATACATGACACTCCTGACAAATATTATTTTTAAATTCAGCGATCTGTTGCGCAGCAGCACACAAAGAACTGCTAATTAGAATAAAGAGCTCACCTAGTCAAATATTGCTTTATGTGCCGAACCCATAACAATGCGCGCCAAAAGACAACTTAATTAAGTGTCCGGTGCATTCAACCAGAACAGTGAGTTGAAGTATGATTTGGCCGGATACATCAATGGTTTCTATAGTCGGAAACGACTACACTCTCGAATCAATTACTATTCGCCAATAGAATATGAGCGAATAGCAGTATGAAAACATTGCTGTCCGGTTAAGTGAAAAACAGGCCGAGATCCAACTGAGACGTATTTCCATTGGTGTTTGGAGGGCTTTCAAGGGCTGGCTCTAATAGTGAGAAAATAGAGCGCCGACTGGTGATGTTTAGGCGGATCAAACGTGCTATTTCCTGTAACGATAATGCGTGCTGTCCTTCCAGTTTTACCAGCTTCAAAAGCAGGTAAGCGATCAGTGCAATCAGCACCTGAATCATGACTGAATTTTCGCTGCGGCCAAGAAATGTTTTGATCTTAAGGTTCTGTTTAATCCATTTAAAAAATAGCTCGATCTGCCAGCGTTGCTTGTAAAGGTCAGCAATTTCCTCGGCGCTTCGCACTTTGTCATTGGTAATAAAGACTAGAGTTTTACCGTCTTCTTCTCGACGAAATTTGACCCGCCTCATGGGCGTCGGGCAATCCTTCTTGGCCTTATTGGAACTTAAGAGAATGATCTCGTCACTGAGGATGCCAGCCCCCATCGGAATCTTGGTTTCGATCACTTCATAAAGGGCATTTTTCTTCATGCGCCCGACAAAGGTCGAGCCCTGCTGACTTAAGGCCTGAAACCATGCATAGTCATTGTAGGCGCGGTCTACCACGTAGGTCATGCCCGGCAACATGGGCAATGTCGCGAGTGTTTTACAGTCATTTACCTTGGCACTGGTCATTTCAAAATACACAGGAACTTGGGCGTTAGGATCGTAGACTGTGTGCAGTTTAATACCGGCTTTTGTTGTCCTGAACTTGGCCCATTCAAACTGATTTAAGTTCAGATCAATCGTGGTGGAATCGATCAACCTGACCATCTCAACACCCTCTTTCTTGGGCAGTTTTTTACGCAGCTGATCGAGCAGGTAAAAGAATGTTTCTTGATAAATAGGAACAGGCCGAGTGCTGTTGGCGTCGGCTAAGGAAGAGCGACGGATGGATCGGGTTCCCAGGTGATAGTGATGAGCACCTTTACTGTTGTAGCCACTGACTAAATCGCGCAAAGATTGGCTGCCAGCGAGCTGCTCAAACAGAAGCATCCAAGCATTTGATCCCAGCACTTCAGTGTGCGTGCTCGGTGGTCACCCCGGTGCCGATCAACGAGTTCCTGAAAGCGCTGGCGGGGGATAAATTTTAAGATCTGATGAAAGACGGTGTTAGTATGTACCATGCCTGATTGCCTTGTGGGTAATTTGCTGTCTCGACAACCGCAATTTTACCGTAAACCAAGGGAATCAGGCCCTTCAGAGCCGAGTTAATTTCTCTTAACCAGACAGCAATGGTATGAAAATAAACGTAGCCGCTTTATCGAGACAAAATCAAGGCGCTGCCATGCTTGCTTTTCACTACAGCAACCCCAAATATCGATCCACCGCCCAGTAGGATGACAGCGAACCAATAGCACACACACTTATACTGCTTAAAATTGCTTGCCTAACCTTGAAAGCAGGTATTTTCAGAAAACAGAATCGAAACAATAACCAACAGCAGACAACGAAGAAGAGTTGCCCCAGCTCTATGCCGATATTAAAGAAGACCAAGGCGCTAATCATCATATCCTGAGGCAAGCCGAGATCGCTCAGAACACTGGCAAAACCAAAACCGTGTAACAACCCAAAAAGAGCAGCCACGTAGACTGGGTGGCGCGAGGAAAATGTCGTCCGGTTATTTTTAAGAATTTCTGCCGCCAACATAACAATACTGAGTGCAATCAATACTTCCACAAAGACAACCGGCACCCACACCTTGCCGGTGCTCGCCAACGCCAAGGTGATAGAGTGCCCTAGGGTAAAACCGGTTAGCGTTAGCAAGAGACGGCGCACTGCCCCCGCAATCAACATAAGACATGTTACGAACAGCAGGTGGTCGTAACCCGCCAGTAAGTGCTTTACCCCAGCCCAGAGATACTGAGCAGCGACCTGATAAAAATGGACCTGCTGGCCGACATCAATTCGCGTGACTTCCGGGCCTGAAAAGCTCTGCTGCTCAACACCATCCAGATGTTTATAGATCACTAGAGTCGACAACACAGGATTCACATCGGGATAGCTAAGCACCAGCTTCCATGCTACTTGATCGCTCTCGCAGCGGTACATTAACGTGCCCGACAGGTTCCTCTGGGCATTCCCCGCCACTTGTTCGCAGTCATCGGCCTGCAGCCGGATTAAAGGCTCCAGACCATCAGGCATGACCGGGGGAATCTTCCACTGCAAACTATAATCCGTTCCGCTGGTCTGTGTCACTTCGACATAAACGGGTCGCCCCTCGTGAGCAAAACTGGGCGCGGCAAGCAGACAGGTGAATACAAATAAAAAGAAGCCGCGCATTACAACATCAACTCAAGGAAGACCGTGTATTTCTCCCTGATTTTCGCGACCGCCTCCCTTTGCAGGGCCTGAATTTGTTGCCGTCGGAAATCTGCCAAAACCACAGATGAGACCTCCTCCAGTTTAGGCAGGCGCGATGAATGTGAAGCCTTCACCTGTACCAGATGCACACCGTAGTCAGATTTAAATGGTCCCTGCCAGCCAGCGGTAGGCTTCAACGTGAATAGTTGCTCTTCAAAGATTTCACCAAAATGCCCCCGAATGGATTCACTCGACTGATCAATGTAATTCCTTTTGAACAAGAATCGATCGCCATGTACGGCTGCCGAAGTAAAAGCCACTCTATCTCGATTCAGTGCAACCAGCTGCGTCTCTGCCATTGCCTGTGCTTGCTTCAGGCCTCGCCGGCGACCATTAAAGAACACATGGGTAAAACTGATACTGGCAGACTGGCGATAGTCTTCGCGGTTATCTTCAAAGAACTGACGCAGATCCGCCCCTGCAATTGCAGGAACATCTTTGGCAAAACCACTGCCAACGTATTCCATCTTCTGCATCAGTCGGCGCCGGATAACCTCGTCATTTTGATCTAGACCCAGGGTTAAGGCCTCGCGAACCAAGACTTCGTCGCGCACATAATCATCAACTAAAGTATCTTTTTGAGAAGCACTCATTGCTTGATATTTTTTCTGCGTTGCCTGGGCATCAAAGGTTTTTGCCTGGGTCTGCAAATATCTGATCAGCATGGCGTCATCCACGACAATCTGGTATTCCCCGTCCGGTCGTAACTGCTGAGGCGCTAAGGTATTCAGCAACAGATATAGCAGCGTGCCCAAGCTTATAAACTGCACCAGAGGTTCTGACAACAACTTTTTCATCACTTAAAACCTAAAGAATTACCAATCAACTAGGGAGTAAACCATATTGGAGATGTGTAAGCGCGTTCTTGAATCGTGGCGGGCATCTCTTCTGTATCCGGCTCCCTCTGCATTGCGACGGCATCGTAGAGTGAGTGGCGCGGTGTCGGTATCTCAAGCACACGCACATAATAGAAGGCTCGCTGTGCAGGATCGAAATCTGGGTCAACCCAGAGCGCGGACAACTCTCCCGAGCCAAAAGAGTTTTCATAGGTAGCCGTATCAAAGTCCACGGTATTCTTAACGGCGGGTAAATACCCGCTAGCATCCAACTGTCGATCACCGGACCAGGCGGCATTGTAAACCTGCTCATGCTGCTGCCCCTCTGCATCAACCCAGCCCTTCAGCACCTGAACACGATCAAGGCTTGCCCCTTGAGGATCACGTGTAGCCCGGATCAACAACTGGGGTACCCCGCCCTCGGCGGGCAAGATTAAATCGCCGCCCATGGGTACACCTCTGGCATGCCCTACCGTCGCCAAGTCTTCAGCTTCTTTATCTTCGTCAGAAAAATGCCAGCCGCCAAATACCCGAACCTGTATACGTGGTCCCGTGGTCGCGTACACTTCCTTGCGCTGGAAAGCGGCGAAAATCTCTTCTCGGGTATTATCCCTAGCCCATACCGCCGCCAAACCGGAGGCTGAGACACTCCAGCCGTTCACCTTCATGTCGCCAATGGAAAAGCCTTCCGGATTTTTGTGCTGCAACACTGAATCCAGAGGAAACTTACCGGCAAAATCATCCTCTTCAACGCTGTGCAAACTATTGTGCTGATCGGTCGAACCTACCAGCCCAAACTTAAAGGGGTTAACACCCAGCTTCTGCTCTAATGCCAGCCCCTGTTTCAGCGCCGAGCGAATATAATCACCACTGCCAGCTTTATATTCCTCTTTGCCCTGCTGAATATAATGGGTATAAGTTTCAAAATCTGCGAACTCATCCTCAGGCGATAGCGTCGGATGGGTTTCTGAATCACCTTTGGTCTGAGTCACCTCAACCACCGGCTCCCACTCAACGCGCATGCGGGCGTAGTCGGCATTAATGGGATTACCCTTCAGAGTAGTCTCCGAAAACATGTAGCCCTTGGACAAATTTGAGTTATGGGGAATGGCAACAAAACGAGTTCCGGTTTTCTCCCGTGTTTCATCCAACCACTGCCATAAATCCTCCGGATACTGGCTGTCTTTGGCACTAAACGGATAAAACTGCTTCGCCTTATCACCACCATCCGGTGTAAACACCACCCGGTGTAAATTAGAGCCTGTCGGCGCCGAGGTCCACTCCCAGCCGATCAAACTGGTAAACTTTCCCGGTTCATTGTGACGCTCGGCTGCATCGACAATATCGTGCCAGGTATCGGCACTGATCTTGTGGGTATCACCGAACAGGTTGCTAGCCTGCCTTCTCTGGTTACCCGGATCCAATACCGGGTCAGCACTCGGGTCCGCCGCCGGCCGCGCCTGGAGACCTGCAAAGAACTCAAGGCCATCCATGCCCGCGTCAATGTTGTTTTTTATCTTCTTAATGGCCAACCAGCGTTTGACCGAGGCAAAGAGGCCGATATTTTCCAGCTCTGCAGTTTCGTGATAAACACCGCCAATTACCCCCAATAATTCCGCGTGATCGGCGATCACCAAAAAATCCAGCGGACGATCATTCTGTACTTTACTCCCGTGATAGGGGTGCGGAACCGGTAAGCCCTTGGCCCAACGGTAAGCCTCATTTGGGCCTGCGGTTTTATTACTATTCAAAAATGCGTCGAATGAATGACGGGTGTGCAAGTGGGTATCCCCCCATAGTAGACGATCATTCTGGCCTTCTGCTGTAGCCACACTTCCGAAGATGGTAAGCACACAAATACCGAGCAAGCTTTTCTTTCCAAATATCATCGCTCTATCGCCTTTTAACCGAGCACTGCCGGCCATTATTAGTCTGACCGCACTTATTGTTCTGAATATACAGGTAACCGCTACACTATGGGGTATACCATACCGGCGAGGTGTAGGCTCGCTCTTGAATGATGGACGGAATATTGTCGGGCAACTTTTGCTGCAGCGACAGGGCATCATAGAGAGAGTGCCTTGGCGTCGGGATTTGCAGTACGCGCACATAATAGAAAGCGTGCTGCTCCGCATTGAAATCCGGGTCTGCCCAAAGCACGGACAACTCCTCGGCACCAATGCTATTGTCGTAAGTAGCCGTTTTCAGATCAACGGTATTACCAACCGCCTGCAGCGCCCCCTGGCTATCCAGTGCTCGATCACCCGCCCAAGCAACATTGTAGATACGCTCAAGCTTGCGGCCACTGGTATCGACCCAACCCTTAATTACCTGGATCCGATCCAGATTCGCGTTCTTCGGGTCCTTGGTGGCGCGAATCAGAAGTTGCGGCACTTTTTTATTCTCGCCACCCACATCACTAACAGCGCCGGCAGGCCATGTCAGATCCCCCCCCATTGGCACCCCCTTGGCATAGCCTATTTCCGTGAGATCATCTGACAGTTGATCGAAACCAGAAAAGTCCCACCCAGCAAACAGACGTACACGCAAGCGCGGCCCAGTCGTCGCGTAAACCTCTTTGCGCTGGAAGGCCGCGTAGATTTCCTCACGGGTATTCTCCTTGGCCCAGACCGCCGCCAGACCCGCCGCTGCCATATCCCAACCGGTAGGGCCATCCTTATCTATAAAGCTACCCTTATGCTTTTTCTCTGGGATAGAGTCGTTGGCCATCTTGCCCCAAAAATTACCCTCTTCCGCCGAAGACAGACTTGTGTGAGAGTCGGTGGAACCAATCATGCCGAACTTATAAGGGTTAACGCCAATCTTCTGCTCAAACTCAAGACCACGTTTTAAAGCAGAGCGGGCATAGTCTCCTTCCTTGGCCTCATATTCCTGGCTATAAGCCTGTAGATAAAACTCGTAGTTTTCAAAATCGGCGAAAGCATCTTCAGGGGAGAGGTCCTGGTGGCTCTCGGAATCGCCTTTCACCTGGGAAACTTCGGTCACCGGCTCCCACTGCATACGGGTACGAGCATAATCCGCCGTGATGGGCTTACCGTCCAAAGTAGTCTCGCCAAACATGTAGCCTTTTGACACATTGGGGTTATGAGGAATAGCAACGAAGCGTGCACCGGTTTTATTCTGTGTTGTTTCCAACCAGCTCCACAAGTCTTCCGGGTACTCACTCTGGTCGGAGCCATAGGGCAAAAAGTGCTTAGCCTTGCTGGCATCATCCGGGGTAAAAACCACTCGGTGTAAGTTGATACCGGTCGGCGTCGATGACCACTCCCAGCCAATCAGACTGGTGAACTTACCCGGTTCATAATGACGATCCGCCGCCTCAACAATATCCATCCAGGCTGAGCGTACGACCATACTTGTATCGCCAAGCGGCGAGCGCTCACTGGCTCTTGTCACCTGGTTTTTTACCGGATCTGGGTCATTGCCTTCGGGGGTTTTCGCCATCACGTCGAGGTAAAACTGACTCGAAGATTCTTCATCACGCATCATATACTTTACAACGATAGTGACAAACCAAGTCTTGACCCTTCTAAATAAGCCCGCTTCAGGCTCCTCAAAGTAGTCATGGTGGACGGCGTTGAAAACACCCATGGATTCAGCGTGATCAGACACCACCAGAAAATCCAGCGGCGTATCAATTTGTACTCGCGCGCGATTGTAGGGGTGTATCACCGGCAAGCCCTTGGCCCAGCGATAGGCGGTGTCAGGACCAGCGCTTTGATTCTGTTTTAGGAACGAGTCAAACGAGAGGGAAGTATGTAAATGTGTATCACCAAAGTAAACCTCCGTCGGTTCACTGGCCACCAGCTGCCATGACATCAAAACCCCAACAAGGCCACACACTGACTTACGCATCATTACATCCACCCAACGTTTTTAAGAACTACAGAATCCAGCTTACCGAGAATAAGTGAACCAGAGCACGGCTATTTGTTTTTAGACGCCATAATCTTTACATATAATGCCAGCTGAGCCCTCTAAACCATCAAATACTGTTGACTACTCTTTCCAGCGCCCAAAACATTCCCAGTCCACCGATACCATAGGCAGACACATACCGCCAGGAACGCAAATCAAGGGACGGCAGCCGTCGCAGAACCTGGAGCGCCATCAACACAACCACGACGACAAGTAACTGTCCCAGCTCGATGCCGAGATTAAATAATAGCAACGCCGAGATGACATCCCCCTTTGGCAAGCCCACCTCGCTGAGCGCACCGGCGAATCCCAAGCCATGCAACAACCCAAACATCAGCGCCACCAGCCAGGGGGATTTTGTCGACAGACTCTGCATTCCTCTACGCTGGTATATCGCCTCAGCTGCGATCCAAGCTATCGATAGCGCTATCGATGCCTCGACGGGGGCCGCAGGTACATTCAGCAACCCCAAGGCCGCCAGAGCCAAAGTAATACTGTGCGCCAGAGTAAAGGCTGTTATGGTTTTAAACAGTGCTATCTTGCCAGGGACAATTAACAGCAGCGCCAGAACAAACAACAGGTGATCATAGCCCTCCAATATATGCTCAAAACCCAACAGCATATAGTCCGCAACCGGCGGCGACACCACGTCACTGAGCACCAGGAAAGAGTCGCTGCGCTTGAGCAACTGCTGCCTTACGGTTTCGTCCTTCCACTGAATGCGGACCAAGACATCCATAAGGGTCGTTTCGAGCCCGTCAATGCGAATTTCGCCCTCGCTCAGGCCAAGCTCACCACAGTGTAAAACACCCTGCTGAATCTTAGCGCCGGCGCTCAACGCAAAGAGTGGAGAAAAGTCGAGCTGACACTGCGGAGGGAAATGTGGTGAAATAGCCGGTACCACGCTCTCCTTGACGGGACGCTTCCACACTACAGAAAACTGATTGATCGCCTCTTCCTCAAGGGACAGGTAGGCGGGGCGAACTTCGTGAGCCATAGCTGAAGGCACAATCAGTATGCCTGAAAAGATACACAGCCAAGTCAATAGCAGCGCCTTGATCCGCTTGCCGATCATAGTCAGCCACCCTGCAGAGAGTGAATATTAATACGATAGTTCTGGCGTAAACGCATGTAGGTCTGCTCGTTAAATTTCTCCTGCTGCAATTTCTGCCACAGCAGCAATACCTGAGGCTTCACATCGTCGAATACAGGTATATAGGCACTACTTCGATGACTGACCTTAACCAAGTGCCAGCCGTACTCCGAAGCCACTGGCCCCGCCCACTGGCCCGGAGTGAGGGACACCAGACTGTCAGAAAAGCCCTCACCAAAGCTATCGCTAATTTTTTTCGCACTCTTATTGGCGTAGTGGTAGCTCATCATAAATGGGTCGCCCAACCTGTTAGACGGAGCGCCCTCCTGAATCAGTTGCGCCAAGGCTTCGCCGGAATCTTCACGGGCATCAGCTCTGCTCTCAGAGCTGAAATAATAATGCGAGAAACTGTAGGTCTCTGGCTCACTAAAGTGCGCCTTTTCCAATTCAAAGAACTGCTGTAATCGTTCATCGTCAGGCGAGCTGGAGACGGCCACATCCTCCATAAGAAAGCGCAACTTTTCGATCAGGCGCCGACGAACAATCACATCGTCACGCTCCATGCCCATGGCAAGGGCCTCACGAAAAAAAACCTCTTCCCGTATGTAGCGCTCAATAAGAAAGTCTAATTCCTGCGCAGAGGGTTCACGCCCCTGCTCTTTCCTGCTTATATTTTTCAACCAGTCAAGGCGTGCCTGGTCGATTTCAATCAGCCGAGATTCACTGGCCTCTCGACCGGTATAAGCATTCAAAGTAAACAACCCCGCTGCAATCAACAGGAAGTGAAACAGGGGGTCACGGAAAAACTTGTGCCTCAGAGCCATAAACACCACTTATAAACACCACCTCTAATTGAGGCCGTGTTTCACATTAGAATTTTATTTAGCGCCATGCTATAGCCATCCACTAGAACTAGGGCGTATACCAGATAGGGGAAGACCAGGCTCGCTCACGTATCAGTAAAGGCAAATCGTCGCGCGGAGCTATACCCAGTCGAATCGCATCGTAGGTACTCCAGCGGCAGGTGGGGTTTTGCAGTACTCGAACATAGTAGAATGCCGATTGCTCCGCCTGAAAATCCGGATCGCGCCAAAGCACTTTCAATTCATCCGCGCCCTTAGAGTTTTCCACCGCGCAGTTAGTCAAATCCACCTGGGCGCCATTATCCGTACAGCGACCAGTCGTTGCATCGGGGCTCAAGCCATCGGAGCAGGCGATATCAAACACCTTCTCCTTGCGCTCGCCCCCTTCCATCCAGGCCTTAATCATCTGCACGCGCTGCAGGTTAGCACCAACCGGGTCTTTCATGGCCCACACCAAAAACGCCGGTGTTTGCGGCTCACCTTCAGGTACCGGTAAAACGCCGCCCATAGGAACTCCAGTCTCGTAGGCATTCGCTATCATATCAGCACTATGGGTGAAACCATCACTCCAATCCCAGCCGGCAAAGAAACGTAGCTTGATGCGCGTGCCACTGGTACCGTAGGTTTCGCGATTCTCCAATGATTCAAAAATCGATTCGCGGGTATTTTCTCGAGCCCAAAC
>Ga0105357_10001400_pt1 | contig 12974 bp, 9 predicted proteins | sample GOMGulsemesocosm_4_FD_83660 | JGI IMG/M metagenome (GOLD analysis project Ga0105357, IMG submission 83660) | Methane-oxidizing microbial communities from mesocosms in the Gulf of Mexico - GOM15B Gulf of Mexico | ecosystem: Environmental > Aquatic > Marine > Cold seeps | place: USA: Gulf of...
ACCTTGCGCCAGACGAAAAAAAGGCCAGATCAGTCTGATCTGGCCTTTCGATTGTTTGGTCGGGACGGAGTGATTCGAACACTCGACCCCTTGCACCCCATGCGCTTTTTTAGTGGATCCCCATGGATTCCCATAGACGTTACCGGAAAGCGCAAACCCTAGTAAATGCGCGGCATACAGGCTAGATTAGCATCCACCAACGTCCACCACCATCCACCGCCAGCCACGCGAACCGGTGGGGCAAAAGTGGGGCAAAATTCCAAGCCATCGTTTTATACAAGGGGTAGAGAGTGGCCAAAATCACCGCCAAGCAGCTTGAAGCACTCACCACGAATGACGACGGAAAGACCCTCCGCGAAGACGGCGGATTGGTTGGTAAAGTACGTGCGGGTGTCCGCGGGATCACTGTACTCTTTCGCTACGAATTCAAGCTCGATGGCAAGAAAGGTGACCACCGACTGGGTAGCTGGCCAAAGAAGTCTCTAGCCCAAATTCGTGCTGAACGTGATGAAGTACGTGCAACCGTCAGCAAAGGCGTTGACCCAACCTCCGCCCGCAAGGCAGCCAAGATCGAAGCGCAAGCCGCCATCGCTGCCACAATCGCTGAAGCCGAGCGCCAGGCCAGTGAGAGCAAGACCGTTCAGGATCTGTTCGATACTTGGCTGGCTGACGGTGTCGCTCGCCAGGACGGCAATGCCGAACTACAGCGCAGATTCAAGAAAGACGTCCTCCCCTTTATTGGCAAGACGCAGATCCGCAGCCTGACAGACAAGGACCTGCTCAGCGTCCTGCGCAAAGTCAAAGCTCGCGGCCTCAACCGATCCGTTGTGATCCTCAACAACGACTTAGGCCAGATGCTACGCTGGGCCGAGAAACGCAAACCCTGGCGCCCGCTGATGGCTGACGGCAACCCAGCTGACCTGATCGACGTAAAGAGACTACTTGATCACGACTACCAGGAAGAACGGGACCGCGTCCTGTCAGCCGACGAAATTCGAGAGCTCTGGAACATCTTCATCAAGCTGGAAGAGGACTACACCGCCCTGCCCACCGGCAGCAAGTACAGCGGCATTCGACCAGTGAACGAGCGCGTGCAATGTGCCATCTGGATTTGCCTAAGCACCTTGTGTCGCATAGGCGAACTGCTCAAAGCCGAATGGAAGCACGTCGACTTGGAAACCGGACGCTGGTTTATTCCAGCAGAGAACACCAAAGGCCAGCGCGGCAAACGTCAGGACCACCACGTGTTTCTCTCTGACTTTGCGAAAGAGCAATTCCAACGCCTGCACAAAGAAACGGGCTCAACACCGTTCCTTTTCCCAAATCGCGCAGAAGATGCCCACGTGAACACCAAAACCGTCAGCAAGCTGGTTGGCGACCGTCAATGCCGATTCAAGGAACGCAGCAAACCTCTAGCCGGCAGGCATCACGACGACAGCCTAGTTCTAGCGAAAGGTGCCAACGGCGAGTGGACACCGCATGACATGCGCAGGACTGGCGCAACCATGATGCAAGCTCTGGGAGTCCCCCTGGACATCATCGACCGCTGCCAGAACCACCTTTTGGGTGGCTCCAAGGTCAGACGACACTACTTGCTGCATGATTACGCTGAGGAAAAGCGACAAGCGTGGATTGCCTTGGGCAACAACCTTCAAAGAATCATAAAGTACTGAGTACGTCGCCCCGCCGGCTTATCGAAGATCGGCTGCTACGATAGCAATGTGCCTACACTCACGTGATGAAGCGGCAAAATGATCGTGGAGTCAGCCGAGTCAGCTGAAAAGGCTGCTCAGGAACTGATGAAGACTTGATCGGTGGCTACCTTAATGGCTACCATGGCAGCCACATCAAGAGTTGGGCCGACGCCCATGCCAACCAGCCCTCCCAGGCAAGGTGGAATCGCTTAAGCGGATGAGGTCTCATTAGAGACAACTAAACGGGACAGTCGTCGGCCCTCCCGCTAAACGGAGGGTTTTTTGTTTTCTACGACAACCATCGAGTCCGACACCCTACAGGCCTACCTAGAGACTGAATACTGGGTGCACGCTTCACAGCCATTCAGGTTGCTCGCAGGCCAACCCTCTGCCGATCTATTGGATGCACACCAAGCCCATGGTGCCAGCTGCAGCACCTTTGTGACCGCATGCAATCCGTTCAGCCAACCCCTTGAGCATGAGGCTAATGCTATACGGCAAAGCGATTTGGCCGACGAGCTAACCAAGCGCGGCCTCGTTTTTCTGCCGGGCATCGGCCAGCATCCCTCCAACCAATGGCCGGGCGAGGACAGCTATCTGGTTTTCGGACTTGAGTTGGAATCAGCCAAGGCCCTGGCTATCCGACTGGAACAGAATGCATTTATCTGGTCTGGTGAAAACGCGGTGCCGCAACTGATTTTATTGAAATGATTTTTTGTGGATGGTCTGCCTGCTGACAAGCATCAGACTGGGGGATTTGATCCGGATTGCCGCCCCCGGCACTTCGCCAAAGCGGCTAAAGAGGAACGACGAATGTCTGTATTTAATGGTCTTTTTTCATCGGAATCTGTTTCCGAGGGTCACCCTGACAAGCTGGCTGATCGCATTTCAGATGCGATTCTTGACGAGTTTCTACGTCACGATCCATATGCGCGCGTCGCGTGTGAAACTCTACTCGCCGATCAGTGTGTAGTGGTTGCAGGTGAGTTCAAAACCCGCAGCCCTGAGACCTTTCGAGCCGTCCGCGAAAAGGCAGTTTCAATTGTAGGCAAAGTACTTCGCGATGCAGGCTATCGGGATGGCAACACGGGCATCGATCCAGACCGCTGCGAAATACAAATCCGCTTCAACGGCCAGTCAGCTGACATCAACCAAGGTGTTGACCGAGAGAATGGCATCATAGGAGCTGGTGATCAGGGACTGATGTTTGGCTATGCGTGCGATGAAACGCCAGAGCTTATGCCCGCTCCAATCGTCTTTGCACACAAGCTGGTACGCCAACAGGCAATGCTGCGGCGAGAAGGAAAACTTGCATGGCTTGGCCCAGATGCCAAGTCGCAGGTCACTTTCCGCTACGAAGAAGGACGGCCGGTTGCGATTGAATCCGTGGTGCTTTCAACACAGCACGATGCCGAGATCGACACCGATACGCTACGCCAGCTTGTGAGCAGCGAAATCATCGGTGCTGTGATTCCTGCTCACCTCAGAGCTGAGAATTACCGAGAACTGATCAACCCAACAGGACGTTTTGTAATCGGAGGACCAAAAGGCGACGCAGGTCTGACCGGGCGCAAAATTATTGTCGACACCTACGGTGGCGCTGCACCCCACGGCGGTGGCGCTTTTTCTGGAAAGGACCCGTCCAAGGTAGACCGCTCAGCTGCTTACATGGCGCGCTTTCTTGCCAAACAGATCGTCGCTCGGGGTTGGTCAAACAAGGCACTGATTCAACTGGCCTATGCCATTGGAGTGTCTGAGCCTGTAAGTTTTCTAGTGGAGGCAGAAGGTGTAACACCTGACCGCAGCGCGGAGATGGCCTATGAACTGCGCCGAGAATTTGATCTCACCCCGGCAGGGATCATCCAATGCCTAGACCTGCAGCGGCCGATTTATTACCCAACAGCAGCCTATGGCCACTTCGGCAGAGATGATCTAAAGCTGCCATGGGAAAACATTCGCTAAGCGCTAGTGACTGAACGCGGATTGGCTTCCAGCATGACTGAAAAAAATCCGCGCTCTTCAATGCCAAGATCTATGTCATCTGAAGGGAGTCGATGCATGACACTGGAACAACTACTAAATGATTAAGACAGTTTAGCGTCGCGCAACGCAAGAAATTATCGAATGTCATTCAAGGCAGAAACGCAATCCACGGATGATAAGCAGAAATGAAATCTTTCCTCCTTTCCAGCTTCAAACACCGCCTCGGAGTTTTTTCAGCGGTTTCACTTCTTCTGTTCTTAGTGTTGTATGGTCTTTCTTACGTGTATTCTATTGATAACTGGAGGGCTGAGACAGAGGCTGCAATAAAATGGACGTCGGGACAGAAAGAACGGTGCGAGGTACTGTTCAGAAAGGCTGAGGAAGAGATCGAGTCTATCGACAAGGGAAGATGTGAGTTCAAGGGGGATTTCCGGGAACTTGATCAATGTCGTGATTCCGAAAAGAAACGCAGGGCTGAACTAGTTCAAGTCACTTCACAAAGTGACTGCCCAACGACTTACTTCCTCAGGAGCCCCAACGGGCTCCTACTTCTCACAGAGAAAAAATACCCCGACCCGCTCCCAATCTTCGCATTGGAGTCTATGGGGCTGAGCCTTGAGTATTTGCCTATTGCCCTAGCCGGACTGGTTACAGTTCTGATGCTACTTTCTGATTTTGCTAAGCGTGTAATAACCGAAAGTAACGCGGGATGGAAGCGCTTGAGTATTGTCGGCTCGCTAATGACTGCAGCTATCGTTGCAGGCTTGTGGCTACATGAAGGGGGGAATGGTGAGGAAACCTTCTTAGCCTCAATTATGGCCTTTTGCATCGCGTATTTTGCCTTGGTTTATTCCAGAACGGCTTATAAATGGATTGCAGATGGCTTTGCTTCAGAAAAGGCGGCGATAATCATCACAAAATCTGATAGTGACACTGCAGACAAGACAGTTTACGACCATATCGAGATTGATACGGAGTCCAAGATTTGCCTTGCTACCGACAATGAAGAGCTTACGCCCGTCCGACTTTCCACAGCTCAGTTCTGGCCACGTCTGTGGGCCCGCTGCATTGACCTAACCCTGTGCTGGCTCCTTGGCAGTGTTGCCGCAGTCATCCTTCCTGATATTAGATCCATTTTCCCAGGGGTTGGGGGCGTGATTACTGACCTGCTTTTGGGAATGGCCTTTATCTGCAGCGCTGTCTTTTTGTACGAGTGGCAGTTCGTCTCCCGTTTCGGTGCGACTCCAGGGAAGATGTTGCTCGGGATATCCGTATCGTCAATTGATGGAGGACTACCTTCGTCCGAGGCGGCTCGGTATCGGGCATGGATCTTCCTTAAATCGGGGCTGTATTTCTGCTTCTACATCCCTATTCTGCAGATTCTCGGGGCGATCTCCGCTTGGCGGCGGAAGAATGGCAGTCAGCCGTGGGACATGGCTGCACGGACATTCACAGGGCAGAGGCCAATCAGTCTCGCCCGTTATTTCTGCGTCGTACTCCTTGCGTTTTGTATGGTCGTCTTCATGGTCGGCATCTCCAAGGTGGCGAAGGAAATCACCATGGAGGATGTACGCCGTTCCAGCCTTAACTGAGGGCGTCGGTTGCCCAATACAATCAACCGACACCCACTCAAAAGCTAGCCGGCTCGTCTACTCTCATCGCCGACGCGCTCTGTGCAGAGCCCCCTTACGCAGGCAGCGAGCCCCTGCAGGCTTCAAGCGCAGGTGCTGATCGTCCTTGACTAGGTATTTCATGGCGTAGTGCGTATGGGCCCGTTTCGACTGATCCTCCCGCTGGATCAAGCCGATGCGGCACTCGTCACCATACCCCTCCTTGTCGTGGTTGCAGCTATGGGCATAGCCCTGACCACGCGTGATCTCCTCCCATAGCTCGCTGATCTCAATCGCCTTCCAGACATCCCGGCATACCTGGTTGCCATTGAAGAAGTAGGCCGCATGGATGTGGTAGCCCCTCCCATCGTTGCAATCCCCCTGCTCGACTGAATAGGTGACAGTGTCGCTCATTAGCCGGTTACACAAAAATTCGTACACCCCCAATGACGGGGTAACAGTCAGAGCTCTCGCCCGATGCCTGCTGGAGACCAGCTATTACATCGTAGAAAGCTTTCAGATCAGCATTTCCATCTACTTTTGCGGGAGTAGGTACCGCCAAAAAGATAATTCGACAGCTCGAGACCAAGGCCTCCAAGGTCGACGATTGAGACCCTAAGCGCGGGTCACTGATTCTGACATCGCAGCGAGAGTCAAATGCGGCTTGCAGTGCCTTACCCACGGTACCAAAACCGACAATGCCAATCACCGGCCTAGCAGTGTTCTTCATTAACAGCACTCACAGGTTGCAAGAGAGCTAAAGTCTTGAGTAACTGACCCTAGTCCCTGGGTATGACGCTAAAGCGCTTTTTCGCCGGTCGCCCGCACGCTACGACTTGGGCGCGAGACTTTATCAGTCGATATAAAGCCCATCAAGAACTGAGTCGCCCCGTGTTTCGTAGACACCTGCCAGCCAGTTCCTTCAATTAACCGGCCTGCTGTTAGACCTCAGTGCCCCCCGTGAGCGCCTACTCAATAGCTATTCCAAAGCCAGCTAATTGGTTTGGTTAACCATTTACCGCCCCTTGCCCGTAGTGGCTTTCCAGTAATGCAATCATCCGTCTTTGGTGCTCGGCGATCTCGTCTACCCCCCAAAGCTTGTCGGCCTGGTCATAAATCTCAAATATCGCCTTCAACTTCAATGCGTCATACCGGGGTTTGTCCCTAAAGTCTTCGCGCTTTTTACCAACCGTCTGGTTGCTGTATGACGAGTTTTCACCCGGACTCAGCAACACCAGGTTGCCGATCGCATCCAGCGACTCCTTGGACAGGGACTTTTTGTACTCCTCATGCTGAGGATGCACGTGCTCCACAGAGTTCTTTGATGTGATTCGGTATCGCTTGAGCTTTTCATCATCCTTGTCACCGTTTTTCCAGAGCAGGTATTCCAGCTTCTGAAACCAATAATGCTCGAAGCCAGTCCCCTTCGCGCTGGCCAGATACCGTGAAACAGATGCCCAGCTATCAGTAGCCGGCGCATCCCCAACGGCGATTTTGAAACTGGCCTCTTTTTGGGTTTCTGTTGCAAGCGAAAGCTGATTGTCGATCTTTTCCAAGGCCGACAACGCTTGCTCATACCCCATATCTGGATCCAACACCAACCGTGCGAGAAAAGCGGTCAGCCAGTAATGCGCGGAACGGTCACCCGTAAAGTTTCGCACCGCTTGCAACTGAACCAGCTCGCTCAACTCTCGCGCACTGCGGTTGATGTAGTATTTTCCGCCGGATTGAGAACGGCTCATGTAGGTGAGTCGCAGCTGAGGGTCGGCGCTGTCATCATGCTCCACCCACTTCACCACCCAAGTGTCAAACTGGTATCGAACCTGCCAAAGCAACTGGATGAAAGACTTGATTTCGACCTCGTCCTTGTTGAGCAAACACTCAAAACAGGCCATCAGGTTGGACGCCTTAATTCGTGCGCTGATATCCGGCCAGCCCCTCAATGCGCAGAAAACCCGCAACGCGTGAATCAACAGCAGCTCGAAGCTAACGATTGAGCGACAGTAGACGGTTTCGTCTTCAATGCCCTCCTGGACGTCCTTGTCGGCCTTCAGCTCAACATTCGCTGAGGCATCACCGGCTTTGACCTCCTCTAACAGCGACGCAAGCGTCTTACCGCTCAATGTTCCCGAGCGCCCTTCGCTATCAACTGATTTCTGCTGAATGCCACTACTCTCATAGCTTTTGAGGGCTGAATACTCAATGGCATTCCAGTTGGCATTGGGGAACAGCTGTCGGAGATTACGTTCGAAATAGTTCTCCGTATGCTCACAGGCCTGCCAGATTGCGCTGTATAGCGGCAGGTCATTCGTCAGTTTACGGAAAAGTTTGGCCTTCAACAGGTCGACCGGCTCCAGCTGAATACCTGCAGTATTCATGCTGGCAAACAGGCGGTTGAGGTCCATGCTCGAAGGAACGATATTGTTTACCCAGCTCACCTTGCGGTAGATATAGTCGGCAAACCCCTCTCGGCTGAAACTCTCATTTTCAGGCAGCTTCTTGACCTGCTGTTTGAGCACGCGCAGGTTCGCATCCAGATGAGTCAGGTAGGCGTCATTCTCGATGGCATCAGCCCCTGGATGCGTCATTCGATCCAACCCCGCATAACTCCCAAGGAGATTACTCACTGCGTCACGGATCTCGAACGTCAATCTAGGCTTTTTACCAAGGATAGAAACCTCCGCCAAAGGCGTGGTCACACCAGCAGCCTTGAACGCCAGTGACAACAAAATCAAAGTAGTCGTGCGCTGTTGACCGTCAATCAGCTCGTAAGTGAGCAGCTCTCCCTCATCACGAACAGCTGACAACACACTGCCGATAAAGTACTGAGGCTCCCTTGTCATGAAGGCGTCCCGGATATCGTCAAACAGTTTAAGTACATCCTCATCACGCCATACATACGGGCGCTGATAGCTGGGAATGACGAAGGCCATACCGCGAGTGCGGACCGCTGCCAGCGTCAGCACCTCGGTGCGCACATGATGCTCCGCAAGCGCCCTCATCTCCGCCCTCCCACAATTTGCTGGTGTAATGCAGCAGCGAAGCCACTTTCGTACTGCCCTGCATCCAACTGCAAACCAAACTCCTTGCAAACTGCGTCCATAAACCGCCGCTTCACACTGTTCTTGTCCAAATTGCTTGAATCCACTCTGAGGTTGAAGCTGTCCAGGAATTCAAAGCACTGCTCGGGGGTATAGCTGGCGGCGATCCAGTCCAGAATCGGATACTCTCGAACAAAGGCCGGAACAGAGTTCTCACGCACAGACTTTTGATTACTCACTCGTCTCGAATACACCACACGAAACAGCTTCTTAGCCGCTCGCTCCAGCTGGTTTTCACCAAACTGGCTGATATAAAGCAGAAGGCAGGCCTCGTAGAGTTTTTCGAGATAGCCGCAACCAGACAAACCTTTTAGCCACTCGATGAACTGCTGATATTCGCGCAGATGCGGCAGGTCAGGCCGCTGCCAGTAACGCTGATACAAGCCTTGAAAGTAGGCAAGATAACGTATGGTGTTGATGCCTTCATTCAAAGGCTGGCGCACCTCGTAGCCCTGCTGATCGGCGTGCTGGAACACCTCCCCGGCAAGCCCGACCTGACGGCGAATACGTCCGTAGGCGACATCGCCGCCGATGCCGACCTGCTTCGCCAGCTCGGCAACGATACAGTCACGCATTAACTTGGTTTGATTATGAGAGGGTAGCTCCCGAGAGCCGATGCTTTTCCAAAATCGCCCCTTGAGCAGAGCGCCAACGGTACTGTCCAGCGGCCCCATGGCCTCCCACTGCCGGGCAAACTGCGGTTGATGCAGTTTCTCAACCGCCCGTAAATGATGCGCCTTGATGATATCCGGCCCACCCAGCCGCACGCCGCCAGTGTTCTGGGTCTCAAAGAAGCGATAGGCATCGTCTTCGGACTGGGTAATCACCAGAGAGAATTGCAGCTTGTTAAAGTCGATCTGGCTTTTCACACGATCCAGACGGTCGCCGAGCCATTGGAGGTTGTGCTTGATCTGCTGCTGGCTGATGGGGTGCTCATAGACTAGGCCGCCAATGCTCAACGGGGCAGTATCAAGCAGGCAGCCCATCAGCGCTAGGGTGGTGATGCGCTGCTGGCCATCGATGATATTCAACCGGTCGCCTTCCTGATGCAGGATCAGGCTGCCTAGATAGTAAGGTAGTTCGGTGTCTCGCCGTTTATGTAACGCGATATCCTCTAGCAAGATATCCAGTTGCATGTCCTGCCAGCAATAGGGGCGCTGGTATTCCGGTATAGTCAGCTTTCCCACCAATGTTTCACCACTGCTGGTGACGATGGCACCAGCACTTAAGGTTGACTCTGGATTCAAGCACTCCGAGAAAAGTTGAGCGGCACTGCAAGTGGCGACCTGAACTGTCATAGCGGATCAGGCCTCCGCCTTGCTCAGTTCAACCAAAACATCCGTAGACCACTTCTGCTCAGCATTCATCACGTTGGCCTTCTGGAATCGCTCAGCCATCAGCATTAGCTGATCGTTCACAGACTCTGTGAAGTCGAACCAAACCTCTCTCGACGACGCATAGCGCAGCAGCCAGTAGCCCATTCCCTGGTCAAACCGCACTTTCAAGCGCTGTCCATCTGTAAACTCGACGAGCAGTTTGCGATGGTGGGGCACTTCGCGATTGGAGGCCTGAATATCGAGCTGAACCTTTGCTCCGGTTTTGACCGACAGCCACATGCGTCCAAACTCCTCGAAGTCGTCAATACTAGGCCAATCGTCAAAGACTCTTCGGCTTTCCCCACGTGGCTGCTTGAACAGCGTTTGGACATGCACGTCAGCGTCAGTAGAAAGGCGATCCTTGAAAAAACCCAGAATGGAGCCCAGCAGGCTCACTGATGGCGGATTCTGGAAGTAACGATCACTATATGAAAGCGACGCGACTGTGCCTGACTTAAGCAAAGCATCAATCGTCGGGTTGCTTGCTGCGATAAGCGACCAGAAGCGTTGGCCAAAGTCGCTGGCAGGCCCATTGAGCTGATCAAAGATCTCAATATCCAGGGTCGAGGCATTAGCCACACTACCTGGTAAAGCCATACCCAGCTCCGCAGGTACCAGGTTTGCCAAAGGCTGAAGCCGAGATACCACAACCAAATCCGCACCCTGATGCCAGCCATCACCCGGCAAGGTCGACTGCGATGATCGGGTAGCGATCGTCGCCAACCCGCTACTCTGCACAATCTGGGCAACCACATGAGGCCACGTGTCCGCCACATCGTGACATATGTTGATGCCGATCGACTTAAGTCGGCGAAGATCTTGAAGGACCTCGTCGCTGTGCTCGCCACGTGGAATCACAAGGGTCACATCCAGCTCATCGGAAAGCAGGTAGTTGTAAAGAGCACGACTAAACTGAGGTGCCAACATATCCCAGTCACATGACTCCCCGCTCGCCCAGAGCACTATTCCGCTGGCGCCCTCGTTGATGCAACGCCGCAGCACCTGCTCAATATTACCGGGAGCGTAACGGGCGTCCTCAAGGGATAGCTTGTCCTCTTGCGCTAGCCCGACATGATGTTCGAACTCATCACCCAACCACTCCAGGGCCGACTGACGATCAATCTTGTCGTGATCATGCCGCGTGTGTGAGTCCAACAGACAGTCGCTGCAGCCGTGCTGGCAACTCGAACACCGGAGCCGTTCGACCATCCCCTTCATTAGTGGCTCTACATGCAACGGAGCACTGGTCGCGAATCCTGCGCCACCGCTGATCACGTCATACAGCTGAATAACGAGTGCAGCATCACCGGATTCCAACCGTGCCGGCCGCGTAGAATAACCTAGCTCTGATGCAGATATACCCAGAATGCTGGCGAGCGAATTACGCAAGGCAATGGAGAGAGTGATCCCGACAGTACGCCCCAATTCGGAATCAGGTAGATACTCGCCAGTAACAGGGTGACGCAGCAGGACTTCAAATACGTCGGTGTAGGTTGTCGCCCCCAGCGTCACATTAGCGAGCAAACTGCCGGCGCCCGGGCAAGGCATCCTCTTGTTGTTGTCGTCTTTGTCCTCTTTGGTCGGGCGCGGGGAAACGTGATCCGACGACGGAGACAATGACGGCGGAAACTGGTCATGCGCCACCATGGACTCGGCGCGCCCACAGCTCATGCAAAGTGCATAACCTGCGCCCGTGGCACCCAAACTGTGATTGAAAACCCGACCATTCACTCCATAGGCCATACTTCCAAGCGCCGGATTTGGCAGCGGCACACTCGCCGCATCAACAAAGATCCAAGACGGCTCAACCGGTATATAGCGCTGATGCTCGATGTCATTGGTAGCATTCACATAAGCGTCTGTGACGAACCCTGCAGGCTCGAGGACCTTACGAGTATTGCTTGCTTTAATGCTCGCTCCACACTTGCGGTTCGTACAAATTAACGCATCGCCCTTTACCAGCCCTTCTTCGTATCCCAGGCTACCGCAGGCGTCACAGCGCCAGGCCATATTCAGCTTTTGTGCCTCGTTGGTGTCGGCGTTGATGTTGTGCCAATGAAGCGAAACGCCAGCGGAACGGAACACACGCCCATCGAGCACAATGTCAGCCCCCGGAGCATACTCACGGATCGCAATAGAAAGGTTCCGAGAAGGCAGCCCCTTGTAGCGGGCCACGTTGTCCTCGCGGTCTCGTTTTGAGCTGGAGTCACTTTGCTTGCTACGGAAATAATCCTCGATGGTGAAGTTGTCGAAATTAACAACATCGGTCGGGAAGCCGTATCCCGGCAAGAAGGTTCGAGCGGCCAGGTCGCGCAACAGATACTCTTTGCAATGCCTGTTTTTCTCCATCCTCAGGCGCTTCTGGTAAGGGCTGTCCGGTTTGGCCTGTAGCTCTTCCCCGACCAGATAGCGATACTCGTCCAGCCAGCGGGCCTGAAGCGCTTTGATGGCTTCTGCCGTTGTACGACGAAGCTGATCCGCCGAAACGCCATTCAATGCAGTCCCTTTTACAAGCGCTCGCAACGCGTCATCAGCGGTGGATACCGCCACGCTCAGCCACTCGATGAAACGCGTACATTGAGACTGGCCGGCGTCTTCACTAAAGAACCATTCGGTGTTGAGATTCGTACGTTCGGTTTGTGTGGTACCAACCATCTCATGCCAAAAGGTTGCCAGCAGCAGCGAGTTCACATGCCGTTGCACCAACCGTTCAGAATTCAAAGCTACTGCGGGCGCAGGGATCTTGGTTTCGAAAGGCCAAGATGGATTAGTAAACACCTGCTGGTCATGCGGATTGTTCTTACAGAGCGTGTAAGACAAAGCCCTGGATTCCTTGCTTCGTCCAGCACGACCAGCACGCTGAAGATAGTTTGCCGGGTGCGGTGGCACGTTGTTCATCACAACAGCAGAAATACCGCCAATGTCGACGCCCATCTCCATTGTGGTGGAGCAGTTCAATACGTTGATCTGCCCTTTCTTGAACATATCCTCATATGTTTCCAAACGCTCTGCAGCCTGTTGGGCAGAGTGCTCGGCCGTGCGGTAATAGAACCCGCCTTCGACGGTGCGGTCACTAATGTCCGTCCAGTGAACCGCCCCGGGTTTCGCGGAGGCTGTTTGGTTTAAGTCAAGCCGCCACCTTGGAAGCCTGACTGGCTAGTTGCCGATAGTAGTTTGCCTCAGCCTCTGCCGGCGGTATATATCCGATGG
>Ga0105357_10001404_pt1 | contig 12949 bp, 12 predicted proteins | sample GOMGulsemesocosm_4_FD_83660 | JGI IMG/M metagenome (GOLD analysis project Ga0105357, IMG submission 83660) | Methane-oxidizing microbial communities from mesocosms in the Gulf of Mexico - GOM15B Gulf of Mexico | ecosystem: Environmental > Aquatic > Marine > Cold seeps | place: USA: Gulf of...
TGGAGAGGTCAAAGGTGCCGTTGTGGATGGGGTACAACCAGCGCCCCTTGAGATCGAGAAACGCCTGCAGGGTCTGCTGCGGCAGCATGTGCACGTACTGCCAGCGCGGGTTGTAGGCGCCGGTTTCCAGAAACGCGATATCGAACGGGCCGTGGCGCTCACCGATCTCGCGAAAACCATCGAAGTAGCCGGTATCACCACTGAAGAATATCGTCAGATCGCCTGTCTTTAGCACCCAGGAACACCACAACGTGCGGTTACCATCAGAAAAGCCGCGCCCGGAGAAGTGCTGCGCCGGAGTCGCCGTTGCCTGCACGCCGCCGATGCTGACGTCATTCCACCAGTCCAGTTCGCACACCTTCCCCGGCGGCACGCCCCAACGCACCAGCGTGGCCCCTACTCCAAGCGGCGTAATGAACCGCTCGACCTTGTGCTGCAGCCGGCAAATTGCAGCATGGTCCAGATGATCGTAGTGATTGTGTGACAGCACTACCACCTTGATGGGCGGCAGCTCGTCAATCGAGATTGGCGGCGCGTGGAAGCGCTTGGGACCAAACCACTGCACCGGGGAGGCGCGCTCGCTGAACACCGGATCGGTAAGCCAGAACTCGCCGTTCAGCTTGAACACCAAGCTCGAATGGCCCAGCCGCCATACACTGTTATCTGGCGCTGCAAGCAGGTCATCGCGGGTCAGCGGCTGAACCGGAATAACCCGATCAGGTACCGTGCCGTCGGGTTTGTTGAAGATAAAGTCTCGCCACACAACCAAGCCCTGACGAAAGCCCATCGGTGCGCGCGACGCCTGGTTGCGAAAACGATCATGCCGAAACTGTGCCGACTCCGGGTACACCGGCAATGTCGGTCGCAGCGCCCCGGTGAGCAAAGCCCGCGCCGCTGCCACCAGCGATACCAGCACAGCTATCAAACGCACGGGCCGCCAGTCGGCAAACCGTCTAGTAACCCCCGTCTCATCAGTGTTGCTGGCGTTGCTGTCACCTTGCTTCATTACGGCTGTACCTCAGTTGACCGGTCCGGAACCCATGAAGGAACTTAGGGCAGCATTCGCTATCCTGCCATTCTCTTTAGATGGGGATAGGTTCCCGGATTACTACCCGGTCAAGGTAAAACCAGCAAGATTTCACACCTGAATACAGCCTGCTCCAGGGTGTCGCACTAGAAATTGATGTAATTAGGTACAGCCGCTACGTGCATCGGTTGGTCGAAACCTTTTCCGAAAACCACAGAGCCGCCGGCCAGGCCAATAAGCGTTCGCGCTGGCAGTGCGTCAGAAATTATTCGGCGCTTTGCGCCTCACCCGGCGGAACTACCATCGCTGCGCTCTGACAGCCCTTCGCTTGCTAAGCAAGCTGGGTCGAATGGGGGCGGGGCTCGTCGAGAGCTACCCTGATAAATAAAAAAGCCCAGCTAGGCTGGGCTTTTTTATTTATTGGCGAACATTCAGACTACATCAGTAGTAATTGCCAATTAAATCAAAAGCTTATATAGTAATCAGTTGATCTTCAAAACAGCGAAATGCTGTAGTTGAGTATCAGACGATTCTGGTCCACATCCCTATTCAGGTTGCTGCGGTAGGTAGCGTTACGCCACAAGACTCCCAGATTTCTGAGCGGGCCACTTTGTACGGTATAGCCAATATCCGTGTCACGCTCCCACTCTTTACCGGAAGAACCTGCGGACTCGAAACCCTCACCGGTGGTATAGCGCGTCATCAGTTTCAAACCGGGAATACCTATCTTGGCAAAGTCGTACTCATACTTTAACTGCCAAGACTTTTCATCCGGCGCAGCAAAGTCGGCAAGCATGACATAGTTAACCAAATAGGCGTCAGTGTCACCAAGATAAGCAAAACCGGTATCACCGCGCATCTCCTGATATGAAGCAGAAAGCGCGTGCCCTGCCACCATGTAAGTGAAGCGCCCGCCCATTGCGGTGTTGTCGATGTTGCTATTACCGTCTTCAAGTGAGCGCGCGACACGCAGATCTGTTTTCAACACCTGGCCATGGCTCAAAGGTGCTGTGTACATAAGGTTTATCGTGTGCTGCTTGTAGTTATTGTCCAAATGACCATAGCTGTACCCGGTAAGCAGGTTGTCAGTCCAGTTGTACGCCGCATTGGCATAGTTGAACTCGTCAGAGGTCCGGGTGCCGCTGCTGCCTTTTGCGCGAACCGTCATATCCTGATTGCCCGAGGAGTTACGGAATTTCGTCTGAGTGAGTCGACCTACGGTCAGCGAGAGGTTATCGATATCGCCTGAGTGCAGCTGATAACCCTGGAACGTCTGCGGTAACAAACGGGTATCGCTGGACATCACCACCGGCAGCTTGGGTATCAGGGTGCCGCCACGCAGTGTGGATTGTGCTACCCGTGCTTTCAATGTGGCACCAAGACTGCTGTATTCATCGGGCGCACCATCACTACCCGTCGGCAGTAACAGTGTGCCGGTACGGCCACGACCGGAATCAAGCTTGACGCCGAGCAACCCAGTCGCATCAACGCCAAAACCTATCGCGCCGTCAGTAAAACCGGACTGGAAATCCAGACGAAACCCTTGCGCCCACTCTTCCGCCTTGGATTGCGCTGCGCCCTCCTGCCGATTGTCACTATTCATGTAAAAGTTGCGCAGCCCGAGGGTGGCCTTGCTGTCACCCACAAACGCAGCCTGAGCCAACCCAGGCAACATGCATGCAGCCATACCCAGAGCAGTAGCGTGGATCATTCTTGTTTTAATCATGTTGTTCTCCATTGCACTATTTAGTGTTGTTATGGGCTGCCGGGGCGTGCCGCCCTTGGCTAACCTTGCAAAAGCAGGCATTGCCCGCCAGATGATCAGCCCGGAGAAAATCACTCCGGGAGGGTTTCTTCAGGCAGCACAAACCCGCGCCGCTTGAAAAAGCAGCCTCAAGAAAATGAGGGTTAATCTGTTGTCGCGTCTTACGGACGCGAGGTCCGTCAGCCAGCGAGCGACATGCAGGACACGGCGTGCGGGCTTACCCGCTCATCAGCCTTCAGCCTTGATGGTGGCCGCGCGTTTACCTGAGCGCTGACGGAACACCGCCACCAGTGACAGCACCAAAAACAGCAGGGTGATAGCCATAAACAGCGCACTGGGTGTACTACCAACAAAGGTTGTGTAATCCCCGCGTGATAGACGCAGTGCGCGACGGAAGTGCTCTTCCATCATCGGTCCGAGAATGAAGCCGAGCAGCAGAGGCGCCGCCGGGTAGCGCAACTTGATGAGCACGAATCCAACCAGACCAAATACCAGGGTGGTGTAGATATCGAATACGTTAGAACGGATGCTGTAAACACCAATGCAAATGAAAAAAAGCATGGCGGGATACAACAGGTGATATGGGATGGACAGCATCTTCACCCACAGTTTGATCAACGGCAGGTTCATCAGTAGCAACATAATGTTGCCGACCCAGAAGCTAGCAACCAGACCCCAGAAAATTTCTGGCTGAGAGGTTACCAACAGCGGTCCAGGGGTCACCCCGTGCAGTATCATCGCGCCCAGTAGCACGGCCATCACCGCGTCGCCGGGGATTCCCAAACTCAGAGTTGGAATAAACGCTGCCTGCACAGCTGCGTTGTTCGCCGACTCAGGGGCGGCAACCCCTTCTATCGCGCCTTTGCCGAAACGTTCCGGGGTCTTGGACAACTTCTTCTCAGCCGCATACGACATGAATGCAGCGATTGCTGGCCCAGAACCGGGCAATGCGCCAACAAAGGACCCCAGCAGCGAGCCACGCGTAAGCGTCTTCCAGATACCTTTCATTTCGTCACGCTTGGGCAGCATGGAACGCATGGTGAACTTGCCGACCGGAACATCCGATGCACGCTGTTTCTGGCTAAGATTCACCAGAATTTCCGCTACGCCAAACATGCCCATGGCAATCGCCACCAGGCTGATTCCATCAGCAAACTCCAGCACGCCGAAGGTGAAACGCTCCATACCCGAGGTCATATCCGTGCCGACCAGTCCCAGCAGCAAGCCCACAACGACCATCAGCAAACCCTTGACCGGCGATCCCACCGACAACGAGGACGCCGCCACCAGGCCCAGCAACATGATGGCAAAGTAGTCTGCGGAGCTGAACTGCAGCGCCAGCGAAGCCAGCATCGGGGTGAAGCCCATCACCAGCAGGATGGCTACATTACCGCCAACAAAGGAGGCGATCATGGCCGTAAACATAGCCACACCGGCGCGCCCTTGCTTGGTCATTGCGTTGCCGTCCAGGCAGGTTACCGCGGCGGATGCGGTCCCCGGCATGTTGAGCAAAATGGCGGCGATGGAGCCACCATACTGTGCGCCGTAAAAGATGCCCGCCAGCATGATCAGGGCTATCGGTGGCGACAATTGGTAGGTCATCGGCAAGGCCAGCGAGATCGCCGCCAGCGGCCCGATACCAGGCAACACGCCGACAAAAGAGCCGACCAGTACACCCAGAAAGCAGAACAGCAGCCCTTGAAATGACAGCGCCGTATCAAAGCCCAGCGCAATATTAGAAAGAATATCCATAGGGTTACCAGTTGATGGCAGGAAGAGGAAGGCTGAAAGCCTCGATGAACAGCAGTACGCCCATAGCCGACAGGGCGATGGCGTTGATCACCGTGGTCTTGGCTCGCAGCGGCCCCTCCGCAAGGGAGGACAGCAGCACTAGAATCACGGTTGCAGGGATTAGCCCGGCCGTCTCCAGAGCCAACGCAAACCCGACCATGCCTGCCGATATGGCTAGTAGCGGGCGCGGCACCCATAGCACATCAATAGCGGCGTCCCGCACGCCTTCCAGCGCTACAAAAAAAACAATAACCAGCATCAACAAACCCAAGGCTACTGGAAAAAATCCAGGTCCTATGTTGCGAGCACTGCCGACGTCATAGCTGAACCCGCTGACGACGACATACCCACCCGTCACCGCGAGCAGGCCAGCCACGCTTAGTTGCGGCCAATTAATGGAGTTACGCATTGTTTTTGTCTCCATATTGATAGTCCCCTGCGCTACAGACTGCGCACAGGCTTCCCTTAGTAGCTGCCTCTGCCGGCAAGGTTATGACTCTTGTCCGAAGCCCCCTTCAAGCTCGCGGCCAACTGATCCGCGGCACGTGCCAGCAAGGTGCTGTCGACGCCGGCGGCGACAAAGGTACAGCCCTGCGCCAGCATCTCGCTGGCCAGCGCAGTGCCAATCGCTAGCGTGCCGGCGGCCTTGCCGGAGAGGCGTATCTGCCGAATGCTGCGCTCAACCAAGGCGCGTACATCCGGGTCGGCCAGGCCACCCGACTTGCCCATATCTGCGGCAAGATCAGCCGGGCCGATAAACACACCGTCGACGCCTTCAACCGCGGCGATAGCTTCGAGGTTCTCAACACCAGCTCGGCTTTCGATCTGCACTAGTACGCAAATCTCGCTTTCTGCTTCCTGCATATAGTTGTCAATGCGCCCCCAGCGGGATGCACGCGCCAGACCTGCACCCACCCCACGTACACCACGCGGCGCGTAACGTGTCGCCGCGACAATGGCAGCTGCCTGAGCAGCGCTTTCCACCATAGGCAACAGCAGCGTGGTAGCGCCGATATCCAGTAGCTGCTTGATCAGCGCGCGGTCATCATTCACCGGACGTACCACCGGATGCACCGGGTAAGGCGCCACCGCCTGCAATTGCGCCAGCAGAGTACGGAGATGATTTGGAGCGTGTTCGCCATCCAACAGCAGCCAGTCGAACCCGGCGCCAGCGCAGATCTCGGCACCGTAGCCGTCTGCCAGAGCGCTCCACAAACCGATCTGCTGATCCCCTGCGAGCAATGCGCGCTTGAAGCTGTTTTGCTGGAGTTTCATTATTGTCCCTCTACTCAAACGAATCGAAAGCCTACGGCGCCCAGAGGGCCGTAATCGATATTGAAGGTATCGCCAGCTACTGCAGCTATCGGGCGGGTAAAAGACCCGCCCAGCATCACTTCACCGGCCTTCAGGGTAACGCCGTAAGGATGCAGTTTGTTCGCCAGCCACGCCACGCCTCGGGCCGGATGCCCCAGAACACCGGCGGCAACCCCGGTTTCTTCAACTACGCCATTGCGCGAGCAGATGGCCGAGCACCAGCGCAGGTCTATGTCCATGGGTCCAACAGGACGCCCGCCCAGCACGATTCCAGCGTTGGCTGCGTTATCCGATATAGTGTCCTGCACCTTGCGCGGTATGCCGGTCTCTGGATCTACCTGTTGAATGCGGGCATCAATAATCTCAATGGCCGGCACCACAAATTCGGTGGCGCGTAGTACGTCCATCACCGTGCAGTTGGGGCCTGAAAGGTCTTCACCCAGAATAAAGGCCAGCTCGACCTCCACTCGCGGCACGATGAAGTTGCGCATCGGAATATCGCTGCCTTCCTCATAGAACATGTGATCCAGCAGAACGCCATAGTCAGGCTCGGAGATACCCGAGGAGTTCTGCATGGCCTTGGATGTCAGGCCGATCTTGCGACCGCGTGCTACGTGCCCAGCAGCCAGCTTGAGTTCGACCCATTGCTGCTGAATCTGATAGGCGTCCTGAATAGTCATCTCGGGAAATTCGCGAGACAAATGCCCCATCTGGGTACTGTTCTGCTCTGCCTCATACAGGCGACGAGCCGCCTGCTCTATATTCTGTTGCGTCAACATCGGCGTGTTTCTCTATCAAGAAGTGGGGGCAAGTTCATCGCGAATGATGGTATTTCTGAGCCGTCCGATGCTTTCTATTTCGGTTACCACTTCATCACCCGGCATCACATTGATGGTGCCGTGCGGCGTACCGGTAAGAACCACGTCGCCGACGTTCAGCGTCATGAAGGAGCTGAAATACTCGATCAGATACGGCACCTTGAACAGCATGTCGCGCGTGTTTCCCTGCTGAGTCACTTCGCCATTAACAAGCGTGCGCAGTTCCAGTTGCATCGGATCAGCAACATCGGCAGCGTCCACCACCCAAGGGCCTATCGGCGTGCAACCATCGCGGCTTTTGATCTTGAAGTTGGGCCGGTAAAAACCTTCCAGATAGTTGCGAATGGCGTAGTCGTTGGCCACGGTGTATCCGCCGATGTAATCGTAGGCATCGGCCTGCGATACATTCCGCGCAGTGCGGCCGATGACCACCGCGAGCTCGCACTCGTAATGCATCATGGACGCGTCGTCCGGACGGATGGTAAACGCGTTGTGGCCCAACAGCGTGTTAGTGGATTTGAGAAACACCATTGGCTCAGTGGGTAATGCAGAGGCTATTTCTGCTGCGTGATCTGCGTAGTTGAGTCCCAATGCAAAGATGGTCCCAGGTTCAACCGGCGGCAGCCACACTACTTCGTCTTCATTCAACAGAGTGCCGTTGGGCAGGCGCACCTTATCTCCCGTTGCGGTGACCTGATGAATAGCACCTGCATAGGCTATGCGTCCTCGTTTCATGACCTTCCCCCCACAATGTCCTGCTCGCGCACCAGCGGATTTTCGAGCTTGCCCAGGCCCTGGATAGCCACGCCGACGATATCTCCAGCGCCTGCCAGCGGTGCGCCAGGCGACAAACCGGTGAACAGCACATCACCTGGCTGCAAGGTAAAAAACTGGCTCAGATCGGCGATCAACTGCGGCAACGGTCGCACCAGATCGTCCAACGAAAACTCCTGCACAACCTCACCATTGATCAGTGCCTGAATACGGCTGGACGCGACATTAGGCAACGCCCCGGCGGGCACGATCCACGGACCTATAGGGCAGAAGCCATCCCGGTTCTTCGCATGCAACGGCTGGCGGAACAGGCTGTCATGCGGCACAGTGATGTCGTTGACCAGCGTGTATCCGCTAACGTACTGCATAGCCTCCTGCTCGCTGACGCGACTTGCTGCACGGCCGATCACCACACCCAGCGCCGCCCCAACAAGTACCTGCGTAACATCGGCAGACAGCGGAATAGGCGCGCCATGACCGATAAAGGTGTTCGGCGTTTTCAAGTACATCACCGGCGCGGAGGGCATGCCGCCGTACGGTGGCTGATTCACCTTGTCTCCCAGCGCATCCAGCTCCTGACGAAAGTTCAGCAGGGTGCCGTAAACCGCCCCCTTCACCGGTACATCCCAGTGGCAGGACGACAGTGCGACAGAACGGCCGCCAAACTGAACCCGATCAGCCTCGATATCAACCAGCACCTCAGCCGGTGGCGCCCCTCTAGGGCGAGCAAATGCATTAATCATGTTGACTCCAGTAATCGAAATGTATGACCGGCCTAACTGGGCCGACCCAGCTCCGCCAGGCGTTTTGCTATCTGAGCGGCCTGCAACTGCATGAGCGGAACGACACTCGCGAGGCGTTCTGGCGTCAGGCGCTCAGCCATAGCGGAAACCGTGATGGATGCTGTCACCTGCTGGTTGCTGAACACCGGCACTGCAACGGCACGGGTACCGGGAACCACGCCGGTTACCGCATAGGCGTAACCCGCGGCGCGGGTGGTATCAATGCGGCTACGCACTTCGTCCAGGGTGAGTTGGTGCATGGCAATGCGCTGTTCGTTACCAATCAGGACTTCCTCGACCTCCTCCTCTCGTGCGAAGGCAAGCAATACCTGACCCGAAACACTGATCCCGAGCGGTCTACGAGCACCCACCTCGATGGACAGCACCTTGACCGGATAACTGCCGGTTTTGCGGTCGACGCAGATCGAATCAAAACCGCTGCGAATGGTCAGGAATACGGTGTCTCCTGTCTGCTCGGCAATATGTCGCAGATAGGGCTCGGCAATGCTCTTGACCGGCAGCCGCGCCACCCGCGATAAGCCCAGTAGAGAAATCTCCGGACCGACCATATAGCGACGCGTTGCGCCATCCTGCTCAACAGCGCCTTCCTGCATGAGTACCTGCAAGATGCGATGCGCAGTCGGTCGGCTGATGCCGGACAGCTCGACAATGTCAGTCAGCCGTACGCCATGCTCTTGCCCGGTCGCCAGCACTCTCAGGATCGCAACGGCGCGCCTAATGCTCTGCGCGCCGCCTACACTGTCTGAAGGCATTGAAACTCGCCTCTTGTTGTTGTGAATGTTTGCCGTGCCCAAGCGCCGGTCAGCGCTTGTCGGTCATGACCGTTTTGGGTGTCTGGGCAATCGCCTGCTTGGTAATGATTTCACCCAGCCCCGCATAATGTGGGCCGGCAATTCGGCAAACGGGGTCAAGTCTGGCTGTCTCGATGCGCCCTTCATCGTATAAGTCGTCACTGACGTGAATGCTGCTCACCTCACCGACAAAAAATTCGGCTCCGGTATCACCAAAGCTGATGACTCTTTCAAGGCGGCATTCAAGGCTGATGGGGGCGATTTTCAGGCGTGGCGCTGCGATATCGACGGACGCCAGCGTCTCAAGACCCAAGGCCTCAACCTCACTCTCATCTTCGGGGAACTCAATGGCGCTACGATGGATCAGGTCGGTCATCGACAAATTGCCGATATTGACAACGAAGTCTCCGGATCGGCGAATATTTCTGGCCGTATCCTTTTCTTTGCCTGCCTTACGGCCAATGTTGACACCAATCATCGGCGGACTATTTGAAACGAAGGTAAAGCAGCTAAAGGGAGCCAGGTTGACCAACCCGGACGCCGAAAGGGTACTTATCCAGGCAATCGGTCGTGGAACGACAATGCCGCTCATAAGACGATACATTTCCTGCGGGGTCTGCGTACGAGTATCAATTAACACGGCTCACCTGTTGTTTTTATTGCGAGAAATAACGTTCAGCAAAACTAAGGCGCATGCCGCTTTGCGGTCAATGCGCGATGGGCTGTTTTGTCCACAATGCGGACTTATCCTTAATTGAATGGACATCAAGAACGTTAGAGAACTGCATCAACCACAAAAACCAGGCACAGAAAAACAAATAACCATATGATTTAATTAATAAAAACTCTAACCCCCTCCATCACGCCACTCAATCAACCGAAATACCTCGGCGTACTTTCCACGGGAAAAAAGAACAGCAAAGTCCACATTACGGACATATATACGTCTTTTGAGTTGCCTTGCTCGGGCTCAAACTGGAAAGTTATAGGCAGTCGGCTAAGCGCATTCGCTGAAGCAACCGCTGCTTGCTCCCCAACAAAAACAAATGGAGAAGAAAATTGAAAATCGCACTCTGCCTGGCAATCCTGTTTTCACTACTCATTGACTCAACCGCCTATGCCGATAGCTGGCCCAGCCGCCCGGTTCACTTGATTGTGCCCTACCCTCCCGGCGGCAACGTTGATCTCACCGCTCGTATCCTTGCCGACTATATGCAGGAGCACTACGGGCAGCCCTTTGTAGTTGAAAACCGCCCCGGTGCTGGCGGCATGATCGCCGGCGCTTACGTCGCCAAAGCCAAGAACGATGGCTATACCCTGTTTGTAGCACCCAATGGGCCCGTGCTCTTCAGCCCGCTGATCTTCGGCCGCGAAACTTATAACTGGCGGGAAGATTTTGCCCCCATTGGCTCCATCACATTTACCTCACTGGTTCTACAGGTGAACAGCAAGTTAGGCGTTAGCAGCGTCAAGGAACTGTTTGACCTGGCCAAAAGCAAGCCCGGCGAGCTGAATATGGCGTCGCCTGGCGTTGGCACCCAGAACCACATGGTCAGCGAAATGCTACAACGCAGTACTGGCGCACAGTGGAGCACTATTCAGTACAGCGGCAATGCACCGGCAACCACAGACCTGTTAGGCGGCCATGTAGATTTCAACTTTGATCAGCTGACGGTCGCCAAACAGTATGTAAACAGTGATCAGCTGCAGCGCCTGGCCGTCACCTCAGCCAAACGTCAGCCAGCGCTGCCAGACGTACCGACACTGGCCGAACTGGGATACGAGGACGCCATCGCCGAAACCTTTACCGGGCTGTTCGCGCCCGACGGCACGCCTGAAGAGGTCCTCGACAGTCTCAGCAGCGCGCTGACGGACATGCTTGGTACGGATAAAACCATCACCCGTTTCGACACCATGGGCACCGAAGCACGCGCCATGTCACGCAGTGAATTCACCGAGTACCTGACCAGCAACTACGACAAGTGGAGCAAGGTTATCAAAGAGGCTGACATCAGCCAGTAATCCTCCGCTTTGGCATCCGTGTAATCGTTTCGATACGCGGATGCCTTTTTATTCATTCCACACGCTTTCCAGCGTTTTTAATCAATCACTGGTTAACACTATCGAGAGTCAACAGCATGCAACGCCGAATGAGCATCCACATTGATGAGCTGAAACACGAAAACCCCATCCCTGCCGGTTGCCGCGTGGGCAATTTGATAACCACCGGCGTTATCAACGGCGTAGATCCTGAAACCGGACAAGTTGCCGATGGAGTGGAAGCACAATGCGCGCACATGTTTCAGCACGTACGCCGGATTGTTGAAGCTGGCGGCGGCAGCACCGACGACATCATCAAAATGACCGTATGGATGCAAGACCGCTCCCAGCGCGAGCACCTCAACCGCGAGTGGCTGGCGATGTTCCCCGACGAACACTCGCGTCCGGCCCGCCACGCGGTGCAAAGCTCCGAGAAGTCAAAATTTCTTATTCAGTGCGTGTTTGAGGCCGTGTTGGCCGATTGAACCCAGCAAGGTCTTACGCAGGAGCTCCCTATGCCCCAGTACCACCCGTTCCATCCAGTTCCACGCACCCCTAATGCGAAGCCGCCAGCTCTTAGCTGCGACTCGCAATTTCATGTTTTTGGTCCAGCCGATCGCTACCCGGTACGCCCCGGTGCAGCTTTTGAAATGCCCACCGCGACCATAGACAACGCTCTTAAAATGCACCGGGCACTAGGTATTGAACGTGGCATCATCGTTCAGGCCACCACCTATGGCGCAGATCACAGTGTCGTGCTCGATGCCCTCTCGCACGCGGGCTCAAACTACAAGGGCTGTTCCAACGCCATCGTGCTTAAAGAAGGTACCGAAAGCTACATCAACGAGCTAAACCAAGCTGGCGTTGGCGGTGCGCGATTCACCTTTCGGAAAGAGCTAGGCTTGGGGCTGAACCAGAGCGAATTTCAGCGCGCAGCTGACCTGCTGCGCGAGCTGGGCTGGTACGCCAAGATTCAACCTGAAAAAGACGGCATACTGGGTAGCGTCGAGTACTACGAGAATCTGGACATTCCCGTGCTGATCGACCATTTCGGCCGGGTGGATGCAGCTCTAGGTATCAACGACCCCAATCTGAAGAAAGTCCTCGAGCTTTTGGACAAAGGCAATTTTTGGGTAATGCTGTCGCTCGGTGAGAAGATCTCGGTCAATGGCTATCCCTGGGATGACATGCTTCCCATCGCGCGCGCACTCATCGACGCCGCTCCAAACCGCGTTGTGTGGTCCAGCGACTGGCCACACCCGCTCTCCGTAAAGGCGCCGCCCAATGACGCCGAGTTACTCGAACTACTGTATCGCTACGCGCCAACCGCCGCAGAACAGCAAAAGATTCTGGTAGATAACCCAGCAGAACTCTTTGGTTTCACGCGCTGAACAGCACTGTCCACCACGCAATAACGCACAACGTCCTTACTTGCTCGGCTTATCTGGTCAGCCACTCTGACAAACTAAGCCGGGCTCTTCAGCTATGAGGAACCCTGTATGTCTCTCGAAGGCAAATCATTGGTTGGCCAACAATCCGTCGCGGGTAACGATAATTACTTTCAGGCCATCAACCCGTACACAGGTGCCCTGCTGTTTCCCTCCTATGGCAGCATTGCCATAGAGGACATCGACCGCGCCTGCTGTCTGGCGGAGCAGGCGAGCATTGTGTTCAGCGAAACATCGCCACAGCAGCGTGCCCACCTGTTAGAGGGCATTGCAGATGCGCTGGAACAAATTATCGAGCCGCTGGTTGCGAGAGCCCACGAGGAGACCGGTTTACCGGTCGCGCGCCTTCAGGCCGAATGCGCTCGCACCTGCCAGCAA
>Ga0105357_10001408_pt1 | contig 12934 bp, 7 predicted proteins | sample GOMGulsemesocosm_4_FD_83660 | JGI IMG/M metagenome (GOLD analysis project Ga0105357, IMG submission 83660) | Methane-oxidizing microbial communities from mesocosms in the Gulf of Mexico - GOM15B Gulf of Mexico | ecosystem: Environmental > Aquatic > Marine > Cold seeps | place: USA: Gulf of...
AAGATAAACGTTTAAATTAGGTCGGTATTTGTACCATCGAAAAAGCAGATAGTGTTTTTCCCTGCGTGTTTAGCATCATACATAGCCCTATCTGCATGTTGCATAATTTTGTCAGGGTCAAGGTTATTTTCAGGATAAACAGTGATACCAATACTACATGAAAAATAGTGTTCTCTCTTATCGAGGAAATAGGCTTTATTGAGTTCTTGTTGAATTTTTGTAGCCACTATTTTTGCATTCGTTAAGGCAAGCTGAGGGCTTTCTTCAGTTGCATGAATCAAGACTACAAACTCATCTCCCCCTAGCCTCGCTGGCGTATCTTCTTCGCGCAATACTACCTGTAGTCGTTGACCTACTTGAATCAACATTTCATCACCTACGTGATGTCCGTAGGTATCATTTAAAGGTTTAAAATCATCTAAATCTAAATAAATTAACGAGCCATAAACGTTGATACGCTTCGCAATGACTAACTCATGCTCTAGGCGATCAATTAATAAGCGTCGATTGGCTAAAGAAGTGAGGGCATCATAAAATGCGAGTTTTTTAATCTTCGACTCAGCTTCTTTTTGTGCTGTAATGTCAGTTAATAGCCCGACATAATTGATGACACTGCCATCAGCATTTTTTACAGCAGTAATGGTCAGGTATTCAGGGTAAACACGCCCAGATTTGCAGCGATTCCACAACTCTCCTTCATATTGACCTGTTGTTAGTAATTGACTCCACATACCAGTATAAAATTGTTGATCTTGATGACCTGACTTCAAAATGCTCATATTCTGGCCAATTGCTTCTTCAGTGTTGAAACCAGTAAGCTGAGTAAAGGCCTTATTAACCTTAATGATAGTACCCTTAGCATCAGTGATAACAATAGACTCATGCGTTTCAAAAGAAATAGCTAAGATACGCAACTGTTGTTCAATGTTTTTTCGTTTTTCGATTTCTGCTTGTAGTTCTTGAGTTCTCTGCTCAACTAAAACTTCTAAATGCTCGCGGTGCTTGTCTAGTTCGTTTTTAATGGCTTGAGTTTTAAGCGCATTCTCAATTGTTATAGGTAAGAGCTCTAAATAAGAGGATTCAATATCTTTGGTTAAATAATCCGAAGCACCCGCTTTTAACGCCTTAACTGCAATAGCCGCGTTATCGTTACCTGTAATCATAATCACTGGAGTGCTAGATGGGATATGCGGCAAGATATCAAAAGCCGTGCCATCTCCTAAGGCATGATCAGCTAAAACAATATCAAAGCGATGCGTTGATAGTAAACTTAAAGCCTCACTAACTGAGCTAGCAATTTGATAATCATAATTTAGCGCATTTTTTTTAACAAAGCGCTTAAATCCCATTTGGTCAGTTAAGTTATCCTCAATTAATAATACTTGTATAGCGCTTATCAACTGCCTACGGTCCAATGACTATTTAATACTTTAATTGAGCTAAGAAATTCATTAAATTCTATCGGTTTAAGAATGTACCCTGAAATCCCTCCAGAAAAACTGCTATCAACATCTTGCTGCTCTTTAGAAGAGGAGAGTATAAAAACGGGGATATTTTTATAAACACTCTGTTGTTTAAGTTTTTTTAAACATTCATGTCCATTCATTTTGGGCATATTAATATCCAAAATAATAAGGCAAGGTAAGGGCATCTTAGAGTTATCTAAATAGCGAATGACTTCCTCACCATTATTGGCTACAACCAATTCATTTAGCACGTTCAATTTCTTGAATGCACGCTGAACAGTCATAACGTCAACATAATCATCTTCGGCTAATAAAATCGGTTTAATATTATTCATTTTTTATAGATTTAGGTACGCTAAATATAAATTTACAGCCTTGTTTTCCATCTGATTCTAGCCAAATTTTACCCTGCCAATTATGCACAATTTTTTCTATCAAGCTTAGACCAATACCGGTACTTTCTGCTTGATCTTTGGCATTTAATGTTTGAAATAATTGGAAGATTTTTTGTTGATATTGTGGTGCTATGCCAGGACCATTATCGGCAACACAAAAGATCCATTCGGTGGCATTATTAAGGCAACTAACTTCAATTTCCCCCAGCCCCTTATCATTATATTTGATGGCGTTATCAATAATATTTTGGAAGACTTGAAATACTCTTAATTTTTCTCCTGTTATAACAGGAAATTGACCTGCAAGGCTAATGCTAATTGTCGGTTGCGGGGCTAAAAAGTTAATGACATCTTCAATTAACTGAGCAATATCAATTAATTCATCTTGTTCATGCAGTCGTCCGACGCGCGAATATTGTAATATTCCTTCAATCATGTTATGCATACGTCTCGCGCGACTGCGTAATAACTGCATTTGCTCTTGGCCGTCAGCATCAAAGGAACAGGCATAATCTTCACTGATCCAGCCAGCTAACTGATTAATTGCGCGTAAAGGTGCTTTTAAGTCATGGGACACAACATAGGCGAAATTTTTTAATTCTTCATTTGCGCTATTGAGTGCTTGTGTTCTTTGTTCAACGCGTTGCTCTAAAGTTTTATTCAGTTGTTTTATCTGTGCTTCACTGGCTCGCGCTTGCTCAAGTAATAAAGTGTTTTGTAAAGCAATCGCAGCTTGAGCGCTTAATAATTTAGTTAATTCAATTTGTTCTTTGGTGAATACTTCGGCTATTAGTTTATTTTCTAAATATAAGACACCCAATACTTGTTGCTTAATTATCAGCGGAATACAAAAAATAGATTTAAGATTTTTGTCTTTAACAGTCTTATCGGTCGTGAAATCACCTTCGCGGGTAGCATCTTTTAAAACTAATAATTGCCCCGTATGATGCACATAATTAACAATCGCAGGTGATAAATCTAAAGCTTCTAATGTTTTATCTTCGGCTAACTGTACGCTAATCTGCTCTTGCTTTTCACCCTTGGCCATTAATTGTAAGACATCGTCTTGCACTACAAGTAAATAGGCTGATTTTGCCCCTAAACGCTCCATTACCGCCTGTAAGATGGTTTCGAGTAAGGAATTAATATTTAATTGCTGAGTAATCGAACGTGTTGCTTGTAGTAAGTAGTCTACATCGAGTTGTTGTGCCAGTCCTTTTGATGATGGAGCATCAAACGTATTTTCTAGTACGATGCCGTAGTTATTCTCAAGCTGTTGAACTTTAACCAAAGCCGAGCAATGCTGATAAGCAATGAGCGATTTATGTAAATAGTAATCCGCTTGATCATTTTGCTGCGCAAAAAGAAGATTCGCTGTTCGCTCACATAGAAAACCTTCTAATAAGGTGAATTTCATAGTCCGCGCAAGATCGATAGCATCTAGGCATAAGCGACGTGTTTCGCTAAAATCACCTGCACAATAATGAGTTTCCATATACATAAAAGCCAAATAAGGCCTTAATATCGGCCCTAAAGATGACCAACTTTTCACTTTCTCTAAACAATCATCTAATATGATTTGTTCATCTTTAGAGGGCTGCAAGGTGTTTAAGCGCAAACTATTAACATACCTAAATACATACCATAATCGATTAAGAATATTATCACTTAGACCACGTAAATAAGGTTCAGCAAGCACCAATAACTTTGCTGATTGTTGATAATCGCCAAGGTAATGCTGGCTAATGCCTGCCAAAGTGTAATAGCCGCCAATTGAAACCACGTGCTTACAGGCTTCCCATTCCTGTATTTTTTCGGCTATTTCCTGTTCTGAAAAAGAGGCTTTACCGGTTATTATCAAATCGACCCAACCCATAACGGCACTCTCGGCAAGCCCAGAAGATAAGGATAAATTAAATTTATTAGAGAAATGGACACATTCAGTCGTTACTAAAGGAATTTTCGCTAAATCGGCGCCTTGATGAATTAAATGCCAAATATACGGACCATAGGACAGTCCAGCATTATATAAATCGCCACAATTTTTACCTCGATGTATGTTTTTCTGACATTGCTCAATAATATGCTCGGAATCACGGCGATTATGCATATTAGTCCATAAAATCCCATTAATACCTTTAGTCGCACCAAAAGTATCAGGATAGCGCTCAGAAAGAGCCCAGCCCAAATCTTCATAGCGAAAGGACATACTATATAGCCCTTGTCGCTGTAAATATAAGCCAACCATAGAAAAACCATAAATCACCGACTCATCAACACCACCAGCAAGGCAGTTTTGCGTAGACTGAATGGCGGATAAATACAGTTGCGGCACCATGCCTGCTAAATAATAATCAGGAATTAGTTCGCTATAAATCCCAGTTTCTATTTGCGTAGCCCTATCGCTACTTGGGGTAATAGATAGAATTCTTTGCCAAATATCGGCTTCAGAGTTATGTATTTGACTAATAATGACGCGTGATTTTTCCAGTGCCAAGGCATCATCAGCAGGTATTTCACGATCAAAAAATTGTAGGCCACGATTACCTAATTTAATCGCTTCTACAAAGTTGCCCATAGAAGATAAACCCGTTGTTTGTTCATATAAACAATCCACTTTATCTATCTCTATTTTTGCTTCTTTGATTAAGGTATTTAAAATTTTGTCAGCAGCTTGCTGGTTACCCAGCGCCATTTTCGTGCGCGCAAGGTATTTATATAAACTAAACAAAAACTCATAATGTTGCGTCCAATCAGGGTAGGGAAACAATAACTTACTTTGCTGGAAAAAAAAGTTGGCATTGTCCATAGCTAAAGCTTTCATAGCCGCAATACCCGCAAAATAATTAAACTCAGCCGCTTGTTGTTTATCTTTATCGCTGTGTAGTTCGCTACTACCGGCAAACAAATGCTCAACAATGGTAAATATATTACTTAATTTACTCAGGTCAGAATGTTCAGGAATTACCTTAATTAAAGCTTTCGCTATTTTGGCATGTATTTTCTTCTTTTCGTTTATATCTAGAAAGCTTTCAGCTGCCGCTTGTACTTGGTCATGGAAAAAGTACACACGCTCTTTATCTTTTAATAAAATATTATGGTTAAAAGCATCGAACAAAGTTTTATACAAATTGTCTTTAGATATCCCCTCTATTAAGGCTAAGTCATCGGCGGAAAAAGTAGCCCCTAAACAGGCGGCAATAGCTAATAACTCACGTGATTCAGGCTGTAATTTTTGTATCTTATCCTTAAATAGATCAAGCGCTGTATTAGGTATCGCAGTATGGCGTAATTGAGCTTCATCCCATGTCCATAGGCCTTGATCACTCAAATGCAAATGTTGATAGTTATGCAACCAACGCAAACTTTCATTCACAAATAAGGGATTACCAGCCGAGGTTTGGTAAATAAGCTCAGCTAAAGCTTGAGTACGAGTAGGGTAGGTATTCAAAATATACGCAGTCATTTGATTGACATCACGCACTGTTAAAGCCTCGAGCCTAATTTCTAACAAGGGAGCGCGATTGGCTTTAACTTTATTAATCAAATAACTAAGACGATGACTACTATCCACTTCATTATGTCGGTAAGCACCAATTAAATAGGTATAGGGATATTCTTCCGGTGAAGTAAACAAACGCTCCAATAAGTCAAAACTAGCGCTGTCGCACCACTGTAAATCATCAATAAACAGAGTCAGTGGATGTTTTTTACTCGCTAAACAGGCTAAAAAATTCTCCGCTACATTATTAAAACGATTACGCGATTCAACGGGGGGAAGCTCTTTCACTTCTGGCTGTGAACCGGTAATTAATTCTAACTCAGGGACTAAATCAATGATTAATTGAGCACTGTCTCCTAGAGCCTGATTAATGCGCTTTTTCCAGTAATCAATTCGCTGTTTATCTTCAGTTAAAAAGGTTTTGATTAAATGAGTCCAGGCCTGAATTAAAGTACTGTAAGGAATATGCTTAGTAAATTGATCGAATTTTCCTGAAGTAAAATAAGCCGCATGCGCAATAATAGGTAACTGTAATTCTTGAATAAGACGTGTTTTGCCTATTCCTGACAAACCAGAAATAAAAGCCGCACGAAATTCACCCGCGCAGGACCTCTCATGCTCACTCAGTAATTGTTTCTTATCAGCATCACGCCCAACCAATAAAGACGGCAGAGTGATTCGATTGCTAAAGTCTTTTTGTTTTAAAGGAAAAGGGTTTATTTCTTGATTAACTTGCCACTGTTGCTTAGCTATCGTCAGGTCAGCAACAAGACCTATGGCCGTTTGATAGCGTTTTTCAGGTGCTTTGTGTAATAACTGCTGAACTATTTTGCTAATTATTATGGGGACTTGTGGGTTTTCTTCGTTAACAGGGCTAGGTATCTCTGCGAGGTGTGAATGAATAATAGTAATGGGATCATCAAGCAAAAATGGGGCTTTTCCTGTCAGGCATTCAAAGAGAATCATGCCTAAAGAATATAAATCAGTTGAATAATTAACTTCTTGCTTAATTCGGCCGGTTTGTTCGGGGGAAATATAGGGCAGGGTGTGTATTCTAAAACTGTCTTGATAAATAAAGTGGCTAATCTGGTTAATATCTAAAATACGAATATCATCAATGATTTGCACCTCTAAAGTCGCAGGCTGAATAATAATGTTTGAAGGTTTAATGCTTTTGTGAATAAAGCCAGCTTTATGCCGTTGTTCAATTTGCTCAGCAATCGCAATAATAATTTTTAAAACACTCGCTAAGTCAAACACAGTACGTTTAGTCAGCCATTCTGATAAAGAAATGCCTGTAACCCACGGCTGGGTTAAACAAATGGTTTCATGTGATGGGCTTTTTAACTGAGGGACGATGCAATGCGCTAGATTAAGATTAGCAAAGTGATCTATTTGTTGTTGTAGGTAATTTTGTAAATCACGACTACAAAATTGCGGTTTTATTTTTTTAATAACCAGTTTATGTGTTGGGCTGGTTTTAAGGTGTGCTTGATAAACGTCAGCATGCATACTTTCGCCTAACAGCGCAGTAACTTCATAATCTAGTAGGTTTTTTAGCATGCTTTATTTTTTGGTGGGGTCTCTGAATATTTACCCAAGAAGAGCAAGATGCTTTTTATGAGCAACAGAGCTTATTTTAAAGGTAGGCTTCCACGGCTTGGCCGTAATAAAATCCCTATGAGGGCGTAACCTAATAAACCACCAGCTTTGCTGGTGGTAACTTAATTATTGGAAAAATTTGGCCAAAGCAGCATTGGATGAGCAGATTAAATGATTTCCTGAGTTATTTCCAAAAGACAGGTGAGTGGCTACAAGACTAGAAAGCACCTGAGTTCATGCGAAACAAAATTGCTAAAATACGTACAATGTCTGCCTCCTTTACCGTAGCTTATGACTTCCCTAGAGCTCACCGAATGAAAAATTCCGTTGATAGGCTAATGGATAGGTATTTATTTACAATGCGTTATTTTCACGGAAAAGAACAAATAGTTTCTGAATATTCGATTCGGTCTTGGGCGTTAATTTATAACTTTTCACCCTCAAACCCAATAACAGTACGACTTAACAAGGAACTTAAAAGTCCAGCTGAACGCCTTAACAGATATAGTTATCATGATAACTGGGTACAAAACTTACTGATCTCAGTTCCCAAAAGGGCGTTTTTTATCCTCCCCTAAATACGGGATAATCAGGATTTAATAACTAAGCCTGACAACGAGGACATAAGGACCCGTCATTCCCGAGGTATTTATCGGGAATCCATTAGAGGTGTTGCCAAATAAAAATTGGATATTTAATATATATTTTATAAATCAATTGCATAAAGAAAAAATTAAAAACCCTTTAAAATCAAATGGTTGCTTATTTGGCAACAGGTCTATTACCTGAGCACGTAGTTTTCAGGTCAAATCCTAATCACGACCAATAATTTCTATAGCATTAGCATCTAAGTCACGTACAAATAAAGCTTTACGCCCTGATTTGCTCATCGAATACACTATACTATTTTCATCTAAAGTTTGGCGTACTAAATCAAAATTATCAACTGTTAAAGCGACATGACGATCTCGGCCACCATGCTCAGGACGGCCAGTCGTAGGATCCATATTAGGTAGTTTAATAATATGTAATTGTTGATTTTCACCTAATTGGAACCAAGCACCAGGAAAACCTAAATCAGGGCGTTCCATTTGTTGTAAGCCAAGAACCTGAGTATAAAAATGCAGTGAAGCTTCAACATCAGAAACCATTAAGCTGGAATGATGCAATAAGAAGTTAAGTTTTGCCATTATGGTAATTTAAGAAAAAGTTAAAGAGAAAAATTGTACAGTAGCTTATCTGTTTATACCAAATTCACTACCGTACACTTTTAATTTGCTTACACTCGATGTTCAAGTTTTTAAATGTAAGACGCACTGATGCTTGGAAAATCAGCCTTCAGATCGGTATTGTAAAGAAGCAGATGGGTCTAAAGTACCAAGTTCACACCCAGTCATATGTTTCCCAGAAGGCAATAATTGAAAAACTTCACCGATCAATTCCGCTAACTCTTTTAATTTATCCGCTGGGTTATGCTGCTCCAGCATGGTTTTGATAAATTCAAGTAAAACACCCATTTGAGACTTTCTTTGCAGGCTGCCGACGGTATACGCAGGCAGTTTGTTTTCTATGCGGGCCGATTGCTCAGGGTGAAGGATGAGGCAATGGTTAAACAATAGACTCAAGATCAGGCCTCGGCTTGATCCATAAATCAAACCACTTTTTGTTCCATTTTTACCTTAGAGTAAGCCTCAATTTTTTTGCTTTTTAAAGTCTCTCCTAACTCGTTTTTACACCACTCCACCTTTTGTGGCGCTAAAAGATATTATATAGGGCAAGGAAAGTGATAGCGCTTAATAGTCCCGCTGTGGGTAAAGTGATGAGCCATGCTAGTGGAATAGGCTTCATTACCCAGCTTACCAAGCCTTAGTGATAGTCTTAAATTTACCATAACGTAATAACATTAGTGGTAATAATAGTAAATTAAGTAACGTCGATGAGGCTAATCCACCGATAATAATAGCTGCCATGGGGCCCATAATTTCTAAGCCTGGGTTATCACTATTAAAAGCGATGGGAGACATGGCTAATGCCGTCACTAAGGCGGTCATGAGTATAGAAGGCAAGCGTTCTTGAGCACCTTTTAACATGGTGTCTAAATTCCACTCTAAGCCTTCATCTTCGACCAGATGTTGATAGTGTGATAACAACATAATGCTGTTACGCACGGTAATCCCAAATAAGGTAATAAAGCCAATAATCGAGCCGACCGATAAGGTGGCATTCATTAATATTACCGCTGCTATGCCGCCAATAAGCGAAAAGGGGATATTCACTAAAGTAATGGCGACATGGCGCAGGTTATTAATGGCGATATAAATAAACATGAGTACACCAATACTTGCTAGTAGCGAATGTAATATCAAATTTTGTTTGGCTTGTGCTTGTTCGATGGCTGCACCGGTATATTCTGGATACGTATTGTCTTCAAAACTAATATTTTGACTGACTTTTGCTTTGAGTTCTTGCATAAAAGACGCGATATCACGCCCCGCAACATTGCAGGTGATGCTTTGTCTTCTTTGGGCGTTTTGGTGCAGAATATTGTAACGCCCTTCATTATGTTTAATGTCCGCGACTTCACCTAAAGTAATGAGTTTGCCGCTAAGTGTGCGAACCGGTAATTGCTCGACTAGGTCTGGTTGTTGCCGCCATTCGGGCTTTAAGACTACGGCTATGTTGTAACTACGATTACCTTGTAAGTGCTTGCCGACCACTTGACCCTCATAAGCCGCTTGGACGGTTTGCAGAATTTGTTGAGCTTGTATGCCCCAAAATTTAAGTTTTTCCTGATTGAGATGAATTTGAATCAGTGGCGTGCCCGGAGGTGAGCGTAATTGTATGTCAGCCGAACCTGAAATTTCTTTCATCAATGCGGCAACTTCCTGTGCTTTTTTATCCAGCTGATTTAAGTCATTGCCATAAATATTAACCACAACAGGCGAGGTGTAGCCGGAAATAGTTTCATCGATGCGCTCGGTTAAAAAGGTATTGGCTTCAAATAAGAGCCCTGGGAAATCGGCTAAAATTTCACGTAATTGCTCTAATACGGCTTGTTGTTCAGCACCTGAAAGTGGTTTAAGGTGCACTTCAAATTCGCTGTAATGACTACCGTAGGTATCAGCGCCGCGCTCTGCACGTCCCGCCCATTGTGAAACGGATTCAATTTGCGGGATTTCTTGCAGTAGTGCAGTAATTTGTTTGCCCTGACGAATAGATTCTTGTAAAGAGGTGCCCGGAATGCTGGTGGTGTGAACGATATAATGGCCTTCGCGTAATTCAGGTAAAAATTTATTGCCGAGCGTAAAAAATTGGCTCAGCATAAAAACAGACAAAATCAAACTGATAAGGGAGATCAGTTTGAAATGTCTGGCAATAGCGCTTAGAAACCGCGTATATATCGGGTTTAAGAATCGAATAAGCGGTGGCGTAGTATTGAATTGTATATTGTTGCTTAAGAGTACAAAGCATAAGGCTGGGGTGAGAGTGAGGGCGACGATTAAGGACATTAAAATTGCCAGAATGTATGAATATCCGAGCGGTGCAAATAGTCGTCCAGCAACACCTTCTAATGTTAATAGTGGCACAAACACCAAAGCCACAATAAAGCTGGCATAAACGACTGAGCTACGCACTTCGATGGATGCATCATAAACCACTTGCTGCGTGGCAATTGGCTTGGCTAAAGAGCGGTTTTCACGCAAGCGGCGGAAAATATTTTCCGTATCAATAATGGCATCATCCACGACCTCTCCTAAAGCAATGGCTAAGCCGCCTAACACCATAATATTGAGGTTAACGCCAAATTCTAGTAATACCGCAGCGGCACTAATTAAAGAGACAGGAATGGCAACAGCGGAAATAAAAGCGGTACGTAAATTATATAAAAAGAAATATAAAATAAGCACGACAAACAGCCCACCTAAGAGTAGGTGGCTGGACAGATTGCTTACCGAATTTTGTATATAATCCGCGGGTCGAAATAAGTGGCTATAGAAATTAATTTGTTGTTCGGCAAACAAAGGTTCAAATTCTGTTAAGGCTTGTTCGACAGCATTGGAAACAGTTAATGTATTGGCATCAAATTGACCAATAACCATCATCACGATGCCCGATTTACCCATAATTTGTGCGGCACCAATCGCAGGTTCTGGTGCATATTGAATGTCTGCTAGATCGCCTAAAACTAAGGTGTTGTTAGCACTGTATTTAATGATACTTTGGCGTAGTTGTTCAGGCGTTGTTGCTAGTCCGGTAACTTGTAGCGTAAAGCGTTGATTGCTATTTTCTATAAACCCACCGCCTTGTATTTTGCCTATTTGCGTAGCGGCTTCGATAATTTCATTAATCGATAAATTGAATTTCTGTAATGTTATGGGATCAAGTTGGATTTGAACTTGTCTAATATCACCGCCAAAAATATTGACATCGGCAACACCATGTACGGCTAATAATCGCGGCACTAGCAAGGTATCGACTAGGTCACGCAGTTGCATCAAGTTTTTATGCTCAGAGTTGAGGCCGATGGTTAGTATGGTCGCCGAAGAGGAAGTTAAAGGGACTGGGGTCGGTGTATGTACACCTTCAGGGAGTTGTGTACTTAAACTAGACAGGCGCTCGGTGACTAATTGGCGGTTACGATAAATATCACTGTGTTCGTCAAAAATCGCGGTGACTATCGAAAGCCCTTGTATAGATTCAGAGCGTAGCGTGTTTAAGCCGAGTAAACCACTGAGTGAAGATTCGATCTTTTGCGAAACTAAGATCTCGACTTGTTCAGCTGAAAATCCAGGAGATTCGGTTTGAATGATAATTTGTTTGGGCGAAAACTCAGGAAATACATCTAAGCCTGCGTTAGCGAAGCGATAACTTCCGTAGCATAAAATCAATAAGGCTAAAGCAATGACAATGCCGTAAAAGCGAATAGAGAAGCGGATGAGATGTGCAAGCATAGATATGAGGTGTTGATTTAAGTTTCGGTAGGGCGCGGCTTCAGCCCGTCTTTAATGCTGCTGTTGGTTATTGGCGGGCTGAAGCCGCGCCCTACAAGTATAAAGATACCTGCTTGAGATTATTTAAGATACTGTGTTTTTAATCATCGTCATCATCTTCAGCGGGAATTTGACCGCGGAATTCTTCCGATAACAGCATTTGTGCGCCACTAATCACTAGTATGTCATCTTGTTGTAATGCTTGCTGGATAAAGTAATTCCCCGTGCTGAGCAGTTTTTTCTGAACGATTTGAATGCGTTTAAAATATTCATCATCAATTTGCGTGTAAACAAAGGTTTGACCTAAGTGCCAGACTAAAGAAGATGCCGGAATGATAACGCCAGGGATGGCTTCTTCTTGCGTAGGAATATGGGCGTTTACACGTTGATAATGTCCGTTAAAGGCGCTATCGGTCAGGTAGAAATAGGGTGCTCCCGTTTGTTGGCTTTTGCCTGAGATAGGTGCATTAGAGATTAATTTGGCCGTCTGTTCGAATTCGTTTTGATTGGCGGTTTGTAGTGCAATAGTGGTCGGTGGAGTTGTTAATTGCCTAGGTAGATAAAGCAAATAAAGTTGTTTTTTAAGCTGACTAAGATCAATAAAATGTGGGTGTTGATCGCTTAAAAACCAGTGGCTGACTGTTTTTCCCCATTGCGCTTCTGTCTGTAGGCGTAATATCGCGTTTTGATTTTTGAGTGCTTGAGCATTCACTTTAGCAATGCCTAGCTGGTTTTGTTGTTCTCTGAATTTACGTGTGGAAACGGCATTTTCGTGTTGTAAATTTTGTACGCGCTTCATATCCCGTTGCGCTTGCTCTAGTTGTAAGAGCGCCGTTTGTTGTCCGGCTGAGGTTTTAGAATAACTGGCACGCGCTTGGAATAAGGGGAGTAAATCGACTAAGGTCGCAAAAGTTTCAATTTTGGGATTAAAGTGAGTGCTGTGTAATTTTATAGTCTCTAAGCCACTTGCTATTTGTA
>Ga0105357_10001411_pt1 | contig 12905 bp, 8 predicted proteins | sample GOMGulsemesocosm_4_FD_83660 | JGI IMG/M metagenome (GOLD analysis project Ga0105357, IMG submission 83660) | Methane-oxidizing microbial communities from mesocosms in the Gulf of Mexico - GOM15B Gulf of Mexico | ecosystem: Environmental > Aquatic > Marine > Cold seeps | place: USA: Gulf of...
ACGGTTGTTAATGCAACCAACAGTGTTGATGAAAAAGGTTTGGCTGCCAGTGGTAGTGGAGAAAGTTCTGATGGAAATTCTACCAACGCCAGTGATCAATCTGAAATGGCCTCCGGTGTTATAAGTTATACCCAGGGTAACGGTGGGGCCGTTGTTAAAATTGGCAATGGAAGCACCACCATCGATGCAGTAGTTGGCGCCACAATTAACGGCAGCAGTGGTACCTTGACAGTTACTTCGGTGTCGCCCACTGAGATTGGTTATGACTATGAACTTACCACACGAGTAGATCACTCGGGTGGCGCTCAGTCTGATGACTTTAGCCTCCTCGTTGTTGATAACGATGGTAATGCCTCTGATGATGCGACCGGCACATTGAAAGTTGATATCGTCGACGATGGGCCAAGTACCAATGGCCAGACTAGAATCGTTACCGTGGATGTCGATACCATTTCTCTCAATAGTTATATTGCTGGTTTCCAGAATGAAGTTACTGGTACAGACAATCAGACAGACCCTCTATGGGATTATGCGGAGCTTCAGAATGATGCCGATGCGTGGGCTGACAAGATTGAGTGGGGGCAGGCTGCGTCAGGTACAAATCGTTCTGGTTATGAATTAGTTGATGATACTGGCTTGGCGTCGACCGCCGGTGAGGTTGTTCAAACCGATCAACTTATCGAATTTGGAACGTTTACTCATAACAACTGGCCTACATTTTCAAATACGGGAACCATTGAAACCGTAGATTTAACATTAATGGTTAATGTGGTTATTAATGGTGTTGTGAATGCTGTTTCTCTGACGATGACCTTGACTCACAATGAAACTCCTAATGCCAACCCAACCCCTATAAATGGCGGTGCAAATACCTCAGATCAAGATATTATTACCCTACCGACGACGACTCAAACCGTCACCGTTGGTGGGCAGGAGTATGAAATATCAATCGAAGGCTTCTTAGATGGAAGCGGCAACTCAGTCAATACTATCTACACAGATGAAAGCGCAAGCAACGCTTTTACAGTTGTGGGTAAGGTAACCTCTACTGATACATTGCCAGTGGTTACTGGACAGGTGGCTGTAGAGTCTGGAGCTGATGTTGGGGCCTCGGTAAGTTGGGGCTCACCTTCAAACACGTCGTTGGGTACTTTTTCTGGTGGCTCAGGCGGCGCTTATAGTTTTGAGGTTAACCGGCTAACGAAAGATAGTTTGGGTGCCGGTGATACTGAAACATTAACCGTGCCTTACACTGTGACCGATAGCGATGGAACGGCGAGCAGCTCATCAGTGACCATAGTGATCGCGGGTAAAGGCGCTATTACAGGCACTACATCAAGTGATATCTTAAATGGTACCTCAGGAGATGATGCTATTGTTGCTGATGCTGGTAGCGATACTCTCAACGGTTTAGGTGGAGCCGACACCCTATATGGTGAGGAGGGTGCAGATACCTTAATTGGTGGTGCTGGGGATGATATATTGTTCGGCGGTGCAGGCTCAGATCGCTTTGTGATCGATACCATAAACGGTAGTGACACAATTAAAGATTTCTCTGTTGCCCAGGGTGATGTGCTAGATTTGTCATCCTTGCTTCCAGATGGAGCTGATGCTGCGACGTTAGATTCATATTTGCACTTTGAGCAAGACGGCACTGATGTTGTTGTTCATGTCAACACTGATGGTGATTACCTATCAAGTACGCGTGACGACAGCAAGGATGAGCTAACCATTCGAATAGAGAATGCTGACGCCAGCTTTGCAGGCTTAGATGATCAAGCAATATTGAATAATTTACTCAGCAGTAGCTCACTTGATACCACAATATAATCCAACAGTTGACTAGCTTCTGGCTAGTCATGCTTGCTGTGTAAACTTGAAAGCCTGGGACCACTTTATGGGGTGCCCGGGCTTTTTTATATCTTGTTTGTGTAAAAAAAGATGCATCTGTAATTGGTATTGGTACTATGGAGATTGAATAAATGATCAAGGTTTTCAAATGATAGACAAAAAACTTCTCAGCATTTTGGTTTGCCCTGTAAGCAAAGGGCCTTTGGTATTCAACGAAGCTCAACAAGAGCTGGTGTGTTATTCCAGTGGCTTGGCATATCCTGTACGCGATGGCATACCGGTGATGCTTGAGGGTGAGGCCCGTGAAATAAGCCAAGCAGAGCGTGATGCTGCCAGGTAGTTCGTTCAGCTAATTATGCTTGCTGTTTTTACTTGTTCTTAATTAGGATGTTGAGCCATGTCAGAAGAAACTCTATTCACGAAAATTATTAATCGTGAGATACCTGCTGAAATATTGTACGAAGATGATGATTGTATCTGTATCAAAGATATCGTCCCTCAAGCTCCAACCCATGTGTTGTTGATCCCTCGCAAGCCGATGCCCCGCCTAGCCGATGCCTCGGCTGAAGACGAGGCGTTGCTGGGTCGGTTGATGTTGCGTGCTGGTGATATCGCTCGGCAGCTTGGCATTGATGAGGCTTTTCGGCTTGTTATTAATAACGGCGCGGATGTTGGTCAAACGGTTTTCCACTTGCATATACACCTGCTGGCGGGCAAAAAGTTCACCGAAGATGGCCTAGGGTTTTAAGCCCCTGGCAGTGTAAATCACCAAATAGTGAGCCGATAATCAGGCTTTCAGCTCAATAGTCTTGTGATCTAGGCTATTGAGTTCCTATCGGCCGTGAAACTGCGGCCAATTCCCGTTATAATCCCTGCCTTTTAAATAATGCCCCCCTTAGTTTAAAGGGTGTGGGCACGACCTTACCGTAATATGTGGAACACCTTGCTATGAAAAGCGCTGAAATTCGCCAAGCTTTTTTGGATTACTTTAAAGCCCAGCAACATGAAGTTGTCGCCAGTAGTTCCTTGGTACCCGGAAACGACCCGACCTTACTCTTTACTAATGCCGGAATGGTGCAGTTTAAGGATGTGTTCCTTGGGGATGACAAGCGCAGCTATAACCGGGCAACCAGCTCTCAGCGTTGTGTTCGTGCCGGTGGTAAGCATAATGACCTTGAAAATGTAGGTTACACGGCACGCCACCACACCTTCTTTGAGATGCTTGGTAACTTTAGTTTTGGTGATTATTTTAAGCGCGAAGCTATCGGTTTTGCCTGGGAGTTTTTGACCGGTGACAAATGGTTAAATATTTCAAAGGATAAACTTACGGTAACGGTTTACCAAGATGACGACGAAGCTTTTGCCATTTGGAAGGACGAAATGGGTGTGCCCGCTGAGCGTATTATCCGTATCGGCGATAAAGGCGGCCGATACCAGTCGGATAATTTTTGGTCAATGGGTGATACGGGGCCTTGTGGCCCATGTACCGAAATCTTTTATGACCATGGTGCGGATATATGGGGTGGGCCACCGGGCACACCTGAAGAAGATGGCGATCGCTTTATCGAAATTTGGAATGTTGTCTTCATGCAGTTTAACCGCGGCTCCGATGGCCATATGGCGCCATTGCCAAAGCCGTCTGTTGACACGGGCATGGGGCTTGAGCGCATTGCAGCGGTACTCCAGGACGTCCACAGCAATTATGAAATTGATTTGTTTCAGTACCTATTGGCCGATGCTGCTAAAGCGACCAACACCACAGACTTAGAGCATAAGTCTCTACGGGTTATTGCTGACCATATTCGTTCTTGTGCCTTTTTGGTAGTCGATGGGATTATTCCTTCGAATGAAGGCCGTGGCTATGTCTTACGTCGTATTATTCGCCGTGCAATTCGTCACGGTCACAAACTCGGCCAAAAGAAGGCGTTTTTCCACACCTTGGTGCAAGCGCTTGTTGATCAAATGGGAGAAGCCTACCCAGACCTAGCCAAATTACAGCCTCAAATTGAGAAGGTTTTATTGGCTGAAGAGCAGCAATTCGAAAAAACCTTGGACAAGGGTATGGCCATATTGGAAGCCGAGCTTGCCAATGTAAAACAGAAGGAAATCCCAGCTAGCTTGGTATTTACCTTATATGACACCTACGGTTTCCCGGTTGATCTCACCAATGATATTGCTCGCGAGCGTGGGTTGAGTATTGATATTGACGCTTATGAGAAATTAATGGATGAGCAGCGTCAACTTGCTCGAGCTGCGAGTTCGTTTAAGGTTGATTACAACGACAACCTCCGTATCGATGGTGAAACTGAGTTTCTTGGGTATGAAAACTTATCCGCCACCGGCAAAGTTATCGCTCTATTCAAAGATAGCGAAGCGGTAGACTCTCTGGCTGCAGGAGATACCGGTATTGTCGTCATGGATAACACCTCGTTCTATGCAGAATCAGGCGGACAGATAGGTGATGTTGGAGCCCTCAGCAGTTCAAATACTCGTCTTGATGTTATCGGATGTGCCAAGCAGGGTAATAATCACCTTCATATTGCTGAAGTTGCCGACGGACAGGTAAAGATAGGTGATGTGCTCACGGCTGATGTTGATGGCCCTTCGCGTCAAGCGACTGCTTTAAATCACTCCACTACACATCTATTACATGCCGCCTTAAGAACGGTATTGGGTGACCATGTTACACAGAAGGGTTCCTTGGTTGATACCGAGCGCCTACGGTTTGATTTCTCGCACTTTGAAGGCGTCACCGATGATCAGCTAAAGACCATCGAAGCTATGGTGAATGAGCAAATCCGAGCGAACACCGAAGTTAAAACCGATATTTGTGATATGGACGCCGCTCAAGAAAAAGGCGCTATGGCCTTGTTTGGTGAAAAATACGGCGACAGTGTTCGTGTGCTAAGTATGGGGCTTGATAGCTTTTCTGTTGAGCTCTGCGGTGGCACCCACGTCAAGCGTACCGGTGATATTGGTCTGCTGCGCATCGTTTCTGAATCGGGCATAGCCTCCGGCGTACGCCGAATTGAGGCCTTTACCGGCGCTAAGGCTCTCGAGCTTGTCGATGCTCAACAGTTGCAATTGAACAATGCCGCCAGTTTAGTGAAGGCTAAGCCCGATGAGTTGTCACAAAAACTTGCCCAGTTATTGGATAACCAAAAGCAGTTAGAGAAAGATCTTAAATCGCTAAAAGCAAAACTGGCGAGTGCGTCTAGTGGCGACTTGGTTGCTCAAGCGGTCGAGGTTGATGGCGTTAAAGTGTTGGCGGTATTACTTGATGACGTTGACCCTAAGTCTTTACGTGATTCCTTAGACCCAATAAAAAATAAGCTTGGTAAAGCCGTGGTTATGTTGGCAGCTGTTGAAGGTGACAAAATAACCCTAGTGGCTGGAGTGAGTAAAGACTTAACCCCAGGCGTTAAGGCCGGTGAGTTAATGAAACACGTCGCTAGCCAAGTCGGTGGTAAGGGCGGCGGGCGCCCTGATATGGCGCAAGGCGGCGGCGACAAGCCTGAATTACTGGGTTCTGCGCTAGCCTCTGTCGTCACTTGGGTTGAACAGCAATTGAATCGATAGATTAACCCGGGCTATTTATTGAAATGGGTTAACTTTTACATTTTTTTGGTGTTTAATGTCGCGCCTTTCAAGGTTTGACTAGTTATCTTTATGCTTAAAGTTAACCTTATTATTTAACGGTCTATTAAAGACAAAATTATGAGTCTGATTGTACAAAAATACGGTGGCACATCGGTTGCTTCAGTTGAAAGAATTCAAGCTGTTGCCGATAAAGTTGCCGGTTTTCGCGAGCAAGGGCATGACATCGTAGTAGTGGTGTCTGCTATGAGCGGTGAAACCAATCGATTGATTGGGATGGCGAGCGAAATGCAAGCAACACCTGATCCGCGGGAATTAGACGTGCTAGTTTCGACTGGCGAGCAAGTGACCATTGCCTTGCTGTGTATGGCGCTAAAAGATCGTGGTTGGGAGGCTAAGTCCTATACTGGCGGTCAGGTTAAGATCTTAACCGACAATTCGCACAATAAAGCTCGAATATTGAACATCGATCAGGCGCCGATGCGATCCGATCTTGATGCTGGTCGAGTTGTTGTGGTTGCAGGATTTCAGGGGGTTGATGAAAGCGGCGCGATTACGACGCTTGGGCGTGGTGGCTCTGATACCACTGGAGTGGCCCTCGCGGCTGCCCTAAAAGCAGATGAATGCCAAATATATACCGATGTCGATGGGGTTTACACGACGGACCCTCGAGTCGTAGACGGCGCTAGGCGTCTAGACCACATTACATTCGAAGAAATGTTAGAGATGGCGAGCCTGGGCTCTAAAGTACTGCAGATTCGAGCCGTTGAATTTGCGGGAAAGTATAATGTGCCGCTACGGGTACTGCACAGTTTTCAAGACGGGCCTGGTACCCTAATTACTCTAGATGAGGATCTTAATAAGATGGAACAGCCCGTTGTTGCCGGCATAGCTTTTAACCGTGATGAGGCCAAACTAACGGTCCGTGGCGTACCTGATATTCCTGGCGCCGCCTCTAAGTTATTAGCGCCGATTGGTGAGGCTAATATTGAAGTTGATGTGATTGTACAAAACGTCGCCGCCGATGGCACCACTGACCTGACTTTTACGGTACATCGTAATGATGTCGATAAAGCGGCAAAAGTACTTCGTGGCGTTGCGAGCCAGCTACAAGCTAAAGAAGTTACCTACGATGACAAAATCGTTAAGATTTCTATCGTTGGCGTGGGTATGCGTTCCCATGCTGGGGTTGCTTCGCGTATGTTTAACACATTGGCAACTGAGGGAATTAACATTCAAATGATTACTACCTCAGAAATTAAAATTTCAGTTATTATCGAAGAAAGGTATTTAGAGTTGGCAGTAAGAAGCCTACATTCTAGCTTCGATCTGGATAAAGAGCCTACGGAAGAAAAGGCTTAGTCTTTTATAGGATTGGTTAAGTATTGTTAGCTTCTTGTGATAGCTGAACTAATCTTATGAAAGATAATCAAACACGTATAACACTGTTTGAAGAGGATAATGGTCAGGCCATGGTTGGCTGGGTGGAAACGCTAAGGAAGGTAAGTGTAATACGTGATAATGACTGTATAATTAAGTTTGAAGCTTAAAAGTAGAAATGTCATTTGATTAGAGGTACGTGAGCCGTTTCGCGGTCATTCTCAGTAATTAAAGTTATAATTGGTGTGAATAGGCCTGCCGGCTAACAACAGGAGAACCGAGATGTTAATTTTAACTCGCCGTATTGGTGAAACCTTGATGGTCGGTGACGATGTGACCGTCACTGTATTAGGTGTCAAAGGTAACCAAGTGCGAATAGGTGTAAATGCCCCCAAAGAGGTCGCAGTACATCGAGAAGAGATTTATCAAAGAATTCAGCGTGAAAAGCAGGAGCCAAACGGCAACACGGCGTAAGAATCTTTGTGTGGAAGTCTGGCCAGGGTGAATTCAGATTCCAAATCTACAAAAAAACAGGGCCATGCCCTGTTTTTTTGTGTCTGTAAAACTTGCAGGCTCAAAGAAGGTAATTTATTTCTTTAAATATTAAACTAAGTCTATGATTTTGTAGAAGTTGTGGTATTATTTCGCCCTCGTTTGGAGAGGTGGCCGAGTGGCCGAAGGCGCTCCCCTGCTAAGGGAGTATACCCTTATCCGGTATCGAGGGTTCGAATCCCTCCCTCTCCGCCATTATTAAAAAGCCCTGTCATTCGTGACGGGGCTTTTTTTTGTCTTACTTTTAACCCTAGTTAATTTAAGTTTGCTGTTTGGTCTAGAGGCTCGACGTAAATCAGGCGCAAGTCGTTAATATTGGTATAGCTGGGGCCGGTGTGAAGCAAGCTATTAGTTTTCTCAAAGTATTCATAGGCGTCATTGTTATTAAGAAGTTCTACCGGATCTAGGCCAAGTTTAGTGGCAATCTTGTAGGTAGCTGGGGTTAATAGGGCGCCGGCATTATCTTCGCTCCCATCTTTACCGTCTGTATCAGCCGCCAAGGCGTAGATTCCAGAGCGGCCCTTTAAGGCAGTGCTCAAGCCTAATAAAAACTCAGTGTTGGGCCCCCCACGGCCAGTGCCTGTTACTGTAACCGTCGTCTCTCCCCCCGATAATATAAGTAATGGCTTTGAGGTTAGCGTTTGCAGCTCCAGCGCCTTTTCCCCAAGGCTTATACCTAGTTTTCGAGCTTCACCCGTTAAGTCGGTACCCAGGTTGAGTGTCTCATACCTTGTTTCTAATCTTTTAGTTAGCAGCTTAATGACATGACTTGGGCTGAGTACTAAGTGAAAATGACTGCTGCTTATTTCTGCTGAATCGGTGCTGGGTGTCTCGTTCTGAGGGTCGTTTAAATAGCTTAAAATTGGAGGCGCCGGACAAATACTGTATTTGCCCAAGGTTCTTATTGCATCATCTAGAGTACTGTTGTCACCCACCGTGGGGCCCGAGGCAATAACGCTTGCACTATCGCCAACGACATCCGATATCGCGAAAGTTGTCACTGTAGCCGGCCTGCAATGCTTGGCCAGCTGCCCACCTTTTATGTTCGATAAATGACGACGAATACAATTAATTTCATCGATGCTTGCACCTGACCTCAGAAGTTGAGTGACTAGCGCTTGTTTGTCTTCGAGTGACACGCCTTTTGGCGGGCTGCACCACAGAGCTGAGCCGCCTCCCGACAATAAACACACAACGTGGTCTTTAGTGCTTAAATTAGAGCACAGCTTAAGAATACGTTTTGCTGCTCTTTGAGCTGCAGTATCGGGCACGGGGTGGGAGGCTTGCAGGACCGAAATGGTTTTGCAGTTGAGCTGGTATCCGTAAGGCACTACGACGACTCCTTCAAAATTGACCTTGAGTTGCTGGTAATACTCCTCAACGGCTTGGGCCATTGCGGCAGCCGCTTTCCCTGCACCGATTACAATTGTTCTCCCTCCAGGTTTAGGCAGCGGTAGGTTTTTTACATAATCATGGTGCTGGCACAGCTCGAGGCATTGTTGGTGTATATCCAGTAGCTGTGTTATTTGGTCTGATGGGGACAACTGGCTAACCTCGTTAAGGAGTGTGCGGAGTTTGGTTATAATTTTTTATGTATAGGTATAGTTAAATCTAAGGCTAAAAATATGTCAAAGGATTTTGCATGGCCATGATTAGGTGAGGTGGGTCTATTTTGAGGTGTAAGTTCGACTCAAAAATACCTGAAGATATAGTTGATCACCATTCAACTTTATTTGGTGTATGTCAGCGATTATGTTGGGTGACCTGTCGTGTGTCGGGCTTGAGTTAGTGGTCTGGCTTTAGTGGGTAGCTCCAGTGTTGTTGTGCAATGTACGATGGTGAGTATGGTGTCTCGCCTTTGGGGTGAGCGTTTCTGTTCGCCAAGTATTGTATGCTTTTTCCCAGTGTGAGCTTTTATCTCACGCCATGCTACAAAAAATATGACTCGCCGTACGTTTTTTGTGGCCCTGATAATATTATGGTGTGAGGCGAGTTGGGGCGTGCGTAGAAATGTAGGTGTGATGGCCGTTGGTGTTTTTTGGCTGGGTTGATTTAAGTCGATAGAGGTGACGCGTATTAAGGGGGGCGTAATTGGATGTTGAGTTTTGGTGGTCTGAATGAAAAGGGCCGGAAAACCGGCCCTTAACAATTTTGCTCTTTACCTAAGAAACCTGGTCTACAATCCATTTCCTTGACCTATTAAAACATCAATGTTTTATTTTGGCTTCATTGGCCGCATCCATTGACCTACCTTGGTCCGGTTGTCCTTGTGCCATCCATAAGCATCGTCATCCGTGTTTAATAATTCAAAGTTTCCTTTGAAGTCGGCTTCCTACTTGCCTTGATGATTCCTTTACTTCTATACGATACCGAATACGCTAATATTAAATTTAGCTTTATGTTTTCGATAAAGCGCTGGTAACCACCAGCTTCCTCCGTGCTGTCCATAGCAACAATGTTAAACAAAAATCGTAATTTTTTGCAGCAACGCTACAATAATTTTGAGCCATGTTTAATTCCATTACCCATCTTTCCAGTGACTATTTAACTTGTGCTGAAAAGATAGGTCGCATTTAAAATCATTTAGATGCCGAATGCAATCGCTAGATTGCAAATGAGCTTATGAGGATACAAACATATAAAATTCTGTGAGAATAGTATTGTCTCTCAATTGGGGTGAAACTTTTAGGACGTTAACTCTCACTGAACGGCGGGTTGTAGGCCCGGTATTTTTAGGTATTTTTTGGGGTGGAGTGAATTAATGAAGCTTGTGTTTGATATGTGGGCTGAGGGAGGGTTTTGGGATTTTTTCGTGCTGGTCTTTTGCTTGCAAGGAGCTCTGGAGACGTTTCACTAATTGATTCATGACTTCAAGAGTTTGCGCAAGCTGATCTAAAGTGAGTAGGGTGATTTCGCGGTCGTCATCTTTTTTATTCATGATTTAGGCCTTTTGCTGGCGAATCGTTATGCCTTGAATTTACCGCGACGATCAAGGCCTGGCTCAGCCAGCGAGAAGCTGGCTGAGCTGTGAAGCGCTAAGAAATTATTCCCAGTTTAGAGCTCCACCAGTTTGGTATTCAATTACACGAGTTTCAAAAAAGTTCTTTTCTTTACGCAAGTCCATCATTTCACTCATCCATGGGAATGGATTTTGAGCGCCAGGGTAAGCTTCTTTTAGCCCTAGCTGTGCTAAGCGACGGTTGGCAATAAAGTGTAGGTATTCTTCCATCATGACGGCATTCATGCCGAGCACGCCTCTTGGCATTGTGTCGCGAGCGTAGGCAATTTCAAGCTCAGCGCCTTCAAGTACCATCTGCAAGATCTCTTCTTGGAATTCGGCAGTCCACAAATGTGGGTTTTCAATTTTAATTTGGTTGATTACATCGATACCGAAGTTAAGGTGCATCGATTCATCACGCAAAATGTACTGAAATTGCTCGGCAACACCGGTCATTTTGTTGCGGCGACCCATGGATAAAATCTGGCTGAATCCGCAATAGAAAAATATACCTTCCGTTACAACATAAAACCCAATGAGGTTACGTAATAATTCTTGGTCGGTTTCGGGTGTTCCGGTTTTAAATGTCGGATCAGATATGCCACTGGTGTGTGCAATACTCCAGGTTGCTTTTGCCGCAACCGATGGAACCTCTCGATACATATTAAAGACTTCTGCCTCATCCATACCTAGAGATTCGATGCAATATTGGTAGGCATGAGTATGAATTGCTTCTTCAAATGCTTGGCGTAATAAATACTGGCGGGCTTCTGGGCAAGTGATGTGGCGGTAGATGGCTAAAACCAAATTGTTGGCCACTAAGCTGTCTGCAGTAGAGAAGTACCCCAGCGAGCGCATTATGATTAAACGCTCATCATCGGTTAGGCCGTCAGCCGCTTTCCAGGTGGCGACGTCGGCGGTCATGTTTACTTCTTGTGGCATCCAGTGGTTGGCACAACCATCAAGGTATTTCTGCCATGCCCAATCATATTTAAAGGGCACTAGCTGATTCAAGTCTGCTCGGCAGTTGATCATGCGTTTGTCGTCGACCTGGACTCGGGCAGCGCCCATTTCTAATTCTTCAAGTCCTGGTGCAACGTCAAGCTCGGCGATGGCTTTACGGGCCTGTGCAACGGCGTCTGTTACTGGCGCGGCACTGCTAGTTGTTTCTTCGGTTGGTGTTTCTTCAGCAACAGGTTTATTTACTTGTTCGGCTGCTGCAGCCTTCACTTCGGGGGCTGGAGCTGTCGGTGTAGCAGTAGAAGCACTTGCTTCTTCGCTGTAGTCATCCCAATTTAACATGTGTTGGTCCTTGCTTAATACTTGCTGACAAGTTTGTAACTCTGGAATAGAAAAATTAAAACGACAATTAATTATTTCTATAATTTGGCTTCGATGCTTTTACTTTACCGAAGAACCGCTGTTAAAGAACCAGAGTAAACAAACCGCTTCACAATATAACTTTTGATCTATAACTCGTGATAAATCAAAAGCTTAAAATAAAAAACGTCTCTTAAACTGCTCGGGACGTAATAAAAAGGCCCTGACTGGGAGCCGAAGGCTCCCGTCAGATGCTCTCCCCCAAACTTATTGGCAAGCGTCGCAATCTGGATCGTCCAGAGAGCAGGCTTCCGGTACGGCAGCTGGGCCCGCTGACATGGGCTCTGCTGGTGTTGAACTTGATACAGCGTTCAGCGTACCAGATTCAATAGTTGATTTTTCTGTCGTGGTTGCGGATAAGGCTCGCAAATAATAAGTGGTCTTTAAGCCACTAAACCATGCCATGCGATAAGTGATATCAAGCTTTTTGCCATTAGCGCCTGAAATGTAGAGGTTCAAGCTTTGCGCTTGGTCTATCCACTTTTGACGACGGCTAGCGGCTTCAACAATCCAGCGTGGCTCAACTTCAAATGCGGTTGCATACAAAGTTTTTAAGTCTTCTGGAATACGGTCAATTTTTTGTACAGAACCTTCGTAATATTTCAGGTCATTAGTCATTACCTTGTCCCATAATCCGCGCTCTTTTAAATCGCGAATTAGGTATGGGTTAACAACGGTAAACTCACCTGACAAATTAGATTTGACGTATAGGTTTTGATAAGTAGGTTCAATTGATTGCGAGACGCCAGTTATATTAGCAATAGTAGCGGTTGGCGCAATTGCCATAACATTGGAGTTACGCATGCCTTGTTTCTGCACGGTAGCACGCAGAGTGTCCCAATCTAAACGCTGACTACGATCCATATTGATGTATTTTTCGCCGCGCTGTTTGGCGAGTAATTCAATTGAATCTATCGGTAAAATACCCTGATCCCACAACGAGCCTTTGAAGGTTTTGTAGGCGCCACGTTCCGCCGCTAATGCGCTGGATGCTTCAATGGCGTAATAGCTTATTACTTCCATTGAGGTGTCGGCGAATTCAACCGCGGCCTTTGAGCCATAAGCAAGACCTTGCTTGTATAGCGAGTCTTGAAAACCCATTAAACCAAGTCCTACAGGGCGATGGCGCATGTTCGATGTGCGAGCA
>Ga0105357_10001413_pt1 | contig 12886 bp, 8 predicted proteins | sample GOMGulsemesocosm_4_FD_83660 | JGI IMG/M metagenome (GOLD analysis project Ga0105357, IMG submission 83660) | Methane-oxidizing microbial communities from mesocosms in the Gulf of Mexico - GOM15B Gulf of Mexico | ecosystem: Environmental > Aquatic > Marine > Cold seeps | place: USA: Gulf of...
CAAGCTACCTTCAAGAATATGGCATGCCAAAGAGCTTTTACAAGCTAGGTAACAGCAAGTTGATACTCATTTCTGAAATAAACCCAGCGGGCGAGCTTAAAGCCTTTTTAAACAAACAAAAATTTGATTTCAGCCACGGCGTATCGCATATAACCAATGATATTGAAGGTGTGTACCAGTTAACGAGCGCCAGTTTAGGCATTGGTTTGATGTTAGATGTTTCTATCCAAAAAGAGCTAGATGAGGGTCGTTTTATTTCAGTTTTATCACACACTAACCTCCCCAAAAAACGTTTGTACCTGCTTTCCAAGCAAAGCCAGTGGCAGACTAAAAAGCAGCGGACGTTTAAAAAATATATAAAAAAAACCTTAGTCGAACTTAACCTATAACGCCTCTGCTGCTCGGGACTTAGCGCGTTGAAGAGCCGTCTATTTGAAACGACGGCGCAACGGCTATAGCAGGTATTCGATTCACATGACACAAACAATCGCTGTTTTATTTAGAGACTTTACTTTCATTTAGATACCAAACGTTATCAATCTTATGCATCCCTATAATGATTAACACTTCACTTTTTTCATAACTGGCGCGCCACACAAATCTCAAGCACTCAGGGTGTAGTGCACTCTGAAATCCTTGCAGTGATCCCATATATGAGCGACTTTTGAATCCCCCTAACTCCTGACGCATTGATTCGATATCCTTATTGAAAATCTCTTCACTAAAACCTGTTAAGTCACGTTTATCAAAGCGACGAATGAAACCTGCATAATCTCCAATCCTGTCAGCTTCAAGTGTCTCAAGCAGATATTGCTCTGCTATTGCTAATTCTTCAACATATTCCTTCATGTTTCAGATGACCCCCTACTCTGAATTAAAGGCCCCTCAATATTATAAGAGCAAAGGATGGCAATTGATGTTTTGAATAGCGCAATATAATAATACTCGGAGCTCTTGTGTGTCGCATTGCCTAGATTAGAGGACACCCATCTGACTCATCCCTTGGTACAACGAATACCGTGGCGTGGAGCCTTCAGATTGATAGCCCTAGTTAGTTCAATGACACATTAAACTTGATAATACAATGTTGGTGATTTAAAGAGTTGTAATATCAGATGTTCTTACGCTTTGATTACTCTGATTATTCGAATAGGACATCAAGTAATTTTAGAGCTATTTACACCGTGATAATCAACCAAGTAGCTCTTGACCCACAGCTTGCAGTCGGCAACACCCGGTGATGAATCGCCCTTAGCTTTTAAAGCTGACCAGCCCTCTCTCAACTTATCAATATCCGCAAGTTTATCAGGATTATGATTGTCGGATGATTGTTTCCAGCGAATTTCGAACCTTTCATTTCCAACTTGAAGATGATCGTTGCCACCTACAAAGTGGCAATGAACCCCCGTTCTTATGCCTCGATAAGTTCCTTTTTGGCGACCATCTCGTGATCCTTCATTCTCATATTCATGAGGCATAATAAACTATCCTATTTTAAGTATTAAAACATTCCTCTGTTTACTCAATAACAGTAGCACAACCAAAGAATAAGTGGGATCAGATAAGATATATTGACTGCTGAAAGGAAACAGTATCAGAGGCCGTTATTTTTCCGATTGAGGGGGCATAATGAAGGCGACAACGGTAGGCACTCAGCGCGGTTTTTTTTTGCAAAAACTGTGAAGTGGGTCTGTCAGTTTAATTACCTTTGTTAATGCGTCGCGTTGAAAACAACAAACGGTATACAGCATTGTAAGTTTCAAACTAATGCTAAAACTTTAAAAGGCTATTTTATATACTGATAACTCTGTTACAAGCTGATAAAAACTGCCTTTTTTATCTAGAATAATTTCTAGCTATATAAAGGAATGCTTCAGGTGTGATTTTAAAATCTTTTGCTACTGACGTTCTTTATTCCTAAGTAAGCTAAATAATTCATCTAGCTATAACGATGCAGGCCTAAATGCACACTAACGCCTTTGTTTGGGGTGGCTGCAACAGAACGAGGTACAAGTGGCGTGAAAGCCGTCCCAGCAACCGCAGGTTGCGAAAAACACAATTTTGTTACGTGATCTTTCTCCGCAGACCAATCAGGTTACCATATGGGTCTTCGATTTGGCACATAGATAGACCATTTTCAATATTCATTGGACCGCGATATAGCTTTGCGCCTAAAGCATAAAAATGCTCTAGTGAGTCGTTTAAATTCTCTACTAGCCAATATAAGACAGTGCCATATTTGCCAGCACCGACTTTTCCGTCTGCTAGTACTACTTCAATCGAGAAGCCATTAACATTTAGAATTGTTATAATCAGAGCCTTCTAAACTAGCTTCTACAGCCATCTGAAAAGCTTTTTTATACCACTCTAATCCAAGCTTAACATTAGGAACATGTACGAGTATTGCTATAGGGATCAAACACTCCTCCTGTCACATAACGCCCGCAACAACTGCATGACCGGGGCACGGATTTTGCGGTCTTTTTGCAAAATTCGTGACGTGGGAATGTCAGATTGCTTGCGCTTGTTAGCTGCAACACCGACTGTTTGTATTTGAATTTAATAGGGATTCAATGGTAGCAATGCCTATTTAAACTACAAATTTTTCAGTTGCTACAGCGTTAATTTAAAAAAATTACCTATGTGCTTGGGCAGACCCATTTTATTGATTGCTGTGCACAAACTAAACAGAACAATGACAAAGCTGAATAGGCAACGATGATTTTCTATAACCTTACACTGGACTTTTAGGTCAGGTTCACCACCAGTGGTCATGACGTACTGAACCGCAGCTAACAGTTTAATAGTGCGACGTCTCATTTACGTGAAAGTGATAGCCAGACAACGCGTTAATTTTAAAGCTATTTTCCAATTGCAAGCTGTAGTTTTTGAGAGGTCTCACTTTTCACAAATGGTGGTCGCACTATCTCCCAGCGATAACAGAATAACTTATTGAATTTAAATAAAATCGAGAATATCACTTTGTGGCAAGGCGCGCCACACCTGAACATAAAATAAATACAAATCAACCAAGTCATGATAGACTGTGCATTTATACAGCAAAAAACAAAGGAGCTCACTATGCCATCAAGCCCTTTTCTCAATTGTATTCGGCGTTTTCTAAGAGTACAACAATATAGCCTACGAACAGAAAAAACCTACATAGGCTGGATAAAACAATATATTTTTTTTCATAATCTGCAGCACCCCAGGTCACTAGGCGCGTCAGAAGTACGACTTTTTTTAGACCACCTTGCCAATGATAAGCATGTCACTCCAAATACCCAGCGAACAGCTCTGAATGCACTCGCATTTCTATACAATATTTATTTAAAGCAACCTCTTGGCGATCTTGGTTTTAGAAGAGCAAGCGCTAAACAGCGAGTCCCTGTAGTACTAAATAAAGAGGAAGTCGCTGAACTTATAGGCCCTATGGCGCAAGTGAATAAATTAATATTCTCACTGCTATACGGCAGTGGCTTAAGAATCAGCGAGTGTTTAAGATTGAGAGTTAAAGACATTGACTGGCATAACCAAGCGCTGATTGTTAGGAATGGCAAGGGGGATAAAGACAGAGTGACGCTTATCAGCAATCACTTAAAAAGCGCTATTGATAAACAATTCGACATCGCTATAAAGATTCAATTAAACGATAACAAGCAAGGTCTGGGCCCTTCCTTACCTTTCGCCTTAAGTAAAAAATATCCAAATGCCTTTCGACAACCTGCTTGGATGTTTATTTTCCCTTCAATCCAGCTCAGCCCGCATCCATTAACGGGCTAATTGTGTCGGCATCATTTACATAGTTCATCAGCTCGCAAAGCACTCAATCGCGCCTTAAAATCGACCAGAATATACAAAAAAATTAACTGTCATTCGTTCCGCCACTCTTTTGCCACCGCGCTATTGCAGTCAGGTACGGATATTAGAACAGTGCAGAGCTTACTGGTCCACATTGATCTGCGCACCGCCCAAATTTATACCCACGTGATTGGTCAACGCTTTGCAGGCACCAATAGCCCGTTAAATGCGATCATTTAACACCGCTTCTCTTCATCTCGGCTCGCATCACCAACCCAACGATATGTTTGCCTATTGGCATAGCAGATGTCGCCGCAGGCGATGGAGCGTTGCACACGTGTAATGAGCGCGGACTCTGTGCAAACAAAAAATCATGCACGAGTGAGCCATCTTTCATCACCGCTTGAGCGCGTATCCCCGCTGGGTAAGGCTTGAGGTCATTAATAGTGATACTGTTGCAGTATTTTTGTACCAATTTTAAATAGCCAGGTTTATAGAGTGAGTTTTTTGTTTCAACCAACCCTGTTTTAAAGTGATTTTTGAGCAATAGCCAAAATCCAGTAAAGTTTAGCATCTGCCAAGTATCTTTAAGACTGATGTTTAATTTTCCATAGCCCTCGCGTTTCCAGCCTTGTACGGCATTCGGGCCAACAGTGATTTCACCGCTGATCATAGGGGTTAAGTGCACCCCTAAAAAGGGTAATTCTGGATCGGGAATGGGGTAAATTAGATGTTTGACGATGTCCTTTTTATCGCTGTTTAGGCGGTAGTATTCACCGCGAAACGGGATGATCTGAAAATCTGTGTTGATATTCATCATTGCGGTAATACGATCGGCCATTAAGCCCGCACAGCTGATTAGATACTGACACCTTAACGGATTACGGTCAGTGTTAATGACTACTTCATCGCTATTTTCAGCAATGGCCAGTACTTTGGTATTAAGGAGTGTGACACCACCTAAGGCTACAAAACATTTGGCTAGCTGCTCGCAAACTTTTAAATAATCAACAATACCGGTTTTTTTAACCCAGATGGCTCCCAGCCCTTGAATATTAGGCTCGCGCTTTTTAAGTGCTTGTGCATCTAGCAATTCAACCTCTAAGCCATTTTTTTGTGCGCGCTCAAACAGTGCTAACATGCGCTGCTGCTCTTGGACATTAGTGGCGACTAACAGCTTACCGCACTGTTGGTATTCAATGTCGTGCGCCTGACAGAAACTGATCGTTTGCTCTAATCCCTCCCGGCAAAACTGCGCTTTAAGGCTACCCGGCTCATAATAGATACCGGCGTGGATAACACCACTATTATGCCCTGTTTGGTGCTTGCCAAAAACCGCCTCCTTTTCAATAATGGCTATCGTTTTGCCGGGATTTTCAGATAACAACTGCCAAGCGGTTGATAGCCCGACAATCCCACCGCCAATCACCACATAATCAAATGTTCTACTCACTTTTTCACCTTTCTATAAAAGTGCAATCAATAGCGCCCCAATTAATTGCACTTAACATCACGCTTGCTGAGAATTTAATGGCGCTAAACCATCAGCTTGTGCTGTTTGCTTAAACACTTTACGGCTATAGATAAATATCGCCACAAAGACAGCCAAGCCGGCAAAGCTAATCAATAGCTGCTGGTGAGGCCACATCATAGCGACACCTGCCACACCACAAGCGATACGTAGCACCATATTGATCGGCGCTTCTAAGTAACCTTCCATAAAGCCTACTAGTGCATAAATACCAAATAGTGAGAAGAAGAACACCGTCAGTACTTCACTGGTTGAGCCGCCGATAAAGCCGGTGTAAGCAAATAGTAACGGCACGATATACAATCCCTTAGCTATCTTCCAGGCCATAAAACCGGTCGCCATCGGTGGTGTCTTAGCGATTGCCGCTGCCGCAAAGGCGGTTAGACACACCGGTGGTGTGACATTGCTATCTTGAGACAGCCAAAAGATAATCATATGTGCACTGAGCAGGGTCATTGCCAAGATTTCTTTATCGATGGCCATCTCCAGCAATTGGCCTTTAAAATCCCCCGGGACTAATGCCAGTATCTGCTGGGCATCAATTTCGCTCATCGGCGCTAACAATAAGCTAGCTTTTTCAGGGTCTACTAACAAAAATATACTCTGAGCAGCCTCTGGCAAACCACCAGCTACAATCATACTCAGTAAATGCGCCTCGGCAATCAAATTGTATAACGCAGGTGCTGACAGTGTGGCCAAGACAATATAGGAAGCCGTCACTGGTAAGCCCATGCCCAACACCAACGAGGCGATTGCAATCAATAATATAGTGATCAGTAAACTGCCCCCGGCCCATTCGGTCACCATCAACGAAAACGTATTGCCAATGCCCGTCATAGCCACGACATTCACCACTAATCCCACGGCAACTAATAACATCGCAGTGGTCGCCATATTTTTAGCGCCCTGCGCCAGCGCGTCCAAGATATCTTTGAACTTCATTGGATTCTTCGATAGCCAAGAGGAAACCACCACAGAGACAATCGAAATACCTGCAGCATAAGTCGGGGTAAAGCCATAAATTAACAGCGACACTAAAACGGCCAGTGGCAACAGATAATGCCAGCCTTCTTTAAACACTTCCCCGATGGGTCTAGCATCTATTTCAACACAGTGTGCGTGCGAGCGCATCGCCTCTACCCGCACAAAAAAGCCCACTGACATGAAGTACAGTAAAGCCGGTAAAGCCGCTATAGCAATAATATCCACATAGGGAATTTGGGTATATGAAGCCATGATAAAGGCCCCGGCCCCCATCACAGGCGGCATCAACTGCCCACCCGTAGAGGCTGCAGCTTCAACACCAGCTGCAAACTTAGCCGGAAAACCTGCCTTGCGCATCAGTGGTATGGTAATAACCCCAGTAGAGACTGTATTGGCAACCGACGATCCAGAGACAGAGCCCATCAATCCTGAGCCTAGTACAGCCACAAAACCCGGTCCGCCGACAAAGCGACCCGCTGCGCAGCGAGAGAGTTCAATAATAAAATCGCCAGCACCAGATTTTACCAAAAAAGCGCCAAATAAGATAAACATGAAGACATACGTCCATGATATACGCGCTATCTGACCAAACATGCCCTCGGTTGAGAAATAACTGCGATAGAGCACCGTCTCTAAAGACAACCCTGGAAAGCTGAAGATACCGCTGACGTATTGTCCCCACCAAAAAACATAAGTAAGGGCAACGATGATCATCGCCGGTATAAACCATCCTGTGGTACGCCTTGCCATCTCTAAAGCGATAAAGATGGCGCTGATTGAAAATACCCAATCAAAATAGGCAAATTTTACGCCGCGCTCATACAGCGCATCTTCAAAACCGATTAAGTAGAGGCAACAAATAATGGCGCCAATACCGATTAAGACATCAAGTATTAAGGTCAATCGTAACCCCGCTTGAGTCTTGCATTGCATCATCGGCACCATCAGCGCACAAATTAGCGCAAAACCACTGAAGTGGATTGCCGAGACCCATAGTTCAGGAAGTGTTCCCAAGGTATTAAAATAGATATGGGCCAATGAAAAAACCACCCCAGCCCAATACACAAAACCTGTCGCCAAAGAGCCTTCAGCCCTTTGCGGCAACTCAAGCTGCTTCAGCTGTTGCTCCGTATCTGGATTATTTGCACTCGTCGTTCTACTCATAGAAAGTATCCTGTCGTCAATAGAGTCATGAAATCGGAGAAAAACAGGGAGAATAGTATTCTCCCTGTTATAGAGCGCGCTTTACTGCGCGATTAGATGTGCAGGAACCGTTAAACCGGCTTCTTTGTAGAAGCGTGCGGCACCTGGGTGTAGCGGAAGAGGAAGACCAGCGATTGCCTTTTCAAGTGCCATCGCTTTAGTGGCTTTGTGAATACCGTTGAGGAACGGCAGGTTTTCATAAATGGTTTTTGTCAGCAAATAAACATCTTCTTCTGATACATCATCACGTGCGGCTAAAAAGTTTGGCTGTGCCATGGTATTGATATCAGTGCTTTGACCAGGATAGGTATTTGCCGGAATCACAAAACGCGTCCATAACTTATAGTTACCATTGGCTTTGGTAATTTGCTCATCGCTAAAATCTAAGATTTTGATATCATTGCCAAGCGCTGCGTATGCACGTGTCACTGCACTAGTTGGTACGCCTGAGGGAATATTCATGCCTTTGATGGTACCGTTTTGTAGCGCATCAGCACTTGGGCCATAACCCATGTGGGCAAAATTAAGCGCTTGCGAATCAATGCTTAAACCGCTGAGGATTTGACGACCAGAACCTTCAGTACCTGAATTCTTTTTACCGATAGAGAACTTTTCACCAGCCAATCCACTGATATCAGAAATATCACCACTTTTAACAAAGTCTGACTTAACCACAAACTGCTCGACATTTTGCCATAACATCGATACTGATCTTAGATTCTTTTGTGGACCTGAAGACTTCATTGCACCTTCGCCATTCCACGCCCAAGCGCCGTAAAGACCTTGCAAAATAGCAAACTGCGCTTCGTTTTCACGCAGTAACTTAATATTTTCTCCAGAACCTGCTGAGTTAATCGCAGACAGTGACGCTTTATACTTAGGCTGTAGCTTCACTTTAGTCAAAGTCGCCAGTGCAACACCCACGGGATAATAAGTACCACCAGTTGATGCCGTCGCTAAGATGTAGTTTCTATTTTCAGCACTCATTGCCTGAGCAGACAGACCCAGTGTTGCGCAAACCGCTAACGCTAATCCAGATTGCTTCAACAATGCACGTTTTGTTATTTTCATTTTATTACCTCTTATTGTATTTATGTCAGTCTCCCTCTTTAATGCAACCAGCGGGCCAACTTCCTAACAACAAGATAACCAATTGTTTTATATAAATTAATCATCAGAAAACAGCTAAGACCTCTCCCCTGATGAGCAAAAACTTGCTTATTGGTCGTCATGTGATAAGCAAGAAACAGCCGAATTTTAGTTTTTTTATCTCCCCTGATGACAACAGCCAAGGGAATAGCCTGTAAATAAAGACATTAACGCCCCGATTTCAACAAAAATTCAGTAATAGGCAATTTATTGCTTATCACTGTTTATGCGCTTAGCCCTGTTCTCCTTCATCAAAAAACTCCTGACGATTAATGTCGTATTTGACCATTTTTTGATTCAGCGTTCTTCTCGGTAAATCCAGCTGATCCATCACTGCTTTTATATTGCCTTGATACTTTTTAAGCGTTTGACAAATAATATCGCGCTCATAATTGGCCATCTGCGCGCCCAGCGATAATGACTCAACACCGCTACGGGACTGCTCGATAGTCAGTGTTTTAGGAAACAAAGTATCGGCCAGTGACAACCCGCCATCGAGGGCGTAACGTATCGCGGCGTTTTTTAGCTCTCGTACATTACCGGGCCAGCCATATTGCTGCATGACTTGGATATCTTGCTCTGTTACCCGTCTCAATTGACAGTTATGCTGGGTACAAGCTTTACGCGCGTAATGCTCAAACAGTAAGGAAATGTCTTCTTGGCGCTCTCGCAGCGGCGGTAAATTTAAAAAGGAAACATTTAAGCGGTAATATAAATCTTGGCGAAAACTCTCCTCGGTACGCAAATCCACTTTAGCCGCAGCCACTACCCGTAAATTAACTGGGATAAGCTGATTACCGCCTAAGCGCTCGATCACTTGCTCTTGCAGTGCCCGCAATATTTTTATTTGCAGATGCGCAGGCATGCTCTCTATTTCATCTAAAAAAAGGGTGCCGCCATCTGCATGCTCAAACTTACCAATACGCTTTTTAGCGGCACCGGTAAACGCCCCAACTTCGTGACCAAACAACTCGCTTTCGATCAAGTTTTCAGGAATGGCACCGCAGTTAATCGGTACAAAATGATGCTCATTTCGCCGTGAATACTCGTGTAAGCACTGCGCTACTAGCTCTTTACCAGAACCGGTTTCGCCATAGATAATGACGTTGGTCTCAAGCGCCGCACATTTTAATAGATCTCTTTTAAGCGCTTGTATGGAAGGAGAGATGCCGATAATGCGTGAATCGATACCAGAGCGTAAGGAAATGTCTTGCTGTAGGCGCAAGTTTTCAATCATTAAGTGGCGCTTTTCACAGGCGCGGTGTATCACTTCCACTAAGCGCTCTGGTACAAAAGGCTTTTCGATAAAGTCATAGGCCCCATTGCGCATCGCCTGTATCGCCATATCAACATCGCCATGACCAGTAATTAAAATCACCGGGAGTTCAGGAATAAGCTCGCGGGCTTTTTCCATCAGCTCTAAACCACTGATGCCCGGCATTTTGACATCACTCAAAACAATACCGGCAAAATTTTCATTGAGAAAAGGCAGCGCTTGCTCTGCACTTTCACAGCTGATCACTTCAAAATCTGCCATTTGTAACCACTGTGCGGTTGCTTGACGAATCATTTTTTCATCATCAACCAGTAATACTAAGCCTTTCATATAGAACAATTACTCCAGTAAGAAGTGTATATTTTTAACAAACTTACGCCCGCGCGGGGAAATTAAACCTGTGACAAATTAGGCTCCGCTAAATCATCGCTATTAAACGTTGCGATAAACAGGTAAGTCTACGCTAAAACAAGTCCCTTGTTGGTTACTACTGACGCGGATTTTACCGCCTAAATCGGTGACAATTGACTGCACAATGGAAAGCCCTAGCCCCAGCCCCTCACCAATCGTTTTTGTGGTAAAAAACGGCTCGAATAAATGCTCTAATGTCTCTGAACTTATCCCTTTGCCTGAGTCTGAAATGGTTATTTGCATGCACTCATTATTCTCACTGGAGGGTGCTATAGCCAACCGCAGCTTACATGCTTTATCCACTGGATTATGCTGCATGGCATCGCAGGCGTTTTGAATTAAATTATAAAGCACCTGTTCAACACGGGTTGTATCCCCGGCGATACAGGCTAAGTTCTCGGGGATATTTTTATCCAAGGTAATATTTTCAGCTTTAAATCTCACGCGGAACAACAGTAGTGTTTGATCAAAGGATTTGGCCAGATCAACGGCCATCAATTGCTCTGGCTTCTTAAAAGAAAATACTTTTAGCTGTCTTGTCAGTTGCGCCATACGATCATTAAGCTGATTGATAATATCAAAATTATCCATCAACATAGTGCTTTTTTGCTCAGCGCTGATTTGTCTATGCTCTTTTTTGAATAGCTCTTTGCAAATAGAGACATAGGTTTTGATCGCCGTCAACGGCTGGTTAAATTCATGTACAACAGCAGAAGACATGCGTCCCAATGCGGCCATTTTTTCCGCTTGCACTAACTCACTTTGCGCTTCTCTTAACTCTTTAGTACGCGCCAGCACTTTAAGCTCTAGCTGATCATTCGCCTGCCAGAGTTGATACTCTAATTTTTTAATTTGCGTTAAATCAACAAGTGTCACTAGGTAGCTACTCTCAAGTTTCGAGTGCATTGACTTAATTGAAAACAATATAAAAAACGGCCGATCATCAACGCTTAAACCACTGGTTTCTATAGACGTGACCGCCTTAAAAGGCTGTTTCCCCAAACCTTGCAGCTGATTAAGCAGATCAGGCTCCACCTTTGGAGGGTAGAGTATTTTACTGATATGCTGACCTTTAAGTCGCTCTAATGTATAACCAAATAGCTGAGTCACCATGGGGTTTATAAATTGCACGCAACCTTGGCCATTTAAAAGCACCAAACCCATCTGCGCTTGATTAATCATGTCGCGCTGAATCCCTTCATTGCGCGCCATAATTGCCTGCGTCTCAAGACGTGAAAGGTTCTTTAAACGCCGTTCTCGCAACCACAACAACAGCAACATAAGCGCTATACAGCTGGCAATACTATAAACTTTCGCTTTGTGCGCAGCCTCTATCGCTCCTCTTACTTTACTGACAACAGAGATTTGCCAATTAAAATCATCCAGTAATACCGACTGCAATAGCACATTGTGCTTGTCTTTAATTGTTCGGATATCTATCTGCGTACCATCTTGTAACTCTTTGAGTGCTTTTGGTCTGAATATTTGCTCAATGTTATGTTGTGGCCAGCTGTGATCACTGGCAAACAAAATGTGATTATTAAGACTGATAAAGAAGTTAGCAATTTTAGAAAATCTGGCGGCCAATAATTCATTGTCGATTTGCAATACAACCGCCCCACTAAAACGCTGCTTATTATAAATAGGGGCTGAAAAATAGAATGCGCCGACAGAGGCACTATCTGTAATAGAGGCATGAAAGCCCTTATTACCGTTTTTAGCCTGCACAAAATAGGGCTTATCGGCGTAATAACCGTGCTGAAAACCAGGGAACTCGCGGTTGTTATACACTCTTTTGTGCACATCACTGTGCGCGAGTACTTCCCCGTGCTCGCTAACAATAAAAATTGCAGTAACACCGGCAATAACATTAAACTGCGCAAGATAGCGCTCTAACGCCGCTTTATCATCACTTTTTTGCGAGGCGTACATGCGTTTAATATCGGTATTTTGCGAGATAATAAACGGTAGGTATTGATACTCTTCTAACACCGACCGAAACTCAATAACCACCTCTAATAAACGCGTTTGGCCATCGTCTTTTAACGGTGTCATAGCCCAGTTGTATGCATAACTTTGCACTTTCCAGACCACCGCTAGAGAAAGCAATAACGCTAACATAATAAGAAACCCAAGTTTTATGCGCAAAGCGGCCTCGTTAAGATTTGTCTAATCAGTATTTACCAAGCGATGCATCTTAATGCATTACGCTGCTGCTAAACACCGCTAGCTGATAAATTTTAAACAAAAAAAAGAGCGCCTATGCGCCCTTTTAACTCTAAGTACTTTTGCTAGAGCTTACAGTACTAACTTTCTGATGTCAGATAACACTGCATTCAAGTAAGTCAGGAAACGCCCTGCATCGCCACCGTTAATTGCACGGTGATCGTAAGATAAGCAAAGTGGTAACATCTTACGCGGCTCGAACTCACTGCCATTCCAGCGCGGTTTAATATCTGCTTTAGAAATACCTAAGATAGCTACTTCAGGTGTATTGACGATAGGTGTGAAACCTGTTCCGCCAATACCGC
>Ga0105357_10001414_pt1 | contig 12881 bp, 9 predicted proteins | sample GOMGulsemesocosm_4_FD_83660 | JGI IMG/M metagenome (GOLD analysis project Ga0105357, IMG submission 83660) | Methane-oxidizing microbial communities from mesocosms in the Gulf of Mexico - GOM15B Gulf of Mexico | ecosystem: Environmental > Aquatic > Marine > Cold seeps | place: USA: Gulf of...
ATTTAAGAGGTCATCGCAATGGAAGTTATCCTGCTCGAAAAGATCGCGAATCTGGGTAACCTGGGCGACAAGGTCGCCGTAAAGGCTGGTTACGCTCGCAATTTCCTGCTGCCTTTTGGCAAGGCTACTCCGGCTACTGCAGCCAACGTAGAAGCTTTTGAAGCGCGCCGCGCCGAACTGGAAAAAATCGCAGCCGAGAAGAAAGGCGAAGCCGACGCGCGCGCCGCTAAGCTGGCTGAGCTGTCGGTTACCATCACCGCCAACGCTGGCGAAGAAGGTAAGCTGTTTGGTTCTATCGGTACTCGTGACATCGCTGACGCAGTTACCGCGGCTGGCGTTGAGCTCGAGAAGAGCGAAGTTCGTCTGCCTGAAGGTCCGCTGCGTAACGTCGGTGAGTTCGACGTTGTTGTGCAACTGCACAGCGATGTAGAAACTACCGTCAAGCTGATCGTCGTCGCTGGTTAACAGCGGCTGCAGCGCTGCACTCGGGCTTCTATGCCTCGGGTGATTTAGCGGCGCTTTGCAGTTAGACTTGTCAACACGGCGCTTGTCTCGGACAGGCGCCGTGTTGTTGTTTGTGCCTATGCCGTCTCGAGCCCAAGCCCATGACTGAATCGCTTTACTCAGAACGTCCCGAGCTGGATCTGCAGACCTCTGCGTTGAAGATTCCACCACACTCCATTGAGGCCGAACAGGCCGTGCTGGGTGGCGTGATGCTGGAAAACACGGCCTGGGAGCGGGTAGCCGAGCTGCTGACCGAAAGTGATTTCTATCGGCACGATCACCGTTTGATCTTCAAGGCATTGAAACGTCTGGCCGAACGTAACCAGCCATTCGATGTGGTTACCCTGGCGGAGGACCTCGACAAGGAAGGCCTCAATGATCAGGTAGGTGGCCTGGCGTATCTGGGGCAGCTGGCAAAAAACACCCCATCGGTTGCCAATATCAGTGCCTATGCACAGATCATCCGTGAGCGCTCGACACTGCGCCAGTTGATCAGCGTGAGTACCGATATTGCCGACACTGCGTTCAATCCCAAGGGCATGCAGTCCAGCGAAGTACTGGACGAGGCAGAGCGCAAGATTTTCTCGATTGCCGAAAGCCGTCCAAAAACCGGCGGTCCGGAAGGCGTCAATGCTCTGCTTGCCAAAGCGATTGACCGCATCGATACCCTGTTCAACAGTGAAGGCTCTATCACGGGCCTGTCCACCGGTTTCACTGATCTCGATAATATGACTTCCGGCTTGCAGCCTGCTGACCTGATCATTGTCGCCGGCCGTCCTTCCATGGGTAAGACTACGTTCGCGATGAATCTAGTCGAGAACGCCGTCATGCGTAGTGAGAAAGCGGTACTGGTGTTCTCGCTGGAGATGCCAGGTGACTCGCTGATCATGCGTATGTTGTCGTCCCTAGGCCGCATTGACCAGACCAAGGTACGCTCCGGTCGGTTGGACGATGAGGATTGGCCGAGGTTGACGTCGGCGGTCAACATGCTGAATGACCGTAAGCTGTTTATCGACGATACCGCCGGTCTGTCGCCGATGGAAATGCGTGCGCGTGCGCGGCGTGTGGTGCGTGAGCACGGCGATCTCGGGTTGATCATGATCGACTATTTGCAGTTGATGCGCATCGGCGGCGCCTCCTCGGAAAACCGCACCAACGAGATTTCGGAAATCTCGCGCTCGCTCAAGGCATTGGCCAAGGAATTCAACGTCCCCGTGGTCGCCCTGTCGCAGCTTAACCGCTCGCTGGAGCAGCGGCCGAACAAGCGTCCCATCAACTCGGATTTGCGTGAATCAGGCGCGATCGAGCAGGACGCAGACGTCATCATGTTCGTATATCGGGATGAGGTTTATCACCCTGATACGCAGGACAAGGGTATTGCCGAACTGATTATCGGCAAGCAGCGTAACGGGCCTATCGGCACTGCACGCATGGCGTTTCTGGGCAAATACACCCGTTTTGAAAACCTGGCGCCAGGCTCTTATGCCGGCTACGGGGATCTGGAGTAACCCATGTCGATCACCATTCCGGTGGCCAAGCAGCAACTGTTTGATTTTCCGCGTTACTGGGCCGAGTGCTTTGGTCCTGCGCCTTTCCTGCCCATGAGCCGGGAGGAAATGGATCAGTTGGGCTGGGACAGCTGCGACATCATTATCGTCACCGGCGACGCCTATGTAGATCATCCGTCATTTGGCATGGCGATCATTGGCCGCTTGCTGGAGGCGCAGGGGTTCCGCGTCGGTATCATCAGTCAGCCCGACTGGCAGAGCAAAGACGACTTCATGAAGCTCGGCAAGCCGAACCTGTTCTACGGCGTGGCTGCCGGCAATATGGACTCGATGATCAACCGCTATACCGCTGACCGCAAGGTGCGCTCCGACGATGCTTATACGCCCGGTGGCAAGGGCGGCAGTCGACCGGATCGTGCCAGTCTGGTGTATAGCCAGCGTTGCCGCGAAGCCTACAAGGATGTGCCTATTGTGTTGGGGGGCATCGAGGCCTCGCTGCGCCGCATTGCGCATTACGACTATTGGCAGGACAAGGTGAGGCACTCGCTGCTGATCGACGCCAAGGCAGACATCCTACTGTACGGCAACGCCGAGCGCGCCGTGGTCGAGGTGGCCCATCGCCTGAGTCGCGGCGAGTCCATCACCGAGATTACCGACATTCGCGGTACCGCCTTTGTGCGTCGCGACACGCCTCAGGGCTGGTTCGAGCTCGACTCGACCCGCATTGACCGACCCGGCAAGATCGACAAGATCATCAACCCCTACGTCAATACTCAGGACACCAGCGCCTGTGCCGTCGAGCAAGCCAAGGGGCCGGCCGAAGAGGCCGCGGGTGATGACGTGCAGGTTGTGCAACTGTTGCCACACCCGCGCCTGGAACGTGATCGTACGGTGATTCGCCTGCCGTCGTTCGACAAGGTCAAGGGTGATCCGGTGCTATACGCCCATGCCAACCGTGTGCTGCATCTGGAGACCAATCCGGGTAATGCGCGGGCACTGGTACAGCGCCATGGCGACCGGGATGTCTGGTTTACGCCGCCACCTATCCCATTGTCGACCGAAGAGATGGATTACATTTTTGGCCTGCCCTATGCGCGCATTCCGCATCCGGCCTATGGTGATGCCAAGATACCGGCCTACGACATGATCCGTTTCTCGGTGAACATCATGCGTGGCTGTTTTGGCGGTTGCACCTTCTGCTCGATTACCGAGCACGAGGGGAGGATCATCCAGAATCGCTCGCACGACTCGATTATTCGTGAGATAGAAGAGATTCGCGACAAGGTTCCGGGTTTTACTGGGGTGATTTCCGATTTGGGCGGCCCTACCGCCAATATGTATCGGATCGCCTGCAAGAGCCCGGCGATTGAGGCTGCCTGTCGCAAGCCGTCCTGTGTCTTCCCTGGGATCTGCGAAAATCTGAATACCGATCATTCATCCCTGATCGGCCTGTACCGCAAGGCGCGCGAATTGCCGGGCGTGAAGAAGATTTTGATTGCCTCTGGTTTGCGCTATGACCTGGCGGTGGAGTCTCCTGAATATGTGAAGGAGTTGGTGACCCACCATGTGGGCGGCTACCTGAAAATTGCACCGGAGCACACCGAGGATGGTCCGCTAACCAAGATGATGAAGCCTGGCATAGGTTCCTATGACCGCTTCAAGCAGATGTTTGAGAAATACTCTAAGGAAGCTGGCAAGGAGCAGTATCTGATTCCTTACTTCATTGCGGCCCACCCGGGTACCACCGATGAAGACATGATGAATCTGGCACTCTGGCTCAAGCGCAACGGCTTCCGTGCGGATCAGGTGCAGGCTTTCTACCCGTCGCCTATGGCGACCGCGACAGCTATGTACCATTCTGGCAAAAACCCGCTGCGCAAGGTGACCTACAAAAGCGATGGCGTAAATATCGTCAAGGGTGATCGGCAGCGGCGTTTGCACAAGGCGTTTTTACGCTACCACGATCCAAAGAACTGGCCGTTGCTGCGTGATGCACTCAAGGACATGGGGCGCAGCGATTTGATCGGCAACGGCAAGCAGCAGTTGATTCCGACCTTTCAGCCGGCAGTAGAAGGTTACCAGAGTGCGCGGCGCAAGAATTCCACGCCGGTTGGTAGCAAGAAGGCAGGCAGGGTGCTTACTCAGCACACAGGTCTGCCGCCACGAGAAACCGGTGCTGCGCGCAAGCCCGGCCGCAAGGGCAGTCGTCCGCCGCGCTGACCGGCGAGCGGCGCTGCAGTGCTTACAGCTCCGAGCTATGGGCGTGATTGGAAATAGCTAATGGCCGGCCCGGGCCAGGTGCACTAGTCTGACGTGGTAGCTGATGGCAATCGCCCTCGGCGCCTTGACTGGATGCTCCTACTGGAGGTAGACCATGCGCGCCTATGTATCCGTACTTTCCCTGCTGCTGAGTCAGTATGCGGCCGCGGCTGGCTGTGCCACAGTGCCTTCTCCGGTGCTGGTCAGGGCAGACTAACGCGGGTGCCGGCTTTTTGGTCGCGCCAGTGCTGCACTTGCTCGCGTAGCTGGTTCAGCTCAACGGGCTTGGCCATATGCCCATTCATGCCGACCTTGCGTGCCCGCTCACGGTGTTCCGGCAATATATGGGCGGTCAGCGCAATGATGGGTACGGCCTGGGTGCCGCTGTGTGCCTCCCAAGCGCGGATCTGTTCCGCTGCGGTAAACCCGTCCATTTCCGGCATTTCGCAATCCATCAGTACCAGGTCAAACTGCTCCTGCTGCACCGCCTCCAGGGCGCGCTTGCCGTTATCAACACTACTAACGGCTACCTTGAGCTTGGCCAGCATGCCTCGGATAACCTTGGTCGAGATGGCATTGTCCTCGGCCACCAGCACGCGAAAGTCGTCGCTGTCGGGTGGTGTTGGTGCGGGTAACTCAGACTCGACTGCGACTTCCGCGTTTTCATTGCGCACCTGGTTCCACTCGTCGATCAGGGTCGTGCGCAGGGTGTAACCGGCAACTGGCTTGCTGAGAATGCGGCGAATGCCAGCATTGCGCGCAATAACGCGGCTGGGTACCTGATTGATGCCGGTCAGCATGATGATTAGCAGGTCGCTGGATAGGACCGGATCATCCTTGATCCGGCTGGCCAGCTCGACGCCGCTCATGCCTGGCATCGACTGATCAAGCAACAGGATATCGAAGGGGCTGCCAAGGTTGGCTTGCGTGCGGAGCATGGCAAGCGCTTCTCGACCACCGGCTGCACATTGCGTGCGCATACCCCATGCAGCGGCCTGTTGTTGCAGAACCTTGCGGCAGGTGGCGTTGTCATCGACGATCAGCACGTTGCGATCCTGCAGGCAGCGGCCGCTGGTGTCGGCGACGTTGCTGTTATCCAGGTTAGTGGCAGGCAGCGTGAACCAGATGGTTGTGCCCTTATCGCTGCCGTACTTGACGCCTAGCTGTCCCTGCATCATGACCACCAGTTGGCGTGCGATGACGAGTGGTAGATGGCCGTCACTGTCAGTGTGTTCCAGCAGGCGTGTGGTGCTCAGGTTGCTGCTGAGCAGGCTGTCGCGTGCTTCCTGCGGCATGCCGCCGCCGGTATCCTGAATGGCGAAGCGCAGTTGCTGGCTACCGTTCTTGCGGTCGAGGCCTACTACCAGCACCACTTCACCTTCGTCGGTGTACTGCAACGCGTTCGCCAGCAGGTTCATCAGAATCTGCCGTAGTCGGGTGGGGTCACCCTGCAGGGTGCGCGCGACATCGGGATGCACAAAGCCAATCAGTTCGACACCCTGGCTTTCTGCGCGGGCGCGGTAAATGTCCATGCAGTCATTGATCAGTGCGTGCAGGTCGAACTGCACCTTTTCCAGCACCAGTTGGCCTGACTCCAGGCGCGACACGTCGAGGATCTCGTTGATCAGATTAAGCAGGTCATTACCTGAACCATGGATGGTCTGCACGTAGTCACGTTGTTTGGCAGACAGGGCGGTATCGAGCAGCAGCTCGCTCATCCCCAGCACACCGTTCATCGGAGTGCGTATCTCATGGCTGATTCGGGCGAGAAACTCTGCCTTGGCTCGTTGTTCGGCATGCGCGGTGGCTATGTCCTGGCGCTGGCGGATGCGCGTGCTCAGTCGGCCTTGCAGGCGTCGGTACAGACTCCAGCTGTAGGCGACCAGCGCGCCCCAGAGTAGGGTATCGGCCAGATAGCTACCTGAGGGCAGGCCGCTAAAGTAACGGTCTGCTGCAACGTTGCAGAGCAGCAGCAGGTGGCCTATGCAGAAGGGGCGATTAAAGGCAGTGCCGTTGAGGCGAAAGTACAATGCCAGTCCGAGACCGAACAGCGGTATGCCGATTCGCAGCAGGTCGGACACCAGGTTGAACTGAGCTGGAAACACGCCGGCGATAGATAGGGTTGCAGCGCTGGCAAGGCTCACCCCAACGATTATTCGGCGATGGCTCTTGAGCGATTGAGCCGGTAGGCGGCTGAGTAGCAGGAGGGCCAGCAGTGGGTAGGCTGTTAGGAACAGCAACTGGGCCAGGTGTCCGTGCAGAGTCAACGGGCTGTTGCCGGCCCAGCTCAGGTTGTCGAGGTTACTGACGGCCAGAATCAGGCTGATAGCACCCAATAACAAGTGGTAGGGGTCGCGCCCAAGGGTGCCTTGCAATACGCAGTGAAGCCAGAGCGCGAGTAGCAAGCCGATGAGGATCCCCTGCACGCTCTGTTGCAAATCGTGTTGCATGGCAGCGCTACGCACGTCAACTACGTTGATACGAGTGCTTAAGGGGTAATCGTTTTGCAGGCGTACCAGCAGCGTCGCACTGTTAGTGGGCAGCTTGGCAAGTGGCAGGGCGAAGCCGCGGTAGGGTAGGGGGCGGTCCGCTGCGGGTGCGCTGGCACCGGTCTGGTACAGCGGTATCGCCGTATGCTGGGTCAGGCGATAAACCGTGAGTTCGGCAATAGCGGGGTTACTGAGGGTGAGCAGCTTGTCCTGAACGTCATCGATAGAGAGTTCAACCCAGAGTACTGCGTTGTTTCCGGGTACGGTCAATGGCGTGTCGGGAGCGGGTATGAAACGGTTGGCATAGCGGTTGGAGAGGATGTCGGCAAGTTCAAGCTGGCCGCCGGGATCAACGAACGTCTTGTAGTCGGGGGCGCCCCTTTCGGCCAGGGTCGTCCAGCTCGTGAGAGTGAAGGCCAGGCCCGTCAGAAGGGCGAGCATCAGCGAGCTAAAGTGCTTCACAATTGGTGTTGTCCTGTCCTTGGGCGGTGATACTGAGGTGCTGCCGTTTCAACCAGAAGCCGCCCCAGTATAGACCAAGGCCGGTACCGCTGAAATGGGCCAGCCGGGACAGCGAACTGTCCCGGCTGGCCCGATGTTGCTACGTTCTGTCGATGGCGCGATACCCAATATCACTGCGATAGAAGATGCCGTCCCAATGAATTTTCTCGGCCAGACGATAGGCCGCCTGTTGGGCGTCATATACGTCAGCGCCCAGCGCTGTGGCGCAAAGCACACGTCCGCCGCTGGTAACGACCTCGCCGTCGGCCAAGGCCGTCCCGGCATGGAACACTTTGCCATCCGCCGCCTGGGCGTCTTGCAGGCCGCTGATGGGCAGCCCCTTGGCATAGTCGCCGGGGTAACCACCTGCGGCCAGAACGACACCCAGGCTTGGACGTGGATCCCAGCGGGCTTCGATCTGATCCAGGGTGCCGGCTTCGGCCGCCTCGATCAGCTCAACCAGGCTGGACTGCAGGCGCAGCATGATTGGTTGGGTTTCCGGGTCGCCAAAGCGGCAGTTGAACTCGATAACCTTGGGGTTGCCGGCGGTATCGATCATCAGGCCGGCGTAGAGGAAGCCGGTGTAGGTATTGCCCTCGGCAGCCATGCCGCGCACGGTTGGCCAGATGACCTGGTCCATCACGCGCTGGTGCACTGCATCCGTCACTACGGGGGCGGGCGAGTAGGCGCCCATGCCGCCGGTATTGGGGCCGGTGTCGGCATCACCGACGCGCTTGTGATCCTGACTGGTGGCCATGGGCAGTACGTGTTCACCATCGACCATGACGATAAAGCTGGCTTCTTCGCCGTCGAGAAACTCCTCGATCACAACGCGGGAACCTGCGTCGCCAAAGGCATTACCGGCCAGCATGTCACGTACCGCATCTTCGGCTTCCTGCAGCGTCATGGCGACTATCACGCCCTTGCCTGCGGCCAAGCCGTCGGCCTTGATGACGATGGGTGCGCCGGTTTGCTGCAGGTAGGCCAGCGCCGGTTCGATTTCGGTAAAGTTCTGGTAGTTCGCCGTGGGGATTCGGTGGCGGGCAAGAAAATCCTTGGTGAAGGCCTTGGAGCCTTCCAGCTGTGCGGCGCCGGCGGTTGGGCCGAAGCAGGGCAGGTTGTTGTCGCGGAAGCGGTCGACCACACCAGCGACCAGCGGGGCCTCTGGGCCGACAATCGTCAAACTGACGTTGTCGCGGGCAAAGGCGACCAGCTTGTCCAGCTCCAGCACATCGATGGCGATGTTTTCGCACTTGGCTTCAATAGAGGTGCCGGCGTTGCCCGGTGCAACGAATACCTTCTCGATGCGCTCATCTTGCGCCACTTTCCATGCCAAGGCATGCTCACGGCCGCCGCTACCGATGATCAATACGTTCATTTATCTCTCCTTTGGAGAGAGCAGCAAGCCAAAAGCTGAAAGCTACAAGCGGTTTGGCCGGGGCCGATTCCTGCTTGCAGCTTGCAGCTTGTTGCTTGTCGCTCGCTATTAGTGTCTGAAGTGGCGCATACCGGTAAATACCATGGCCATGCCGGCTTCGTCCGCAGCGGCAATTACCTCAGCGTCGCGCATTGAACCACCAGGCTGGATAACTGCGCTGATGCCATTGGCGGCCGCATTGTCGATGCCGTCACGAAACGGGAAAAAGGCATCCGACGCCATGACTGCACCCTGAACCTGTAACCCGGCGTGCTCGGCCTTGATGGCTGCAATGCGTGCAGAGTTGACACGGCTCATCTGGCCGGCGCCGATACCGACGGTCTGTCGCTGGCTGGCGTAGACGATGGCGTTGGACTTGACGAACTTGGCGACCTTCCAGGCAAACACCAGGTCGTGGATTTCCTGCTCGGTCGGGGCGCGCTGCGTGACGACCTTGAGGTCATTGGCGGTGATCATGCCGATATCGCGGCTCTGTACCAGCAGGCCGCCGTTGACGCGCTTGAAGTCCCAGTCGGCAGCGCGCTCACTCGCCCACTCGCCGCATTCGAGCAGACGTACGTTGGCTTTGGCGGCGACCGCTTCGCGGGCGGCGGCACTGATGCGTGGCGCGATGATGACTTCAACAAACTGACGTTCCACGATAGCGGCGGCGGTTTCGCCATCCAGTTCGCGGTTAAAGGCGATAATGCCGCCAAAAGCCGATTCGCTGTCGGTGGCATAGGCCAACTCATAGGCCTGGCGAATACCGCCGTCGGCATCGGGAACGACCGCTACGCCACAGGGGTTGGCGTGCTTGACGATGACGCAGGCCGGCTTGGTAAAGCTTTTTACGCATTCAAGCGCAGCATCGGTATCGGCCACGTTGTTGTACGACAGCGCTTTACCTTGCAGTTGCACGGCGGTGGCGATGCAAGCCTCGGTTGGCGCGGCTTCCTTGTAGAAGGCGGCAGCCTGATGCGGGTTCTCGCCGTAACGCATGTCTTGTACTTTGATGAACTGGCTGTTGAAGGTGCGCGGGAAAGCGCTGCGCTCTTCGGTGCTCAGGGTCTCGCGGCTCTGCTCGATGGTGCCGAGGTAGTTGGCGATCATGCCGTCGTACGCGGCGGTGTGCTCAAATGCCTTGAGCGCCAGGTCAAAGCGCTGGGCGTAGGTCAGGCCACCGCTTTTGAGCGCTTGCACAATGCCGTTGTAATCACTGGCGTTGACCACGATGGCAACGTCCTTGTGGTTCTTGGCAGCGCTGCGGACCATGGTCGGGCCGCCGATGTCGATGTTCTCGATGGCATCAGGCAGGCTGCAGTCGGGCTTGGCCACGGTGGCCGCGAAGGGATACAGGTTGACTACAACCATGTCGATCGGCTGGATGCCGTGTTGCTGCATGACTTCGCCATCGAGTTCGCGGCGACCCAGAATGCCGCCATGAATCTTTGGATGCAGGGTTTTTACGCGACCGTCCATCATCTCTGGAAAACCCGTGTAATCAGCGACCTCAACTGCGGCAATACCCTGCTCGCGGAGTAGCTTGAAGGTACCGCCGGTGGACAGGATTTCAGTACCCAGTGCGCTGAGTTCGCGGGCGAATTCGACAACGCCGGTCTTGTCGGACACGCTGATCAGGGCGCGGCGTACTGGCAGGCGAGTGGTTTGGTCGGTCATCTTGGATCCAGTTTCAAGGTTATGGGTATTCGATGTGCTGTAGCCGGCAGCGGCCAGTCGCCGCAACCGGTTTGTGGGTCAGAGTAGTCCGTACTGTTTGAGCTTCTTGCGTAGCGTCCCACGATTAAGCCCAAGTACTTCCGAGGCACGTGTCTGGTTGCCCTTGACGTAGTTCATGACGCTTTCAAGCAGCGGCGCCTCGACCTCGGACAGCACCATGTTGTAGACGTCGGTGACGTCCTGGCCTTCCAGGTGCTGGAAATAATTTTGCAGCGCTTCTTCTACGCTGTCGCGCAGGGGGCGCGGGTTACGGGCTTCGTCGCTGCCGGTGGCAGGAAGCGTGGATGGACTGCTGTCGCTCACGGTGGGATTTCCGTCAAAAAAGGTAGAGGGTTCGAGGTTCATGCTGCCAGATCTCCTTCCAGCAAGCGGCTGAAATACTGATTGATGGCCAGGTGTTGCTGTTCTGCGCAGGTGATGGCGTTGAAACTGCGGCGGAATTCGCCAGCACCGGGCAGGGTCTGCAGGTACCAGCCCACATGCTTGCGCGCGATGCGCGCGCCGTGTTCATTGCCATAAAACTGGTGCAGGGCCACCAAGTGCTCGCTGAGGATGCCGTGTTGGGTGCTCAAGTCGGGCTCGGGCAGCGTGGTGCCGGTACGTAGATAGTGATCAATTTCGCCGAAAATCCAGGGTCGTCCCTGGGCTGCGCGGCCGATCATAACGGCATCGGCGCCAGTCTGCTGCAATACCTGATGCGCTTTTTGCGGCGTAGTGATGTCGCCATTGGCGATGACCGGGATGCGGATGGCCTGTTTGATCTCGGCAATAGTGTCGTATTCGGCCTGGCCGGTATACAGCTCTGAACGGGTGCGGCCGTGAACGGCAAGTGCCTGGATTCCGCTGTTCTCGGCGATGCGTGCCACGCTTACACCGTTGCGGTTCTGCGGATCCCAGCCGGTACGGATTTTCAGGGTGACCGGTACCTGCACTGCTGCCACCACGGCTTCAAGGATATCCGCTACCAGGGCTTCATCGCGTAACAGGGCTGAGCCGGCGGCCTTGTTGCAGACTTTTTTGGCGGGGCAACCCATGTTGATATCGATGATCTGCGCGCCAAAGTCCTGATTCATGCGTGCGGCTTCCGCCATCATCTGCGGATCGCCACCGGCAATCTGCACCGAGCGGGGTTCTGGCTCGCCGGTGTGGTTCAGGCGTAGCTGGGATTTGCGGCTATTCCACAGGCGGGTGTCGCTGGTGACCATTTCCGAGACCACCAGTCCGGCGCCCAGGCGACGGCAAAGCTGCCGGAACGGCTGATCGGTAACGCCGGCCATGGGGGCCAGAATGACGGGATTCGGTAGTTGGTAAGGTCCGATGCTGAGCACTGCCAGGTCCATCCCTGTACTATCCGGTCGCTTGCCCGGTTTCTGTTCTGCGGAGTCACTCCTGCGGCGCCGAACGCTTGGCTCAGTCGCAGAAGAAGTGTGAAAAAGGGCGGTAATGATACCTGCAAAGCATGACCGGTTAAAGACTGATCTGGCTGTTTTTTGTACAGCTTTGCATTGACTAATTGGCTGATTGCGTCTAGGCGCAGCACTGCGCTGCGGCGCTCAGGGACTGAGGAAATCGAGGTTGTAACTGGACGCTTGCGGGCCCGGGGCGACCATGCTCAGGGCGATGTGGATCGGGGTTTGTGGCGGCATCAGGTTGCGGCCAGCCAGTTCGCCACCAAGGTATTCTTCCGGGCGGAAACGTTTCTCGCTGACGCTGTTGCCGCGATTGTCGGTGAACAGCATGCGCACCACCGGGAAAGGTTGTGGGTAGGCGGCGCGGTTGTAGATGATTACGTCGATGGCCACCGCGTTGGGAAATTCCGGATGCGGACGAACCAGCAGGTTGCTGCTGCGTACCTGGCTGATGTCGACCCGCACCGGCAGTTCGCAGCCGGTAACCAGGCAAATGCCTTCCAGTGTGGGGCGCCAGCGTTCGTCGCGCGCCCAGGCTTCGAGGTTGTAGGTGACGATTTGCGTCAACAGCGCGCCGATGGCGAGCAGGCACAGCGGCGTCCATATCCAGTTGTGGCGACGGTGCCGGGCGGGACGCGCGGGTTCATCCAGCAGCAGCGGTTCGTCATCCAGGTCTGGCAGAGTCAGGTTGTCGTCCAGTCTCGGCTCGCTGCGCGATTCGGTGCTCGCGTCCAGCGTACCGTCGAGTTCAGCTTCATCGATCTCGGGTTCGTCTCTGGCGGTGAGGCCAGCTTCCGCATCAGCGTACCCGTCATCATCCGAGACGGCGGCAGGGCGGTCGCGCAGGAAGATGCCGCCGGGGCCGGTGGTGTCCTGTAACGGCAGCAGACGGGCTGGTGGCGGGGGGGCTTCTGCGGGCGTGTCTGACTCCGGGCCGGGGACAAAAGGCACTGGCTCGCGATGTGGCTGGATATCGCGCGCCGGGGGCGTGGCGATGAAGTCCTCATGCAGGTCAAAGTCTTCAGCGTCCCAGCTGTCACGTACGTGTTGCTCTGCC
>Ga0105357_10001417_pt1 | contig 12866 bp, 13 predicted proteins | sample GOMGulsemesocosm_4_FD_83660 | JGI IMG/M metagenome (GOLD analysis project Ga0105357, IMG submission 83660) | Methane-oxidizing microbial communities from mesocosms in the Gulf of Mexico - GOM15B Gulf of Mexico | ecosystem: Environmental > Aquatic > Marine > Cold seeps | place: USA: Gulf of...
ACAAATACCCGCATAGCACTGATTTGTGGAGCAACCTAATGCACATATCTAACAGGAAAACTTACTCTATAGTTGCTGATGCAGGTTACATAAGCGCTATAAATACCCGCATAGCACTGATTTGTGGAGCAACCTAATGCACATATCTAACAGGAAAACTTATTCTATAGTTGCTGACGCAGGTTACATAAGCGCTATAAATACCCGCATAGCACTGATTTGTGGAGCAACCTAATGCACATATCTAACAGGAAAACTTACTCTATAGTTGCTGACGTGGGCGGAACAAATACCCGCATAGCAATGACACAAGGCGTAGTACTGCAAGAGTTTTCGATCCAGCATTATGCCAATGACCAATTCCAAACCTTTGAGCAGTTGCTACAGGACTACCATCACAGCCAGGGTCTGGTGCGCTGTGAATCTGTGTGCATTGCTATCGCAGCACCAGTTACTGGCCAAAGAGCGCGCCTGACCAATCGCAACTGGATTATAGATCAACAGTCAATCCAGCAGCTGCTGGACTGTGGATCGGTAAAACTGATTAACGATTTCGAGGCGCTGGCACTGTCGCTAAATGAAATTGGCGCAGAACACTTACAACCTATCTCCCAATCGCGAGGAAAGCTCTGCGGCGGTAAAAAAATAGTGCTCGGTGCGGGGACAGGCTTTAACGCTGCGCAGCTACTGGACAACAATTTAAAAGGTGTCGCCAAGGTAAGCTGCGCCGAGTGCGGCCACATGACCTTGCCACTAGAATCAGCCCAAGAGCTGCGACTGAGAGACTATTTGGCCGCCTCTTACAGTCGCGCATCGGTTGAGCGAGCACTCTCCGGGCAGGGATTAGTTAATCTTTATCAGTGGCTTGGAATGGATAAGAAGATTGCCACCGATGATCTAAGCCCGGCGCAGATAGCCGCAGCCGCATGCTCTGGCGACGATCCTTTGTGTGTAGAAGCGGGCGAGCTGTTCAGTCGGTTTTTTGCTCGAGTGGTCGGTGACATGGCGCTGGCATTTCTGCCTTTTGGTGGCATTTACCTTTCAGGGGGAGTCTCTCGCGGCTTAGCACCACTGTTAAAGCAACCTGAATTTCTCGACACTTTCCATGCTAAAGGACGCCAGAGTGAGCTGATGAAATCATTTAACATCCAGCTGATCACTTCTGATAACAGTGCATTACTAGGATGCGCGGCGGCTTTATAAAAAAGTCGGAAGTCGGAAGCTTCAATACTTACGACTTTCCACTTTCCACTTACCACTTACCACTTACCACTTACGACTTACGACTTTCTACTTACGACTTGGTCTTAGTGGTCGTCGCCAAATGCTGGCGCACGATTGACATTAACCCTTGCGTCGACGGATCGTAATCGGTGCTGGAGTGTTTGATGTTGGCACTGATTTCAGTGGCCAGACGCTTGCCCAATTGCACACCCCATTGATCGAAGGAGTTGATATTCCAGATAGCGCCCTGAACAAAAACTTTGTGTTCATACAAGGCAATTAATGCACCTAAGTTTTTCGGGCTCATCTCATCCATTAATATTATATTACTGGGTCTGTTACCCGGACAGCTGGCGTGGGTTTTAGTATCTGCAGAGGTATCGCCAACCATAAAGGCATTGGCCTGCGCCAGCATATTAGTCAACAGCGCAAAGTGGTGCTCTGCCGCTTTTTCATCACTGTGCAGTGAGGCAATAAAATCAATAGGCACAAAACGTGTTCCCTGATGCAGTAGCTGGAAAAAAGCGTGCTGCCCGTTTGAGCCGGTTTGCCCCCAAACAATGGATCCGGTGGCATAGTCAATCGGCTGCCCTTCCATATCCACAGATTTGCCATTACTCTCCATATCCAGCTGCTGCAAAAAAGCCGGTAGCTGGTGCAGTGCCTGGTCATAGGGGATGACAGCCTGAGTTTCAGCGCCGAGAAAGTTGATATACCAAATACCCACTAACGCCATAATCACCGGCATGTTTTGTTCTAGGGGCGCATTCAGAAAATGCTGATCCATTTCATAGGCGCCTTCCAGCAACTCGATAAAACCGTCATAACCTATAGATAGCGCAATCGGCAAGCCAATGCTCGACCAGAGTGAATAGCGACCGCCTACCCACGCCCAGAACTCAAAGATGTTCTCGCGCTTTATACCGAACTCCATTGCCGCAGCCTGATTGGTAGAAACAGCCACAAAGTGCTTGGCCACGTCTCCCGCCACCGCCTGTTGCAAGAACCAACTCTTAGCACTGTTAGCATTGAGCAAGGTCTCCTGAGTGGAGAAGGTTTTAGTGGAGACAATAAACAAGGTTGTCTCCGGTTTTAGTGAGCTAAGTACCTTGTTTATGTGCTGGCCATCTACGTTGGAGACAAAGTGAATGCGCAGCTGTGGGTGGCGATGCTCTAACAGAGCCCGGCACACCATATTCGGCCCTAAATCAGATCCGCCAATCCCAATGTTAACCACATCGCGGATACGTTTACCGCTGTATCCCAACCACTCACCTGAGCGCACTTTGTCACTGAATATTTTAAGCTTGTCTAAACTAGCGCGAATCTCCGGCATCACGTCGCGACCATTTACTTCAACCGGGTCAGCACTGCGATTGCGCAATGCCGTGTGCAGTACCGGCCTATTTTCGGTGACATTAATAATGTCTCCGGTAAACATTTGCGCCCGGCGCTGTCGCAGCGGCGAGTGCTCGGCCAATTGCATCAACGCCGCCAGCACTTCTTCGCTGACCAAATTTTTGGAGTAATCCAGAAACAAACCGTCCAAACGTAAACTCATCTTTTCAAATCTTTGTGGATCTTCTACAAAGGCATCACTAATGCGTTGATCTTCAGTTTTCTCTGCTAGCTGTTGCAGTTTATTCCAAGTCACCGACTGGCTGAGGTTATACATTTCGAGGCTCACTGTATTTATAAATTATTATGTTTTATTTGGTAATAATACGTATAATTACGCACGACCACTGCAAAATAGACAGACAAGTACAAGTTTGGTAGGAATTTTACTACAATTAGAGTGATTGTAGCAACAAATGTTAACCGCAATCTGCTCCCCTTTTATGACTGCATTAACGCGGAGGCTGCACCCAGTAACGCAAATCGCGCACTGGGGTATCTTCTGCCAATTGATGATTTTTTATGATGATCGTTTTAATTTTCAGCCATTTTTGCAACGGGAATAAATGCGCGGTTGTAGCGTCCTGTTGCATATACCGATTGAAGGAGCCATCAGCTACTGCTGTTTCCAAGCCCTCCCTTATCCGCAGATGAAGCACTGAGTTGTCTGGAGCGACAAAGAAATACATAGGAAAAGGGTAGTAAAGCGCCATGTCTTGATACCAGATCAGCGATGGATAAGCCTGGGCACGCGCTGCAACTTCCGCCTTGCCCTCGTGCACTCCCCTTGGAAAGTAATCGCAGCGACCGGCGGCGACCTGTTTAAACATATTTTCGTAGATGGGGTTGCGCATCACTTGTAATCCGGCATCTTCTAATACATCTGAGTCCGGCCAGTGCGCTCCCTGACAAGCCACCATTTTTTTTAAATCACTGAGGTTTTTTATCTGTGCAAAGTCCTGGCGACGGTTTTTTCTGATCACAAACTGCCTGAAACCCAACATGCCTTTAACCAAGGGTATACGTATGGCCTTTAAGCGCTGCTCTCTGATAATAGAAGTACCGGCCCAGTAAACATCCAGCCCGCCATTTTTCTCTAGCTCGATAAAAGCCCGACCCTGCTGCATGCGCATCGAAAATAAAATATCAAGAGAGCCATATTTTGCTGCTGTTTTTTCCAATACTAGTTCAAGTAAACCAATGAAATAGCTGTGGCTGGCATCAAATTGCGATTGCGGGGGGATGGTTCTGATACTTTGACTGGCAAAGCTATTTAAGCTAACAACGAGGAGAAGCGGGAAAAACCACTTGAGTCTTTGCATGTCACCTCTCTTCAACTGTTGCTATTTAATTACCGCCAACACGCCCGATCGATTTAACACTGGTTGTAAACAAACTTTGCCTTGTCCATTTCGCAAATTCTCAACCAGCGCTGAATTAGAGTGTAGCACTCTAATTCAATACTAATCTATTAGTGAATCGACGATACTTTCGAACTGATAGGGTAGTTTTTAGCCCCAACTCATTGCAGTTTAAGCACTGGCCTCACAGATTTTTAAATACTGGGCAACAACCGACTGCATGCCCTGCTCTATACATTCCACCGTTAATACATGTCCGATTGACACTTCCAAAATAGCGGGAATACTTAGAAACTTGGCCAGGTTTTGCAAATCCAAATCGTGACCTGCATTCACTTCGATCCCCAACGCAGTCGCCTTGGCGACGGCTTCCTGATAATCCTTAAACACTGCTTGGCCATTATCGCTATGGTAGCTGGCAGCAAAAGCCTCTGTGTAAAACTCAACTCTGTCGCAACCGGACTGAGCTGCTAACGCAACGTGTTCAACATTGGGATCTAAAAATATCGCCGCTCTGATGCCCGATTTTTTTAATCTGGCGCAGGTTTGCTGAACCAACTGCATGTCCTGGGATAAGTCCCAACCGTGGTCCGAAGTCAACTGACCGGGAGTATCTGGCACTAAAGTGCACTGAGTAGGTTTTATCTTCTCAACCAACTGCAGGAAATCCTCTGAGGGATAGCCTTCAATATTGTATTCAACAACGCTGTTATCTTTTAACAGCTCACCTAGATCATGAGCATCTTGCATGGTGATATGACGCTCGTCCTGTCTGGGATGCACAGTAATGCCCTGCACACCTAACGCCATAAACTTATTGGCAAAATTAACAACATTTGGAAAATCACGGCCTCTGGAGTTTCTCAACAGAGCGATTTTATTTAAATTAACGCTTAACTTAGTCATCTTTGTTGTCTCATTTAACTTCACTAAAAATCTTGTGTGGATGTTAGCAAATAGCATTCACTTTGACGCTATTAATTTTTACTGATTTAGTATAAATACTGTACCTGAGCACAAATCAGAATAATTGGCCGCCACGGGGCTGCGCCTAAACACTTTATTAACTTGGCGACTGGTGCTCTATACAAATCAACTGCTCAGAAGATTGCTGCAGTGGGACTTTTAGCAGCTCGCAATAATACTCGCTGCCGCCTAAGTGAGTGTTATAGCGACAAGTGTGACAGACCCCAAACGTTTTCATGTTGCTAGATCCCATTAACGCCTGCAACAACTCTCTTAGTGAACTTTCAATCTGGGCATTTTTTTGCTCTGTTAACCCCTTGAAAGCGCTGTTAAACAACGGCGAGGGGATTACTTTTTGCAGCACTTGATGGGCGCTATCGGTCACTTGCAGATGGATTATCCTACCGTCTTTAAGGTCGCTAATTTTAGACAAATAGCCCTTATTTTCTAATATTTTAAGTGTTTGAGAGACAGTGCCTTTGGTCTGCCCTAGATACTCAGTCAGGGCCTTGGCTGTATTGGAAAACTGATTGCATATAGACAAATAGTGCAGTACTTCTAACTGTACTGGTTGCAAGCCAAACTCGGCGGTGCAGCGTCTGGAGTCTGCTCGCTGCAACTCCGCTATGCGCTCTATATAGTCATAAATTTTAGTTGAAGCCACTCGCTACTCCCTCTGGACTACCACTGTTAAAAGATCTGCGAAAATTATCACCGCCCCTGCACTGTTACAGAGAATAAGCAACCCAAATATAGTATCGACTAAAAACTTGTTTGACAAGAGAGAATGACTTGTACTATATTATAAAGGTGTCGAGTCGACACCTTTATAATCACTCAAAATTTCAACCAAAAATTCACTCATGCTCAAATAGCACTAAGGACATAAACCATGAAAAAACTAACACTGGCCAGCTGCATCCTCTCTACCAGCATCGCCCTTTCCTCACAAGTTGCTGCGCACTCAGAACATACTGGCGGCATTAAAGCCCCGAAGTTCGATAGTGGCTCTACTACTCATGCATCCTTCGATATCATCCACAGTAAAATAAGCACCAGTGGTAATGTTGCTACTTTCCACTTGGCTGTCGCCGCAAAAGCCGGCAGCAGCAAACCTAAGGCAACAGGTAAGCTCGCTGGAAGTTCTGTCTATTCTTATGTCTGGCCAACCAGCCTGGACCCTTCTACCGTTGGCTTTGAAGAAAAAACGGGCATCTTAGCACTGGCTGTCACCGCTCATCCGGATTTTGATGACACCCCACTTTACGATGAGAATAATGATGGAGAATTAGCCAATGACGGAAACGAATGGCACAGCCATTGGATAGTGTTGGCGCCTAACGAGCAATGTGGTCCCGGAGCTTTAGGTGTTGTCGACATCCCTAAAGGAGTACAACCAAAACTGCCCAAAACTTGGCCTGGCCTGCCTATCCTATTAGACAGCCCTGGCTGGAATCCAACATTTCACGGTAACCATCTAGAGGTAAAAGTACCCTTCGCCGATATTAGCAGCTTAGAAACGATCAGCTACGATGGGGTCACTGCAGCACTTAGGGTCAATCAGAGTGTGCATGCTCCCCTGCTGTGCGTAACAGATGTTCAGGACATCGCTTCAGGTGATTTATCACTTCCGGGAAAAGTGAACCAATAAACACTTATCATTTCCTGGAAAAGTGAACTAATAAACACTTATCTTTAGAAGAAAAGTGAACTAATAAACACTTTTCCTAGACAGGCCCCTGACCAAGGATGGTAGAGGCCGCACAAAACAATTCTTTCAACTCTTAATAGGTAGACACATGCATTTACTCAACCAAAAGGCCCCTGAGCTACAAGTCAGCACATGGCTCAATAGCAAAAACCCTCTCAGTCTTGAGTCACTTCGTGGCAAAGTGGTAGTACTGCACAGTTTTCAAATGCTCTGCCCCGGCTGTGTCCAGCACGGCTTGCCGCAAGCGGGTCAAATCCATGAATTATTTGACCCAGAAGAAGTGCAAGTAATTGGCCTGCATAGCGTTTTTGAACATCACAGTGTGATGAATGAAGCCGCATTGCGCGCTTTTTTATCTGAGTACCGAATTAAGTTCCCAATCGCTATTGATAAAAGCGCTGAGCGGGGCGCAATCCCACTGACAATGCGTAAATACAAGTTACAGGGAACCCCCAGCACAGTGATCATCGATCAAAGTGGCGAGATCAGAATGATACATTTTGGGCAAATATCGGACTTGCGCCTTGGCAGTATCATCGGCCGAATCGTCGCTGAGCAGCGCACTCCAATAGAAGCAGCAACCAGCGTCAATGCCGAGATCATCACAGCAGCTGATGCCACTAAGTGTGATGACAATGGCTGCAAAGTATTTTAAGACCCAAGCAAGTGCTGAGAAAACCAGGGGTTGTCCACAAACTAGCATTGAGCACAATCAGTATATTGATGAAGATCCTCAACATTTGGCTGTCCCAATACTCTATGTGATGATTGATTTTAAAAGAGCGTCTGAGCACAACTGCAAAAAGTAGTAGATGATAAATCGGCTAGCTACCCAGTCTGATCTGGCGTAATGGGGGTGTTAAAGCGATCGCGGTTGTCGTTGCAGTCGACGCTGCTATCGCGCTGTCCATGGTAACTCCCCGCCATCTGATTGTGGGCAGCGATGCCAAGTTAGTCACTTATGCCCTAGGTTAAACTGCCGAGTAAAAAGCGGTTATCTCCAGAGATGAATACTGGCGGGGTCAACAGTATGCGGGAGTCGCTGTCGCTATTTTGACAGCATATATTTTAAGTTAAATATCTGAAGAGGTCATAAAAGTCATTGCCGATCATGCTTACCTATCATCCTTACCTATATTCCCTGCATTGCCCGATTGCATTAATACGTCCGCCTATATTCAACCTTTAGAGTTGTTTTTAAGGTAGTTTTTAGTCTGGCTCTCGGCTCACGAATCATCGTCTATACTCAATTTAATGTAATCAAGCGAGGGAGTTTAAATATGATGTATCGGTTACTCTATGGGGCTTTACTATTTTGTCTTGCCAGCAGTGCCTCTGCCTTAGAGAAGGGGGAGTTCACGTTAGATATTAGTGGCTTTTCCAAGCACAGTAAAAGTACTTACATTGAAAATGGCACTGCACATAAATACAACGAGACGAACCCGGGCCTGGGGATTAGCTACGGGCTTAGTGACAACTTAGATTTACGTATCGGCGGGTTTAAGAACAGCTACGACAGAGACAGTGTATACGTCGGGCTAAACTGGCACAGAGATTTCTATTTTGGCGACTGGACAGTCGCACCCGGTATAAATCTTTTCCTGATTAGCGGGTACGAGAGACGCAATGATATTCCCGTCGCTATTTTACCAACACTGACCTTTGGCCATCGTGCTGTTAAATTGAGTGTTGGAATACTGCCCTTTGGCGATGAATCAAAAGTTACCACTTTCCAGCTTCAATTTAATTTTAAGTACTTTTAGAGAGTTCACTGAGTAACCGATTATTGATAGCTCTTGTGAACTCCAACATGTCATTGAGATCATTTCTATTACAGTTTGGAACTGTCGTTTCCAAACTTTTTCTGAACTATCGACTTCGAATTTTAGCGGGCTGTAGACGTGCTAGACCAAGAGTGATTTCGATAAATTCCAACTCAAAACTGTATTATGCATATTTATCCAACTCAAAATTGTATTTTGCAAAAGTACATATGCATCAATCGGATACATAGAGTAATATTATTAATTATACCTCTTAATTTACTAGCTTTCAGACTTAATTCACTTTCTTGAAGACGTAAAAAAAGGGCCTAATAGCCCTCTTTATAAGATCCAATGTGCCTAGAGATAAGTTTCTATTATCTTTTCTCGGGCTACCAATTTGGATTGGTTTCTATCTATATATGAGAGGGCTATGGACACCAAAAAAATAAAGATAAACTCATTAAAAAGCTAGAGACAGATAAAATTTATTTAAATCCTACCTTATCTCTTTCATATTTTGCTGTAGAGCTGAATACCAGTCCTGACAACTTGTCCTTTGTGATTAACCATGAGTTGAATGTAAGTTTCAGAGATTTGATCAACTCCTATCGGATTCACGAATCAAAATTGAAGTTGCAACAGATACCGCTCACTAAACATTCGATTCTTACTGTGGCTCTGTACTCTGGTTTTAATTTCCAGGCCAGCTTCTATCGTGCTTTTAAAAAGTTTGAAGGAATCACACCCCAAAAATATATGCGGAATATGTGATTTATCTTCGCCGACTTTTCGCAGGTCGATTCAAATGCCTCCTGCAGTTGATAAATCGTAAACTGTCGAACTGGAGTATAAGGCGAAAGAGTAAGGCAAGCCTTTTGTTAAGCATAGCATTAAACTATCTATATCCAATACTTACAGTATTGGACATAGAAATTGTATAATTGACAGCTTGCACAACTATGCAGTCGAATTCGAGCAATGCTAGTTAAAAATGTCTTATACCTAATATGCTGGATTGAATACAAATCAGTGGCCAGTTTTACTGACCACTTCATTCCTTGTTTTTGGGTTCGAGAGTTTTTCTAAATACGCTTAGCTGCCGCTTTGTACACCGCATTTCTTTCGCGCTTGCCGATAGAAACAACAGATACTACAACTTCATTATCCCTGACCTGATATACCAATCGATATCCAGCATTGCGGAGTTTAATTTTGTAACAGTTCTTTAAGCCATTCAATCGCGAGCTTTCTACACGAGGGTTTTCTAGACGTTCCGCGAGCTTCTTCTTAAATTGTGCTTTAATTGAGGCATCCAATTTTCCCCACTCTTTCAGCGCATCCTCACGAAATAAAAGCCTATAGGTCATCCAACGAAACCTCTATTTCAGGCTGATCCAATCGAGACTCAACAATCGCTCTTAACTCAATATCTTCTAGTCGATCCATTAATGCTTCATATGCCGCCGCAGGAACGGCATAAAAAACAGGCTCATTACGATTTAAAATAGCGACAGGTGCACCTTCACTTTGTTCGATAATAGCCATCGGATTTTTTTTAAGCTCAGATATTCCCGCACTAATATCGGCGAGAATGGGATGTGTTGACTTCATAAGTCACCTTTTTTAGGTCGTTTATTCAGTCATATTATACCAAAAGTATAACAAACAACAGACAAAGGACCGCTTAAAACATCTTTAAAAGGTCTTTACCTGTGCCGTATCATCATATACTGAATATTTATTCCCAGGCCCCCAGAAATAAACTTCGTTCTTGCTCACCAATCACAACAAATAAATTTCTGTGGTTTTAGTGGATGAGTGGCCCATTGCTTTAGATTACAGATGAGTCGGTACAGGCTTAGGGATAAGCACCCAGTTTCCCAGGCGCTTGTGCGGTTCTGAAAACAACTTAATTAACAGCCACTATGTATCAGGACATGCGTTTACCCGATATAGTCCGAAGAAGTCGGACGGAAATGCCGTATAGATCTAGAACTTGTTAGTAGCCATACTGGGAAACTTACAATTGAACGGCCAAGTTTACTTGACCACTACAGATCGAGGTCGCCAATACCACTTCAACCTTGCTTCTATTTCAGGTGCGTATCGCTGAACCCAACGATAAATAGTCGTGTGATCAACTTCAACCCCTCGTTCACAGAGCATTTCTTCGAGTTCTCGATAACTGATACCGTATTTACAGTACCATCGCACAGCCCAAATAATAATGTCATACTGAAAGTGACGATGTTTAAACAAATTCACGGAGGGTACCTATCAAACTACGAGACATTATATTGAGTGGGTCTTATTTGCAACGGAGCCCCAACAAGCTCTCATTTCCAATGATTGAATGACAGTAAAGAATAGAGCTGACATAAAGAATGTCGCACTTTATTGCATTGCGCGACATTTTGTTGCATAGTATTGTCTCGATGATCGATCAATTGTTTGTAGAGTAGGAATTAAATTATGGCTACTAGCGTAAGGCTAGATGATAGTTTTGTAACTGACGCCAAAGTTCATGCAGAAGCTGAAGGCCGATCTGTGCCTAAGCAAATAGAGTATTGGGCAAAAATTGGACGGACGATGATGGATAACCCAGATTTATCCTATGAATTTGTGCGCGAATCCTTACTTGCCACTGAAGAAGTAAAACAAGGGTTAACAAAGAGATATGTCAGACGTACAAAACGAGATTGATGTCTATGAATCCAGGCGATTCACTAGTGCGTTAAAGAAATTATCCGATTCTCAGCTTACAATAATTGAAAATGAAATCGATGTAATAATTGCCAATCCTGAAATAGGCACAACAAAAAAAGGTGACCTTTCTCATTTACGAGTGCATAAGTTCGATTTCGGAAATTCCCAGGCTTTATTAGGCTATTCATGGAATGAAACAAACATAGAGATTTATTTACTCAGCTTAGGTTCCCATGAAAATTTTTATAAAAAAATGAAATCTAGTCGGAAAGCAGACATCAAACTGATTAACTCCTAATTAGCTGTCTAGATAATCGGGGACTTCCGACCCTAAATTGATAACGACCGGATTCTTGGTCAGCGACTTTCTTTACAAGGATGCTCATATAGTCGATGACAACCTCGAAGGTATAGTTATATTACGCGCTAGATTGCTAAAACCCCTCTTAGGCCGACCGTAACGAAATACTGTACAATCCTTTCAAGCGCGACGGACTCACACTAGAGCACTTCATTTGCTATTTTTAAAACTCAATCTAGCGACGTTTAAAAACATGATTTATCTCTTATTACTATGTTTACTGGCTACTTTGGCTTACGGCCCATCACTTTGGGTACGCTATATTTTGCGTAAATACTCAACCCCGTTACCCGATATGCCCGGCACGGGGGCGGAACTAGCAACGCATCTGATTGAGCGCTTTAAACTAAAGGAAGTGAAAGTGGAGATGGGGTCAGCGGGTGATAATTATTATTCACCGGATGAAAAAGTGGTGTGTCTCAGCCCTGATGTTTTTAAAGGTAAATCACTTACTGCTGTGGCAGTAGCCGCCCACGAAGTCGGCCATGCCATTCAATTTAATAACAACGAAGCCGTTACAAATTTACGCCAGCGCTATTTGGGTAAGGCGCAAATGATTAAACGAGCAGGTTCGCTGATTTTAATAAGCATCCCGCTACTTACAATCTTGCTAAAGAGCCCAGTGATTATGTTTTTTGGAGGGGCGATCGGTCTTTTAACTATGTTTGTTTCGGTGCTGATGTACGCCGCTATATTACCCGAAGAATATGACGCCAGTTATAACAAGGCATTGCCTATCTTAGCGCAAGGCTATTTACCAGAAGAACATATGGCTGCTGCCAAGCGTATCTTACAAGCCTGCGCCCTGACTTATGTCGCAGCGGCACTAGCGGATATTCTTAGTTTGTGGCGCTGGTTCCGTATGCTTCGCTAGAAAATAAGAAATTGAATTTGATGTGAAAATTAACATTAGAGATGGGTCTGATGATAATGGAAGTTTTAGAGATACAGCTGATGATGTCCCTCCTAGGGATGATTAAACTGTATTAGTTTTGACTTAAACGAGTTGGCCACTGACACTACCAATAAATAGCAAGCAACCATGATTAAACGGCTATCGGCGGTATCTAATTATGGATGTTTAAGTGCGCCGTTATCATTGACTTCGGGCTTTGATGTTTATGAGACTATACGTTGCCCATCAAAGTAACAAATTCGTTGCAGCAACGATATTTTTGATCTCTGCATATCTAATGAGTGCCGCTTCGTGATAATCACCAATAGAATAGGAAAAACACCCAATAGTTCAGTTTCTATTGGAAAACTAAATACTCCAAAAACCGCTAAAGTCGCTAAAGTCGCTACAGCCTATATCCACCTTGCCCTAGTGCAATCCAAACTTTTCTGAACCCAGTTCAAGTACAGATTGGAAC
>Ga0105357_10001418_pt1 | contig 12863 bp, 13 predicted proteins | sample GOMGulsemesocosm_4_FD_83660 | JGI IMG/M metagenome (GOLD analysis project Ga0105357, IMG submission 83660) | Methane-oxidizing microbial communities from mesocosms in the Gulf of Mexico - GOM15B Gulf of Mexico | ecosystem: Environmental > Aquatic > Marine > Cold seeps | place: USA: Gulf of...
TAGGTAGTGATGAATCAGAACATAATTACCTCAATGTAAAAATAACAGAAGAAGCAAAGAAGCTGGCACACTTAATCAAAGCCAATGTTCATTTAGTAAACTCATTTCCTGGTACACCCGTAAATATTGCTATTGAAATACCTGAGTTTAATTCAGCTGAATATAACGAAACCATGCTTAAGCATCATGAGCAGGCAATGATAGCTCATGCAAATAAATTTGATATTAGTATTGTTAACACCCATGTTGAAGAAGGCCTTCCTGAAGCCGTAATAGCGCTAGTTGCCGATAAACTCGATGCTGAATTGGTTATTCTGGGTACTATAGGCAGAACAGGATTTTCAGCAGCTTTAATTGGTAACACAGCCGAGCATGTTATTGATCAACTAAATTGTGATGTACTCGCCTTAAAACCAGATGGCTACCTTTCACCATTAGCTGATTAAATTATTTTGCTAGTTCGCATGAAAAAGCCTAAGAAAACAAATTTAAAAGTGATGAAGAAAGCTGTTAGTACTGAAAAAATCATTGTTAGTGGCATTGTACAAGGAGTCGGGTTTCGACCTACAGTATGGCGTATAGCACAAACATTACAGTTACAAGGTGATGTCAGTAATACTGGTGACGGTGTTGTTATTCATGTAAAAGGCTCTCAGCAGAAAATCAATCAATTTGTCCAACGTATAATATCGTATAAACCACCCCTTGCTCGTATTGATAACATTGAACGTAGTGATCTGATCTCAACCTATTCTTTTTTTGAATCATTTACTATATTAGCGTCTACCAAGACATCCATAAACACAGGGATAATGGCAGACGCTGCAACGTGTAAAGCCTGTTTTACCGAAATTTTTGATACAAATAATCATCGTTTTCAGTACCCTTTTACTAACTGTACGCACTGCGGCCCTCGTTTATCTATTATTCGCAATATTCCCTATGATAGAGAACAAACCTCTATGGCCAATTTTTTGCTGTGCGAACGTTGTAACGATGAGTACACCACTGAAAGTAACCGGCGATTTCATGCGCAACCCAATGCTTGTATTAACTGTGGTCCTCAATGCTCTCTGGTTGATAAATTTGGCAATAAAATAGCAATAGAGAATGCGATTAGTGACGTAGCACAGTATTTACTTGCTGGAAAAATTATAGCCATTAAAGGGATTGGCGGCTTTCATTTAGCTGCATTAGCCAGTAACCAACAAGCGGTAAGTACACTGAGACAAAGAAAATGCAGACCCAGTAAGCCATTCGCCCTTATGGCTAAAGACAGTTGTATGGTTGAAAAATACTGTTTACTTTTAAAAAATGAAAAAGCATTATTAGAGAGTCCCGCGGCCCCAATTATTTTATTGCTAAAAAAGAAAAAGAAAAAGAAAAAGCAAAAAAAAGAAAATAAAAAATTAGCCAATAATATTGCTGCCGATCAAAATACATTAGGTTTTATGTTACCGAATAGCCCATTGCATCACCTGCTGCTTAACAGCATTGATGAACCCATTATTTTAACCTCCGCTAATATCAGTCACGAACCACCTTGCATTAGTAATGATACCGCCTTAGATAAGCTCAAAGATATTGCCGATTTTTTCCTTCTACATAACCGAGATATAGAGAACCGTGTTGATGATTCGGTTATTCGATTTATCAATGGTGCTCCTCAGTTTTTAAGACGCGCTAGAGGTTATGCACCTCAATCTATTGTTTTATCGTCAGAGTTTAATGAAGCGCCCCAAATACTAGCGCTAGGGGCCGATATAAAAAACACCTTCTGTTTACTAAAAAACGGACAAGCGATAATTTCTCAGCATATGGGCGATTTAGAAAACTATGCAACTTACTGTGATTTTCGTCACAATTTAACCCTTTACCAGCGTTTATTTCAACATCAACCTGAGCACATTGCTGTTGATGCACATCCTGAATATAGTGCAAATAAAACCGGTAGTGAAATAGCCTTAAATCAAGCAGTGCCACTACATACTATTCAACACCACCATGCACACATTGCCAGTTGCTTAGCAGAAAACAATTACCGCTTAAATGATAAAGCAGTTTTAGGCATTGTCCTTGATGGCTTGGGCTATGGTGAAGATAAAACACTTTGGGGTGGTGAGTTTTTACATGCAAATTATGAAAAAAGTAACCGCTTAGCTTTCTTTAAGCCCGTGGCGTTAATAGGTGGCACTGTTGCCATAAAACAACCTTGGCGTAATCTCTATGCACAATTGTCAACGTGTCTAGGTTGGAAATGGGTTAAAAAACATTATAACCAAACAACGCTTGTGAATTTATTAGCAGAAAAACCCCTAAAAACATTGGATGCGATGCTTGATAAAAATATTAATTGCCCTTTAACTTCATCTGTCGGACGTTTATTTGACGCTGTAGCCGCCGCCGTTGGTTTATGCTTTGAACACATTGAATATGAGGGGCAAGCCGCTATTGCCTTAGAAAATAAAATAACAAAAAAAGCATGGAAAAAAGCACATTTCAATTTCTATCCTTTTAGTGTTTCACAAGGTATAGTTGATTCGTCACCAATGTGGAAAGCGTTACTTAAGGATATAAGTAACGCTGTTTCAACAGCGGATATTTCAGCAAAATTTCATAAAGGACTGTCATTAATTATTCAAGATCAAACCGATGAATTGACAAAAAAACATACTATTGAAACGGTTGTGTTGTCAGGAGGCGTTTTTCAAAACAAAACACTTTTTGAAGATGTTTATAACGGGTTAACAACCAGCGGGCTTTGCGTTTTATCCCATCGTCATGTCTCGGCAAATGATGGTGGTATTTCTTTAGGGCAAGCAGTTATTGTCGCGGCAAGACTTATAAAAGAGAATGAAAGTAAAAGAGAATAAAAGCGTTAAAAAGATTATAAATAATAAAAAGGAGGTTTGTTATATGTGTTTAGGCATACCAGGTCAAATAGTTGAAATTACCCATAATGAAAACTTACTGGCCAAAGTTAATGTTTCTGGTGTAAAACGAGAAGTCAATATTGCCTGTATCATTAGTGATGAACACCCAATAGAGAGCTGTGTAGGCGACTGGGTTCTTGTACATGTTGGTTTTGCTATGAGCCGTATAGACGAAGAAGAAGCGAGTCGTACATTAGCCTTATTAGAAGAATTAGGTGAGATTCAAGAAGATCTTAAGGCAATGCAGCAAGGTGCGCGTTAACATGAGTCATAGTAAAAATAGCCAACCATTAATAGATTTAACACTTATACCCATACTACTCGCTGATTCTCGCAGTAAAACAACAAAAACCAAGCAGGTATTTAGATGAAATTTGTTGATGAATTTAGAGATACCAATAAAGCAAAAACGTTAATAAAAGCTATAAAAGAGATTGCAAAAAAAATAGCACCTAGGCAATCAAAACCGCTACAAATTATGGAGTTTTGTGGCGGTCATACGCACACTATCTTTCGATATGGTATTGAACAAATGTTACCTGATACCATTGAAATGGTACACGGACCTGGCTGCCCTGTTTGTGTATTACCAATGGGTCGTGTTGATGATTGTATTGCACTTGCCGAAAATCCAGACGTTATTTTCACAACGTTTGGCGATGCTATGCGTGTACCCGGTTCTAAAAAAAGCTTATTACAAGCAAAAGCTGATGGTGCAGATATTCGCATGACATATTCTCCGATGGACGCGCTAAACTTAGCCAGAAAAAATCCAGATAAAGACGTTATATTTTTTGGCCTAGGCTTTGAAACCACTATGCCAAGTAGTGCATTTACGGTTTTAGCAGCAGAACAAGAGGGTATTACTAATTTCTCATTGTTTTGTAATCATATAACCACAGTTCCAACAATAAAAGCAGTCCTTGACTCGCCCGACATGAAATTAGATGGTTTTCTTGCACCCGGTCATGTCGCTATGGTTATTGGTGAGCGGCCCTTCGATTTTATTGCGCAAGATTATAACAAACCTCTCGTGATTACAGGTTTCGAACCTTTAGATATATTGCAATCATTATGGATGTTACTGCAACAAATCGAACAAGGCAGGAGTCACGTTGAAAATCAATATACCCGTATTGTACAACCCAATGGAAATACTCCCGCCTTAACCGCTATCAGCCTAGTTTTTGAACAAAGAGAATTTTTTGAATTGCGCGGTTTGGGTTCTATTGACCATTCAGCTGTCAGAATGAAACCAGCTTACGCTGCTTTTGATGCTGAGAGAAAGTTTTCAGTGGCGAACATAAAAATAGCCGAACCTAAATCCTGTCAATGTGGTGAAGTTATTAAAGGTGTTATTAAGCCTTGGGATTGTAAAATATTTGGCACAAAATGTACCCCTGAAACACCAATAGGTGCACTAATGGTGTCAAGTGAAGGCGCTTGCTCCGCCTATTTTAATAATGGTTATGATAAGAAAAAATTAGCATGAATACTTCCTTCGACTCAACTATAAAGATCCCAAAAACAAAGTTTAGCGGTCAAACTATCACTCTATCTCATGGTGCTGGCGGTAAAGCTATGCACGATTTAATTGAACTAATATTTGTCAATACCTTTAAAAGTTCTGAACTGTCTTTATTGGAAGATCAAGCACGGTTTGATTTAACACCTTTAACCGCGTTAGGCGATCGTTTGGCAATGACAACCGACTCTTATGTGGTTGATCCTCTTTTTTTTCCTGGTGGTGATATTGGAAAGCTTGCCATTACTGGTACCGTTAATGACTTAGCCGTTGGTGGTGCTAAACCGCTATACCTTACCTGTAGCATGATTATAGAGGAGGGATTTGCTATTGATGAGCTACATAGGATTGCTTTGTCGATGAAAAAAACCGCCGATGAAGCGGGTATTACCATTGTAACCGGTGATACTAAGGTTGTTCCTCGTGGCTTTGCCGATAAGCTTTTTATTAATACCGCTGGCATTGGTGTTATTGCGCAAGACATCCAAATACTTGCATCAAGAGCTGAAGAAGATGATGTTGTTATCATTAACGGTTATATTGGCGATCATGGTGCAGCAATTGTAGATGCTAGAGGTGAGTTAGCACTAGAAATGAGTATTGAAACAGACTGCCAAGTGCTTAATCACCTTATTCAAGACATGCTGGCATGTTGCCCTGATATTCATTGTATGAGAGATGCCACCAGAGGAGGTTTAGCCACAGTATTAAATGAATTTGCCATAGCAAGTGATGTGGCTATAACGCTTGAACAAAGTCAAATCCCCATTAGAGATGAGGTTCGAGGAGTGTGTGAAGTGCTAGGCCTTGATCCCCTCTACCTAGCGAATGAAGGTAAACTTGTCGCCATAGTAAAAAAAGCAGATGCTGATGCCTTACTTAACGTGATGAAAAATCACCCCGCAGGCGTTAACAGTGCAATTATTGGCTCTGTTGGCACTTTTCCTCAAGGAAAAGTGCTGCTTGAAACAGGGTTTGGTGGCACACGAATAATCGATATGTTGGTGGGTGAGCAATTACCTCGTATCTGTTGAAACACTTTCGATGATAACATTATTATTTTTTTGTTTTTTATTTGGCATGCTCCATGCCATGCGCTTGAAGCTGCTCACTTAGCCACTGTTGCCTCATTTACGATTAAAGAGAATAGTTTACTAGCCGCATAGCTTCACTTACGGTTAGTTTTGGTGTTTCAATTGTTTATCAATCAAATATTTGGTTATGACTTTTAGGCCAGATCTTTTCGACCAACCAACTTTACTTGTCTGGTCGCTTTAATCCATTGATACCAATCTTCCATACCTTCGCCACTAGTGGCCGACACTGGTAGTACTTGAATACTCGGATTAACCCGATGAGCATACTCAATACATTTATCAACATCAAAATTGACATAAGGTAGTAAATCAATTTTATTGAGCAGCATAATGTCAGCGGCATAAAACATATCAGGGTATTTAATCGGTTTATCTTCACCCTCCGTCACAGACAAAATAACCACTTTATGTGCTTCACCCAAATCAAAAGCCGCAGGACAAACTAAATTCCCCACATTTTCAATAAACAACACACTGCCTTTTTTTGGAGATAAGTTTTCCAACGCATGACCCACCATATGCGCGTCTAAATGACAGCCTTTACCGGTATTTATTTGAATCGCCGATACACCTGTCTCTCTAATACGGGCAGCATCATTTGACGTTTGCTGATCGCCTTCTATAACACTCAGTGATAATTCACTTTTCATCGCTTCAATTGTATGAGTTAAAAGCGTTGTTTTTCCTGAACCAGGGCTGGAAACCAAATTAAGGCTTAAAATCCCTTGCTGATTAAAATAACCACGGTTCTTGTTAGCATACTCATCATTTTTTCCTAAAATATTTTGTTCAATTTCAATCATTCTTGATTGGCTTAACCCAGGAACATGAGCATGAGCAGGCCCTTTTCCATAATGAATATCTTGACCATTATTTGTCAATAAATGCTTATGTTCATGCTTATGTTCATGTGAGTGTTCTTGTGATTGTTCAAGTGAGTTCTCATGATCGTGAGTGTGATCATGAGAATGACCATGCTCTTCAACTTTTACTTCACCACTTGCGCATCCGCATACTGTACACATTTAACCTACCTCTCTTTTAAAATAATCGATAACCGTTGTTAAATTAAGTTGTGCCTGTTGGGTTAAACCTTCTTGAAGCTCCCACTCATATCCCCTAATCGTTAATAAATACACGTCAGGTAAACAGTCGAAGCACTGTTGACAAGTCGCCATAATTGAAGGAATTGAAATAGCATGAGAGGTAAAACTAAAATCCATTTTTGGACTTAGTTGCTCTATTTCAAAAGTTTTAACACTTTTAGACTTTGTTGCATCAACAAACAATATTTTCTTTTTATAGCTAATTAAATCCGCATCTTCTAAATGTAACTGATAATGCCGCACTAACTCAGCTTTATCACACAATTTCTCTTGTTCTAACCAATCAATAAATGCCCAACCCAAGCCATCATCTTGTCGGCCTACATTTCCAATACCATAAATAAGGCTTGAGCTATTGTTATATTGCTCGAGAGAAAAGTGCTCGAGCGAAAAATGTTCGAGTGAAGAGTTCGCAAACGAAGAGGGTAAATGACTAGCGGACAAATTCATTAACTAACTCACCTTTGGCGTTGAAAACAGAAAGCACTAAAGGCATTTGCCCCATCGCGTGTGTTGCACAGCTAAGACAAGGATCGTAGGCACGAATACTAACTTCAATCGCATTCAACATCCCTTCCGTTATTTCAGCTTTTCCCCCTAAATAACTTTCCGCAACAGAACGTATTGAACGATTCATCACTGTATTATTTTGAGTTGTTGCCACTACTAGATTAGCAAAGGTAATATTTCCTTCTTCATTTGCGCGATAGTGATGAAGTAAAGTTCCACGAGGCGCTTCAACTACGCCAATGCCCTCACCTGTCCAAGCACTTTTAGGAGGCGTTATAATTAATGGTTCTTTTTGTAAATCAGGATCATTGAGCAATACTTTTATTAGTTCAGCTGAATGAAGTATTTCAATAGATCTCGCCCAGTTGGTATGCAGTGTTTTATCATTTGCTTTTCCTTGGGTGTAATCATGAAAATGCTCAAGTGCTGCTTTAGCTAAGGGAGTGTCATCCGAATACGCTTTGGTGACATTTACCCGTGCAAGCGGCCCTACTCTCACTGAACCAGCCTCTCGCCCTAACGCTTTTAAAAATGGAAACTTCATATAGCTCCATTCTTCTGTCGCTTCAGAAAAATGGTCAAGATAATCGTGATAGTCTAATTCAGTAACAATCTCTTTGTTTTTATCAACGACACGCATTTTGCCATGATAATAATCCACGTTGCCATCATCCCCAACCAACGACATATTGAGCGCGGGTACTTCGGCAAACGAATCGACTTGTTGACGATTTTTTTCGTGAAATTCATAAAAAAGTTTTAATCCATCTTGAGCATATTCAATCACATCATCAATGGAGATTAATCCGTCTTCCCCTTTCAGTAATCTGTCTCGTGCTGCTATGCTTAAATTTTGATTTACACCGCCAGGAATAGAATTAATACCGTGCATACGCTTACCAAGGACTGCTTTAATACCTTCTTGTCCCCACTTACGTAAGGCAACAACACGCTTAACAAGTTCCGGATTCGCTTCAACCAAACCGAGTACATTACGTTGCTCTGGTGGTGCGTCCATACCAAATAACATTTCAGGAACAATTAAATAAAAATAAGCGGTCACATGAGACTGTAATTGTTGCATATAATGCGCTAAACGGCGCATTTTTTCTGGTGTTGGCAACATAGAAACACCGGTACTATAACCTGCTCCTATCATGTCATCTAATGCTTTTGCGCCACATAAATGGTGACTAACAAAGCAAATGCCACAAATACGCTGCAATAACATAGGTGCCTCCCAATAGGGGTGGCCTTGAATGAATTTTTCGAATCCTCTAAATTCTACAACATGTAGTTTTGCATCGATTACTTGATTATTATCGTCAAGATGTATGGTTACTTTTCCATGCCCTTCAATACGAGTGACGGGATCAATTATTATCTTTCTACTCATAGTAACTTCCTTCGTTAATCGTAACGATTCATAGCGCTAGGTAAATCAAATTCTCGACCGTTTATTAAATCATCAAGCACTTTTAGAATGGTGGCTCCGTCTGGCGGACATCCTGGAATAAAGTAGTCTATTTTAACCACTTCATGTAAGGGCATAACTTTGGTCGTGATAGTGGGAATATCTTCATGAAAAGGGATGGTTTTTTTAGCGTCAGGCACAGCTGTTTCTGAGTCGATATAAGCCTCTCTAAAGCATTCTTCCAAAGGAATTACATTTCGCATCGCAGGAACACCACCCCAGATAGCACAGGCACCAACAGAAATTAAAACATCACAATTTTCTCGATATTCTTCCAATACTGCTATATTTTCGCTATTCGCTATTCCTCCCTCGATAAAGCCTAAAGCCATTCGACCCGGGATCCGTTTTGTATCGGTAATAGAAGAACGCGTAATATTTACTTTATCGAGTAAAGCAATGAGTGCTTCATCCATGTCTAAAAAAGAGAGCGTACATCCCCAACAACCACAAAAACCAATCATCGCCACTTGTATTTTCGCATCACGTTTGGCTTGTGTTTCTGGATCTATGGGGGTTGTAGGGAGTTCATGAGAAAATATCTCGTTTTTGTTACATTTAGTCATCGATACTTCCTTTTAACGCGCGTTCTTTAATTGTTTCTATTTCAAATTTTCGCCGCCCTATAGGAACATCAAAACCTTGACTTTTATCAATAATACAACCGACAGGACAAAGATCAGAAGCTGCTCTTACTTGTTCTGCTGGCATGTTATCAGCAAGTGCTTTATCTATTTCAATACGGGCATTTGTACCTCGCCCTCTGATGCTAAATATTTTTTGATCCGTTGCTTTATCTCTAACTAATTCGACACAACGCTGACAAAAAATACAGCGATCACGCTCTAACCAAATAAATTTTGAACTATGATCCACTTGTCTAGGAGTAAACCGATAAGGAAAACGAGAAACCATCATATCAACTTCATAGCCTGTTGCCTGTAATTCGCAACGACCACTTTTTTCACAACTTGGACAGTTATGATTTCCTTCTGAAAAAAGCAATTCCACTAAAGCTTTTCGCATATCAGTAACTTCGGGCTCATTTACTTCTATATTCATGCCTTCGCAAACAGCAATAGTACAGGCAGCCATAATATTGCCATTAACTTTAACTGAACATGTTCTACAAGTTCCCAAGCAATTTTCACCTTTTACACTTTCACCTTTCACACTTTCACCTTTCACATAACATAACGAAGGGATAAAAACGTTATTTTTTGCTGCAGCCTCTAATACATTATCACCAATTTCAGCATTAACTTCCTTGCCATCTATAATAATTTTAACCATTATTCTTCCCCTTTGTGAACAAGGTTATCATAGGCTAATTCATGTGCACTCATGGCTTCTTCCCGGTTAAAGGAAGCGAGTAAAGGGCCTTTTTGAACCATAATTTTTTCAAAGTAAATATCAGAAAATTTTTCCAACGTTGCTAAAATAGGATTTGGCATTGCTGTACCTAAACCACAACGACTTGTGCCTTTTATTAATTTGCTCCACTGTTTTATTTCATCAATATCTAGCTGAGTTGCTTTACCATCAATAATACGATGCATTTTATTTTTTAACTCAACGCCCCCAGCGCGACATGGCACGCAAATACCACAAGACTCTTCAACAAAAAACGCAGCATAGTCACTGACTATATTTAAAATATCTCGCGTATGATCAAAAATCATCAAAGAGCCATTACAAGAAAGATCACTATAACAAAATACCCGTTCACTCTCTTTTTCTACGGATAAACTATCACCCGCCGGGCCACTTATTTGTACATAGTTAGCATTAACAGCGCCAGCCATGTTGAGCACGCTATTTAAGCTAGTTCCCCACTCAATTTCGTATATACCCATTTGAGAACAATCACCTGAAATACTTAATAAACGTGTGCCCGTTGACTCGGGGGTTCCTAGTTGGTTATACCATGCTGAATTTTCTTCAATAATACGGCTAGCGCAAGCTAATGTTTCAACATTATTCACGCTGGTAGGCATACCTAAATAACCTTGTTGAATAGGATATGGCGGCTTAACTCTTGGCGTACCTCTTTTTCCTTCACAAGACTCAATAAGTGCAGTTTCGTCGCCACAAACATAAGAGCCTGCTCCCATTTGAATACGAACATCAAAACTAAAGGCTGTGGCTAAAATTTGTTTTCCAAGCAATCCGTTATCACGAAAATCTTGAATTTGTTGTTGCAAAAATGCCTTTAAATACCAATATTCAGCTCTGAGATAAATAATGCCATAGTTAGAGCCTATTGCGTAAGCTGCCGCAATCATCCCAAGTAATACATCTTTAGGTGACTCGGTTAATAGCACTCTATCTTTAAAAGTGCCTGGCTCGCCTTCATCGGCATTACAAATAATGTATTTATCTTTTCCCTGTGCTTCTCGTCCTAATTTCCATTTTAATCCCGTAGGAAAACCTGCACCGCCTCTACCCTTTAGGTTTGACTCAATAAGCGTTTCGATAACGTCTTCAGGTTTAGTCGCTGTTATTAAAGTATTTAATATTTTCTTATAATTTCGTTCAGGTTTAAATAATACCCTGCTTGCGGTTCGAATATTTGAATCGACAATTGCATGAACGTAATCAAGAGTGTTTGATGCATAGCGTTTTGGATTTGCTATTTCTTCAGCTGTTTTACCTTGTTTAAGCTTTTCAATAATGTTTTTTACTTTATCTGGCGTTAATTGCGTAAAAACCACTTCATCAACCATCATCGCCGGCTCTTGATCACTCAAACCAATACAGTTGGCATCGGCTAAACCGAAAGCTTGCGTTTTATCAACACCATTAAAGCGACACCCTGTTTCATTTTCTAATGCTTGCCTGACTTCATCGTAACCATTCATTTTGGCGATAACGGTATTAGATAAATAAATATGATGTTTTCCAAAAGGTTTATCGAGGAAAAAATGATAAAAAGATAACGTTTCTTTCACATCATTAACTGATAATTTTAAGCACAAGGCAATGTCTTTAATATTATCAGATGAAATATAATTGTCTCTGCGTTGAAAATCCCACAAAACATCCATGAGTCTTGATCGATCAAAATTATAACGTTCAAAAATATTCTGATTAATGTCACTCATTTAATCTACCTCTAATTCTTTAACTTTCATTTCATCACCACTACTAATTTGTAACTCAAAACTGCCACATTGTGGGCAAGCATCATAGCGTTGATTAATAGTAAATGTTTCGCTGCATTGCATACAACTAGCTTGAGCTTTTATATGGTTGATAATCAGTTGTGCATTTTGTGCCACAGTTCCCTGCATAACAACCTCAAAAGAAAACTCTAAAGCCGAAATTTCCACACCAGATAATACCCCAACATCTAATACAACTTTATTAACTTTTGTGAACTTTTGACTACGCGCTTGCTGTTCAATAATTTGCATTATCCCTTCGCATAATGACAGTTCATGCATAAATAGTTACCTTTTTGTTAATAGCTAATCTTCACAAGAATTAATCCTGCTGGGTAATGTTATTTGCAGGACTTGTTTTTTAAGAACTAAGTAAAGCTCAATTCATATCTGTTCCAATGATTACAAGAACAAGTTTAGATAAATATTTTTATAATTTGGGTTCAGTTTTTCTGTATATTTTATTTTATTTTATTCATTACAGCTTCAGCGTCACTTTTAATCACTTCAAACTCATCATCACCTTCTTTAGAGTCTGGCTTTAGCCACATCGATTTACGCCAAAGATCCTACCTACTAGGGCCATGCACCTCATTTAAAGACGTGCCACTACCTGCGAAGAATGATAAATTGGGTAATTGAAGAGATTTAAGAGGTAAAAGGGATTTTATTGATAATGGTTGCCATTCTGTGCTTCTAGGTTTTAAAAACGCCAGTTGTCCATCAAGCTTAATTACATCCGTATTTTCCATTATGCTTCCACTTTTTTAGTTAAATGAGATATCTACAAAAAAATTAAATTAGTCTGTTGATATTACTTATAAATATTAACTTACCGCTTAATTATCAGTATATCAATTTGTTATTTCATTAGTTTTCGAATGTATTTATGGTGTTGTGTACTTTAAATTGTTGAATTTTGTCTGCCTCGATTGCTCTGTAAATAATCGACACATAAAAAAGACGAATCATTTCTGATTCGCCTTTAAACATAACCTTGAAAGTTTTCAACTCTAAGTGTTGTGATCAGTCACTGTAGTGGTATATTCAAAAA
>Ga0105357_10001420_pt1 | contig 12848 bp, 6 predicted proteins | sample GOMGulsemesocosm_4_FD_83660 | JGI IMG/M metagenome (GOLD analysis project Ga0105357, IMG submission 83660) | Methane-oxidizing microbial communities from mesocosms in the Gulf of Mexico - GOM15B Gulf of Mexico | ecosystem: Environmental > Aquatic > Marine > Cold seeps | place: USA: Gulf of...
GTATCTAGGTTGTAGGTTGTTCCATTAATAGTGGAAGCAACGCCATTAACCGTTAGATCTGTGATCGCAACGTCACCATCAACACCGGTGATATTTTCTTTTGGTAAAACAACGAAAATAGTGACTGAATCGTCCGCAGGGATTTCATCTGTCACTGTGATCGCAGTGTCGCCGGCATCAAGTTGACCGTCACCGTTAACATCAACGTAATAGGTATAGGTACCCGTTAGGTCGATAGTATCGGTGTAATCAGTACCGTTGGCGTTTACCGTTGTACCGGTTGCGTTAGCTGCTGCAACGGCAAACGATGTTGGCGCGTTACCAGTGTTGTTGACCACGAAAGCCGCAACGATAACGTTGTCAGTTTCTAATGATGTTTGGTTTGCATCAGTATTTAAACGTGCCAAATCAAAGTCGACTTTAATATCGACATTGAATTTATCTTCAGCAGTGACCGCAGTTTGGTCGATGCCGTTGATTTGGTAGTTAAGGGTTGCAGTGTTAGTAACTTCAGTACCCGCCGCCGTTCCTGCTGCATGTACGTTGACTGCCAATCCACTTAACGTCCCCAGTAATACTGGGGCAATCAGTTTTGAATATTTATTCATAAGTAGCTCCCACTAGGTATTAATTAACGCGAACCTTAAACTCAACCGAACCACTTTTTCCGGCAGCAACTGCTTGCTGTAGGACCCAACGGATTTGGTTGATATCTTGGGCTCGAGCTGGGCGTAATTGCCCATCCTCATCCACTTTCAAATCTTGCATACGAGCGAACAGCTCACCGTCTACCGAGTAGGTGATGGTTGCAGCTTGACCGTTTGCACTATTTGCCACGTACGTGGTGTTTTCGGGCACAGGGTTATTAATCACTACGCCACTAACGGCTTCACTGCCTGTGTTGGTGTAAGTGATCCGGTAGCCGATTTTATCGCCAGGGGCGATGGTTCCAGCATCCTGCCATTCTTCCACAACACTGCCATCGGCTTGAGTCACAGGTGCAACCAGAAACACTTCCGTGTTCAAGTTAACCTGAGCAAAAACGGATAACGGCAGTAGTAACAGCAAAGTCGTTAATAAGCGCATGTTGTGCCTCTTTATTATTTGATTTCAGCTTGTAACTGGATCACATAAGACGTGCCGCTAGTGACAGTACCGAGTGTTACGGTGACTGCACCTGCTGTTACATTGCTATTATCTGTAACATCGTCAGCATCTGTCTGTGCTGCAGCGTCCAACGTTAGGGTACCCGCAACGTAGGTCATGTTGGTTGGGATAGCATCAGTGATAACTAGGTTATCAACGTCACCACCAACAACTTCAACATCGATTTGGTACGTTACGACAGTGCCTGGAACGTCAGTTGTGCCACCGAATGGATCAACGCGACCTGCGATTGTTTTAGAGATATTCACGCTAGCGGTCGTTGGCTCTGCACCGATAGTAAATGTTGCAGAAGCAGTATCCGTTACGTTGTTACCAACAACGGCATCGCTAACACCAGTGCCTTCGCCCACTAACAAATCACCCGGAGCTGCAGTTGATGCTCCTGGAGTATCAGAGGTCGCTTCCAATTGAATTTTGGCGGTATCACCAATGGTGGTTGCGCCAGCAGGAATATCAACCACCACAAAAATAGTCTTTGCTGGGTTAGATGAATTCGCATCTAAGTTGATAGAGCTACCCGATGTTAGCAATTGATCGCCAGCACTGAATACGCCGTCACCGTCGGTATCAACGTAAACTTTGATATTTTCTGCGTCGAATTGGTCGCCTGCCAAGTTAGTAGCATCGAGTGCAAATGCTTCACTACCGTTACCCGTGTTAGTGACGGTATAAGTCAGGACTTGTGCGGTATCGCCTGCATTAGTCGTTACTGGGGTAACGTTTTCTGCGGTTACGTTAACGCTGATCAGTTCTAATACTGTTAATTCAGCAGCATCACTGGTCGTTACGCCTGTTGTACCGGTCGCTGGATCATCAAAGGTCGCAACGGCGGTGTTAGTGATTTTAGTACCGGCTGGTGTGCCGATCGCCCATGTGGCCGAAGCCGATATAATCCCTGCGAATAGCAAGGCGCCTTTTACGATGGTCTTCATGGAATGCTCCTTATTGGACCTTTACTTTATAAATGAGAGTGAATTGCGGCGAGCCGCCTCCAACACTACCTGGCATAGTGCCTTTCGGAGTGATACGTATGTCCGTTACTAGTGGATCGAATCCATCGGCATCGGGATTAGGTACATAGGTAAAACTGGTGCCGCCGTCATTGGAGAAATCAATGTCATCGGAAGCAGAATCTAAACTTGTAAACGTCAACGTAAGAGTTGACGGCGGTGTACCATCGGCTAGCTCAATAGGACTACCGTTCGCGAAATCTCCAACAAATAACGGGGTATTTGCGGCGAGGTGATCAATTAACTGAATGCTATCAGGATCACTTTCGCCTTCACCTTGATTGATGATATTTAATTGATATGCGACCTCTGCACCTGGAATCGCTTTTGGGTTAGTGCTGCCATTTAACGGGTCGGATAATACGTTCATGGTTTTTGTCAGAATTAATTCTGGCGGTAAACGCAAGCTGATCGCTTCGGTGCGACTATGGAATACGGTACCTTCAAAGCCTTCGTTGGCTTTTACGGTAATGCTCCATTCACCGCCATTGGCTGTTGTAGGTACCAAATACGGGTATTCATAAGTATTAATTGCTCCGCTGCTCGCGACAGGAGAGAGGGTTGCTTCAGATATAGGCAGGTCGCCTGCGGTGTTCGCAACGGTAAGTAATGCGCCGTTAATGTCGTAGTACCCGAACGGATCCGATACCTGACTACGGAAATAAATTTGCTGGCCGCGATCAATACTTGTTAGTTCATTTCCAGCAGGGTATGGCGCATCAAATACAGAAATGGAATTAACGTTAATAACCGTGTTGGAAGTTAATAATACTGCTGCTGGAGCACCATTATGCGACGCATAAACATTTAAGTTGCGATAAGTTGGAAACGCTTGAGAGCCGCCGTTACGGGATTGGCTGATAACGAGTTCAAGTAAATCGCCAGCTTCCAAGGTAACTGGATTACTAATCGCCAAATCGAATTGGAAACTACGAATCGTATCCTGCCCCGAATTATTCCCCGCACCGATTAAATCAATGGCTTGAGACGCGGATGCAATATTTGTAGTTGCCCCTGAACGCTTTCTACGCAGGGTTGCAGTGACTGTATGATTGAATGTGTTATTTACAAACCCTCCGCTAGTCGCTGAGTTTTGTAGAAATAGCTGAACTGGAATAGAGGAGTTGTAATTCAGACTCACCGATGTTTGTAAGGCCGGGCTGATAGCCCACGTATTACTCTGATCATCATTAATGGTGACAAAGTTTTCTTCCGTGCTTGCGATACGTGTAAGCGAACTATCGCTATGCAAATATAAAGGCTTATTACCTGATCCATCGATAACATTATTCACCGTCAGTGTCGGCGACGAAAATGTATAGCTTTGGCCGTTGTTGCCCGCGACTGCGGTGTTGGTAACGCTGTTACCGTTCTGAGCACCGCTAGACAAGATGGCTTCAATAACGACTGTCACGCTACTCGCGGCACTAATACTGATATTGTCGATTTGAACGAGGCCACTGCTATTGCTTCCTGCCGGTGCAATCTCACTGTTGTTGATACTTCCTGCAGGGATGGTTACTAACGTGTAGCTGCTAATCAACGCGGGCATATTGTCACTTAACGACAAGTTGGTTGCATTGAAGTTGCTGCTGTTTTTCAAAGTGATGGTATAGCGCAGGGTATCGCCAGGCTCCAGTAACCCACCATTCAGATCGGTAACCGTTTTGGTACTTGTCGACAAGTTAGCGTCTTGCAGAATAACCGCTAGATCATCGCTGTTGTCGCTACTATCGTTATCGAAGTTGCTGCCACTTAACGTTGCCGAGCCAACGGTGGTTGCTTGGGTTGTATTTGTAGTGCCAATTTGTATAGCCAGCGGAGTAGAGGAAGCACCGTTATTGATACTTTGTGCATAAGTACAAACCACTTCAGTCAATGTGGATGTACAAGTCCAGTCCGTGCCACTAGCGCTAATAAATGTAGCGCCATCATTGAGAGGAATACGAATTTCGCTGCCAATAGGTGCTGTTGATGGACCATCGTTGCGCGCAGTAAATGAATAATTAATGTTGGCGCCACGAGATACTTTCGCTGGCGCCGTGGTAAGCAGATGCAAATCAGATACTAATTCGTTGGGAACACTGATGATCTCAGCGGTCAAAAATACTTTGTCTTGACCAGATGAATAAGTAGTAGAGACTGATGTTGCGCCGGGAGTTAGATAGCTGCCAATTTGGTATGTGTCGATATCAACGCCACTGGTAGCAGCCGCAACTGTATTAGAGTAGGAGTTGAACTGATTACCAGCTGGGTTATTGGCGTCGGTTAAGCTGTTGCCTTCAAATATTAATGCTTCACTGAACCCGCCGGTGCTTTGTGAGTTACCCGCATCACCTTCCCAAGTAATGTGAGCATGCTGACCACCTAAAGTCGCAGCATTCTGTGCTATAACGAAATTATTAGGCGATAGGGTAATCGAACTGCCGGTGAAACTTTTGAAACCGTCATATAAATTCACAACGCGCAAAGGCTCTGACGCGTTTTCATAAATAGCGAGTATCGACCAGCCACCGTATACGACAGCGTTATTACAATAAGTACTGCTAGTATCGAAGGTGAGACCTGTAACTGTATAAGTGCCGCCAGTAGCGCTAATGCGGCTAGTAATATCCGCGCGTGCACTATAAAAGGTCTGGTTACCTGACGATTCATTATAGGTGTAGCCTGCGGTAACTGCGGAGCCATTCAAGTTGACCGAGTTATCCGTTGAACCTGAGCCAGACCAATACAAATAAGCCGCTTTGATGGTGCTACCAGACGGAATGTTCAAGCTCGCACTTGAGCTTGTGAGTGCGTTACATTCGTTGCTGCTTGAACGCATTGAGTTGCCGGTTAATTTAAACGACAAATTTCCAGCCAAGCTTGAACGTAATACGATTTCCCCGTTGGATGCAGTGCTAGCCACCGACACGGTTGGCGCCGTAATCGTATAGGTGGTTGTGCTGTTACCAATAATTGCGCTGTTAGTTATATTGGTCCCTTGGGCTGCAGAACTTGAAACAATAGCGTCAATGACGACTTCTTCTGTCCCTTGAGCCGCAATCATTAAGTTATCAATAATGACGACACCCGCACTATTGGTGCCAGTAGGTGCTGCAGTACTGTTATTAATACTATCGACAGGTTGACGAACAACCTCGAAACTACTGATAGCTGCCGGCATATTGTCGGTTAAACGGATGCCTTCAGCATTGAAGTCGCTTATATTATTGATATCAATTGTAAAGCGCAGCTTATCCCCTGGCTGAACAGTGCCACCGTTGACGTCCAACACACTCTTTACTGAGGTCGATAAATTAGGATCAGCAAGCGTTACGGCCATGCTGACACTATTGTCCCCCTCATTGTTATCGAAGTTAGAGCCTGCAGCCACGGCCGTTCCTGAAATGGTGTTGGTCGTAGCATTGCTGGTGCCAACAACAAGAGTCAGCGCTGGTGCGGTTACGTTGTCGGTAAGTGCTTTGTTGTAAGTACAAAGCACTTGGCTACTCGTGTTCGTGCAAGACCAGTCTGTTCCAGTGGCACTAATGAAGGTAACGCCATTGTTTAAGGGAATGGTTAAGGTGGTACCTGTTGGTTCATCAATAGGACCGTCGTTCTTCACTGAAAATTGGTAGCTAACATTGCTACCACGGGCAACCGCTGTAGTTGGGGCGGTAACCGTTAGTGATAGATCGCTGACCGGTTCATTGGGAATACTGATAATTTCAGCAGATAGGAAAACTTGGTCTTGGCCCGAGGAATACGTCGTCGCAACCGAACGAGATCCTGCCGTTAAAAAACTGCCAATGTTATAGACGTCGAGATCAACCCCTGATGTCGTGGCGCCAACAGCATTAGAGTATGAGTTAAATTGATTACCACTTGGGTTGTTCGTACTGGTTAAGCTGGTTCCGTTAAAAACTAACGACTCGCTAATACCGTTACGAGAATCAGAGTTGCCAGTATCACCTTCCCAAGTGATGTGAGCGTGCTTGCCGCCAAGAGATGCAGGGTTTGGGGCTACCACAAAGTTATTTGGTGTCAGGGTAATTGAACTGCCCCAATAAACGCGGAAACCATCAAATAGATTAACGACTCGCAATGGCTCAGAGTTATTTTCGTATACCGCTAATAGAGCCCAACCACCATAAGCCCCTTCAGTCGAGCAATAGGCGTCTGCCGTGCTAAAGGTCAAACCAGTTACTGTATATGTAGATGTCGAGGCGGAGATACGCCCCGTGACGTCGGCTTTGGCGCTGTAATAGGTTTCGTTGTTACCCGTTTCGGTATAACTAACGGCTGCACTAACGGATGCACCATTTAAACTAACGCTCGTATCGGGCGAGCCAGACCCTGACCAGTAAAGATAAGCCGCTTTTAAGGTACTACCGGTTGGAATCGTCAGTGTTGCACTTGAGCTGGTAAGTACTCCGCAGCCGTTGGTGCCGCTGCGCATGGTGTTACCGGTCAAGGCGAAAGATAAATTACCAGCAAAGCTTTTGCGCAGAACGATATCTTGGGCGTAAGAGATTGGTGCGACTAAAAAGCACAATAACAGCACAAGCCCAGAGCAAAATCCGTTTTTAGGCATGTTGTTTAGCATGTTTAAAATTTTGGAATTCCGTGTTTTCAAAAAATTAACCTGAACTTTTATCGAAAAAAAAAGTCGCGCCATGTTCATTGCTAGAGATCATAAGGTTTGTAACATCTCGCGTCAATTTACAGCCAATATGTAGCCAAAGTTTTCCATCATGTGGTAAGCGCTTGATTTAGCGATGAATATTCGATATTCGCCGCTTGTATTGATAAAACTACCTTATATCTGCTTATTGATCGTTTTTGAGCAATAAAAGAGGGCATAGGTCACATGAAAACATGGAATATCGGACCTAAAGTGACAAAAATTGTCACTATGTAAATCTTGTGCAAGCGACGGTATATCTTGGCTATTTTCTTCATTTCACTACCTATGTGTAACGATCGGTTTCCAGCGCTGTGAAAGAGTAACTGTCTGTCACCTTATATATACGCAGTAAACATCTTGTTAGATGCGCATAGTGCAATGATTTTTAGCTGGAGCAGGGTGCCCTTAAAAGATTGCAGCAATGTGAATGTATGTTTTTATGAGTATCACATATTGGTCTCGGGTGAGGCGTATCGGGTAAGCATCGGGATAAAGTAAGAGAGTAGCGCCTGATAAACAGTTGAAATTTTTAGTAATAGCTAACATTTCGCCCAAAAAAATGCCGCTCAGCGCATGGCTGAGCGGCATTTTGTTCTATCGAGTCTAATAACTTGATGTGATTAGAACGCGTACTTGGTCGTGAAGTAGACGCGGTTCATCGTGGCATCGGCGCCACCAACACGCTCAACATTAGCGGTGCTGAGTTCGGCACCGTAAGTCAATTGCTTAACCGGTGAGTGCATGATGTTAACGCGCATACTGGTTGCATCTGTTACGCCGGTGGTCACTGAATCATCGTAGTCGGCAGATAACATGCCGTATACAGCGGTTGAGCGCCATTGGCTGCTCCAGTGATGGCGATAAGCAACAAAAGCAGCAGTGGTATCGCTGGCTTCTAAGTCCTCACCCACAAGGGCGACATCTGCAACCGCACCTAGGCCCACGTAACGGCCAACACCTTTACCGTAAGTCGCACTGAATTTTAAGTCATCCTTACCGACCATCAACTTACCGGCGACGTTTACGCCGTAGCCCATGGTGGTGGCGTCATCGCCGTCGAGAGGGCCGTCATAACTCAATTGGCGTAGCAACAATGCTGCGGTCATATCAAGATTGTCGGCTTTAATTTTATAGCTGGCGGTTAAGTCTGGCAGCATGCCATTGTCACCGCTGTCGCCAGCGCCTGTAGTTTGCGGGTTTTCTAACGACACGGATAGATCACCCGAGGTATAGCGTACTTGCGGTTGGCGAATAAATACGGTGGATTCGCTCGGGCCAATGAAGTCAGCAACTTCTGGCAGGGCACCCACATTCATAAAGTTAGACCAAGTTTGACCTACCAGTAACTTGTCGTACTGAACGTAGGCATGACGTAAACGCGGTACGTAAGAGTTGGACACCACTTCGTTACCACCGGCCGTTGTCGAGAAATCTAGCTCAATAAAGCTAGTGATGGTTTTGCCATCTTCGACCTGAGTCACCGTTTTAAAATTGAAGCGGGAGTTGCGAGCTGAGAAATCAAGTTCAGCTGTATCAGGTTCGGTACCAGGGACGATTTGCGATGGCGCATAGTAGTCGCGTCCATAGCCATCGACGATATCGCCGTCAGAATACGTACTCAGCATGGCATCCATTTTAATGAAGCCGCCGAAGCTGAACTCGGTATTGGCAGCGTTGACCGCCATTGGCAGTGCCGCAGTGGCCAGTAAAACCATAGGTAATTTGCGCATGCTTGTTCTCCTAATTTTTGTATTGTGCAGAGCCACTATGGTGCACAAATTCTGTGCAATGAAATTAGCCAAAGGTCGAAGCACTCATCCTGACTGAGCAAATACTTTAGTTCTGGTTAGGTGAAACACCTGTTCAGTTTGCTGGAATCGAACCAAAGTGACGATGAATCGCCCCTAATGACAGTACTTTCCTGACTTTGTAGTATTCTCTGACTAGTAACTCACTGCGCGATCTCTATTTGGGCTGAATAGACCATTGTCTAATTCAGCCTTGGTCCTAGTGCGACCAATATGGGGGTAGAACATTAAACGACGTCAGCTGTCGAGCTGGTTGAGCGTGATACGAATGACGGGAGAACAATAATGAGTGACGACAAGATTTATGAGGTTAAGCCTGAGTTTGCCAACTCAGCTTGGATCGACAACGACAAGTATTTGCAGATGTATCAGCAATCGGTCATTAATCCTGATGGCTTCTGGCGCGAGGAAGCCAGTAAGCGTATTGATTGGATTAAACCTTTCACCAAAGTGCGTAACGTTTCTTTCGATGATCACAAAGTCGATATCCGTTGGTTTGAAGACGGTACGCTCAACGCCTCTGCTAACTGTCTAGATCGCCATCTTGAAACACGCGCCGATCAAACCGCCATTATTTGGGAGGGTGACGACCCGAGTGATAGTAAAAACATCACCTATCGCGAATTGCATGAGCAAGTATCGCGCTTTGCCAACGCGCTACGCGGGCAGGGCGTACGTAAGGGCGATGTTGTTTGTATTTATATGCCGATGATTCCTGAAGCTGCCGTTGCAATGCTGGCATGTACTCGTATTGGGGCTATCCATTCGGTGGTATTTGGTGGTTTTTCACCAGATGCATTAGCGGGTCGTATTGAAGACAGTAATTCAAAAATTGTGATTACCGCTGATGAAGGCGTACGTGCAGGTAAAAAAGTTGCGCTTAAGGCCAATGTCGATGAAGCATTAACGCATCCAGCGATCAAATCATTAGAAAAAGTGATTGTGGTAAAACGCACTGGCGGCCCAGTGGCTTGGCATGCTGCGCGCGATGTCTGGTACGAAGACTTGATGGCGTTGGCATCCCCTAATTGTCCGCCAGAAGAAATGAATGCCGAAGACCCGCTCTTTATTTTGTATACGTCAGGCTCCACCGGTAAACCAAAGGGTGTATTGCACACGACGGGCGGTTACATGGTTTGGGCGTCTATTACCCATCAGTACGTATTTGATTACCATGATGGTGATGTCTACTGGTGTACCGCAGATGTTGGCTGGGTAACCGGCCACACTTATCTGCTTTATGGGCCATTGGCGAATGGTGGTATTACCTTGATGTCGGAAGGTGTGCCGAATTATCCAAGCATTAATCGAATTTCGCAGATTATTGATAAACACCAAGTGAACATTCTCTATACCGCGCCGACCGCGATTCGTTCACTGATGGCGGAAGGTACGGCTGCGGTTGAGAACACTAGTCGTAAGAGCCTGCGTCTGTTGGGTTCGGTTGGTGAACCGATCAATCCAGAAGCTTGGGAATGGTATTACCGCACAATGGGCGACGAGCGTTGTCCTGTGGTGGATACTTGGTGGCAAACCGAAACCGGTGGCATCATGATTACGCCGCTGCCGGGCGCTACGGCTGCTAAACCAGGCTCGGCAACTCGCCCATTCTTTGGTGTGCAGCCTGCGTTAGTGGATAGCGGCGGTATGATTCTAGATGGCGCTACTGACGGTAACTTAGTGATTGTTGATAGTTGGCCTGGCCAAGCACGCAGTGTTTATGGCGACCACGAACGCTTTGTTCAGACCTATTTTTCGACCTTTCGTGGTATGTACTTTACCGGTGACGGAGCCCGCCGTGATGCGGATGGCTACTATTGGATTACGGGTCGCGTAGACGATGTGATTAACGTATCTGGCCACCGCATGGGCACTGCAGAAGTTGAGAGTTCGTTAGTGGCGCATCCTAAGGTTGCTGAGGCCGCTGTGGTGGGTTACCCCCACGATATCAAAGGCCAAGGCATTTATGTGTATGTCACATTAAATTCCGGCGAAGAAGCTAGCGATGAATTGGTGAAAGAATTGCGTAACTGGGTGCGTGCTGAAATTGGCCCAGTGGCGACACCTGATTTAATTCAGATTACGCCTGGATTACCAAAAACGCGTTCAGGCAAAATCATGCGTCGAATTTTGCGCAAAATAGCAGCCAACGAACATGACGCGCTGGGTGATATTTCAACGCTGGCAGATCCTGCTGTTGTTGAAACTTTGATTGAAGAGCGGCTAAACCGTTAAGGTTTGGTTACTAGCGCCGTCGAGCTTGCTCGGCGGCTTTAGTGTTTCTAGACTAAAGTAATAGCAGACAGTAAGACACAACAATAACAAGGCGATGGAACAGCCAAACAGGAGGCAGTGATGCAACTGGCCCAAAAAATTATTATTGCGGATGACCATCCGTTATTTCGCACCGCTATGCAGCAAGCTGTAAAACAGTTGTTGCCCGATGTGTTGATTGAGCAGGCAGAATCGCTACCCGAGTTACAGCACTTAATCGAACTGCATAAAGATGCAGATTTGGTGCTGCTGGATTTGCAAATGCCCGGTGCCCATGGTTACTCAGGGCTAGTGTATATGCGTTCCCATTATCCTGAAATACCTGTCATTGTCGTTTCGGCTTGTGAAGATCCAGCGATTATGTGTCAGGCCATTGACAACGAAGCCGCTGGTTATATTGCTAAGTCTTCGTCACTTGATGAGATTTCTCGGGCAATTGGTTTGGTATTGCAAGGTGATATTTATTTGCCTGAGAAAGCACGCCGTCATCAGCATCACCCGAATCCATTAGCGATGGACTTAGCGGTGCGTTTGGCGACGTTAACTCCGCAGCAATTCCGTGTGTTAACCATGATGGCTGACGGTATGCTGAATAAGCAGATTGCTTATGATTTAGAAGTCAGTGAAGCGACCATTAAAGCTCATGTGACTGCTATTTTCCGCAAGCTTGGTGTGCGTACTCGTACGCAAGCCGTTATTGCCGTACAAAGTTTAGATATCGAAAAACCCGAAGGACGTATAGCGGCATCGTCATCACACGTTGATGCTTAATTCGCTTTATTCAATGATTTCTGTCGTTTTCCAAGCACGCTTGCTGAGTTAACTCAGTAAGCGTCGCATCAAGGCTCGTAATGCCGCTGGGCGAACGGGCTTGCTTAAAAAATAGAACCCTAATGCCTTCGCTTGATCGGCTATTTCTGGACGAGGATCTGCAGTAATTAAAATTCCAGGAATGTCTGGGTTATTCATTTTTGCACGTATGCCCATCATGACATCTAGCCCCGTTGATTCGTGGTCGAGTTGATAATCTGCCAGCATAATTCGTGGTTCGAATGGGATATTTTGTGCTTCCGTTTCGTTTTGACATGCATGTAAATCGCATTCCCAGCTGCTTAGTAGAGCAGTCATACCCGCTAATACAGCCTCGTCGTTATCAATACAAAAGGTTGGTATGCCACTAAAGTTGCCGGTGTTATTCAGTAAGACATCGCTTTTATCAACTTTTTGTTCTTGAGCTGGAGTTAGAGGTAATTCAATGCGGAAACAGGTGCCGCGTCCCACTCGGGATGACACGCTGACTGAATGCTCCATTCTACGCGACATACGATCAACAATAGCGAGTCCTAGCCCCAGACCTTTAGTGTCTTGGCGTCCTTGATTGAGGCGTTTAAATTCGCCGAATATTTCAATTAATTTGTCTTGTGGTATGCCAAGACCAGTATCCCAAACCTCTAATAAAAGATGCTCTCCACGTACTCTGCAGCCTAATAAGATGCCACCCTTGTTGGTATAGCGCACAGCATTGCTTAAGAAGTTCTGAATAATTCTGCGCAGCCAATGCGCGTCACTAATCACCCAATGCTTGCATTCGCGCACATGCAGCTTTAAGCCTTGATCGGCAGCAAGCGCAGTGAACTCATCGCGTAATGGCCGTAATACCGCGGCTAAGCTTATCGGCTTTAAGTGCGGTTCCATTGCCCCTGAATCGAGCTTTGATATTTCAACCAGCAATGACAGAACGTCCTCGGCAGATTGCAAAGCACCCTCTAAATGCTTTAGTAGACCTTGCTGTTCGGTCGTTAAACGTTGCTGCGACAGCGTCGATGCAAACAGCTTTGCGGCATTTAATGGCTGCATTAAATCGTGGCCTGTCGCCGCTAAGAAACGCGTTTTGCTTTGGTTTGCATCAATTAATTGTGA
>Ga0105357_10001427_pt1 | contig 12826 bp, 12 predicted proteins | sample GOMGulsemesocosm_4_FD_83660 | JGI IMG/M metagenome (GOLD analysis project Ga0105357, IMG submission 83660) | Methane-oxidizing microbial communities from mesocosms in the Gulf of Mexico - GOM15B Gulf of Mexico | ecosystem: Environmental > Aquatic > Marine > Cold seeps | place: USA: Gulf of...
AGATGCAGGTACAGATGCAGGTACAGATGCAGGTACAGATGCAGGTACAGATGCAGGTACAGATGCAGGTACAGATGCAGGTACAGATGCAGGTACAGATGCAGGTACAGATGCAGGTGCTCCGAGTAACTCTACTAACTCTTCAGTTATTACTTGGGCTTTATTATAGAGAGGGTCATTTTCATTAATATAACCAAGCATTTGAGTGAAAATATTTGCGGACTTCCTCAACTGAATTATGCCCATATTATGCCAAGACTTTGATGATTTAGGTTCTAATTTAACCGCCTCTTCATAAGCACTAATGGCCAAGTCTGGCTGATTTGTATGTGCATAAATATTGCCAATACGGTGCCAGAGTAAAGGTTCATTCGGGCTTTTTTTAACCAAACTTAAATAGAGTTTGAGTGATTGACCGTATTTTTTAGTAAGGTAATAGTTAGCGGCCAGCTCTTTTTTCTGGTTAATCGCGTCGCTATTCCTTCGCTCCAATGACTTACATGCAGAGATATTGATGATGAGAAAAGTAATGAGTAAAATTTTATTCATCTTTTATCCAGTGGCTTTGAATGCCATTTTGTAAATGGAGGCGTTGAATAGTGCCTGCGGGTAACTCAATAATAGACGTTGCGCGAAAACAACCTGAGGCTCTCCAGATTTTTAGAGCAGATACTATTTTGATAATGACATTGCTCTTATTTAAGTAAATAAGGTCTATGGGGAACTGCATTCCAAATGTATGAATGGAATTGCAAGGTTTAATCCATAAGCCTCCGGTTGGAAGCGCCTTTTTATCTAAAAGCCCTCTCATCCGTTCTGCGGTCGTTTCCGTTTTATTAATGGCATCAAGAGTGGCAATGATGGCACCATTAGAGTCATAAAACTGGAGTTTACCTTGGAGCACAAACGTTTAATTATTGGTTTAAAAACTTCATTACAATGGGGAAACCTAAAATAATGAATGTAACAGGAAAGATGAAAATAATGAGCGGGAAAATTAACTTAACGGGAGCTTCCATTGCTTTCTTTTCTGCTCGCTGAAAACGCTCTGTACGGCGTTGGTCGGATTGTAAGCGCAATGTTTTCGCCATACTTGAGCCCATACGCTCGGCCTGTATCATTGCATTTACAAAACTTGTAACATCTTTAATATCAAGTCGGTCAGACATTCGTTTTAAGCCATCAGACCTGGAAACACCAGCACGTAAATCACGCATTAAAATACTAAATTCATTTTTCAGGGCGCTTTCAGGCCCCTTATTCATAGCTTGCTGTAGGGCTCCAATTAAGTTTAAGCCGGCTTCAACGGCCATAGTGATGAAATCGAGGTAGACAGGTAAGGTTTTTATAACGCTAATTTCACGTCGTTTTCTTGCATCAGACAGCCAAACTAAGGGAAACACAAAGCCCGCTAATGGCGCAACTAAGAAGACAAGCAAAGACTGTTCTACTTTTAAAGATATAACAAGAAAAGCGGCTATAAAAAGAAAAATAATAGCAGAAACAAATCGTAAACCGACAAACTGTTCGGCATTAAGAATATAGCCGACACCTGTTTTGGCTAGTTTTTTTTCTAAACGATCGAGGTATGAGTTTGAGTAAAACTGTACGATTGAGTTCGCCATGATTAATATAAGCGGCCAAAGCATCTTGAGAGTAGGGGGCAATGGATCCATAAACTCACGGTCATCCTCTTCTATTTCGCCAATAATAGAACGCACGTACAGCGCAAAGAAGGTAATGCTGAGACCAATTAAGCAGACAGTAAGAAAGAAGAGTAGGCTCATTTTATAATTAACAATTAAACGTCAATGTTGGTGACTTGACGGATGAAGATATATCCCAATACTTCCATAACAACAATAACGGAAATTGTTGCCCAGCCTATGGGGGTTGTAAACATTAGCCCCATTGCTTTTGGCTCAAGGAAGGAGAGTAATAACCCTAAGAATAATGGGAGTGCTGTCATGACGTAACCTTGCATACGGCCTTGCGCAGTGAGTGATTCGATCTTGCCTTCCATTGTAACTTTACGCCGTAATGTGTCGGCTAATGTGTCGAGAGTTTCTCCTAAATTTCCACCTATATCGCGTGAAATACGTAGCGCAGCGGTAAACATTAGAAAATCTTGAATGGGTAGGCGGCGTTCCATATTGCGAATTGAATGTTCAAACTCAACACCAATTCGTTGCTCACGAATAAAAAGCATGAATTCTTGAGACAGGGGAGCTGGTTGCTCTTGTACAAGAGCTTCTAAAGCCATATTTAAGCTGGCGCCAGCGGATAAGCCACCAGTAATCATTGTTAGCGCATCAGGGAGTTGGTGTTCAAAACGTTTTAGGCGTTTATTGCGCATGACTTTATAAACCCGAAATGGGCCAAAGGCTAAAATTAGAAAGAGGGCAATAGCGATAATATAGCTCTGAAATAAAAGAATGGTAAGCAGTGGAAACACGATAATAGCAATTATGTTGACCATGAATAAACGATGAGGGTCGATAAACATGAACATGTCGTCCATATTTGTTGTTGCTGTTTCTTTATAAACTTCTTCGTAGTCTGCGTAGAAACTTCTGCTTTTGTTGATGGCTATAAAGGCAACTATTGCTAAGGCAATAAATAAGCAGCCAAGAGTGGCAATATATACAATACTTGCTGAAAAAGAAGATGCTTCTGCCCAAGCAGGGTTCATGAAAATATGCTCATATCGACATTAACACCGCGTGCGCGTAGTTTTTCATAAAAAGCGGGCACTTGTCCCGTTGCTTCAAACTGCCCAATAACATTCCCTTTTTCATCAAAGCCTTCTTGGCGATAAATGAAAATATCACTGAGTTGAATAGTTTCACCTTCCATACCCGTTATTTCGGAAATGTGTGTCACTTTTCTAGAACCGTCAGCAAGTCTCGATTGCTGTACAACAATATGAACAGCAGAGGCTATTTGTTCTCGGATAGCCCTCATTGGAAGATCCATTCCTGACATCATAACCATAACTTCAAGACGTGAAATAACATCCCTAGGTGTGTTGGCGTGTGCGGTTGTTAGAGAGCCATCATGTCCCGTGTTCATAGCTTGTAACATATCAAGCGCTTCGCCACCTCGGCACTCACCTACAACAATTCTATCAGGGCGCATACGTAAACAGTTTTTCACCAAGTCACGTATAGGAATAGCTCCTTTACCTTCTAAGTTGGAAGGGCGCGACTCTAATGAAACTAAATGTGGTTGAGATAGCTTAAGTTCAGCGGCATCTTCAACAGTAATAATTCGTTCAGTATCAGGGATGAAGTTAGAGAGAATGTTAAGTAAGGTGGTTTTACCTGAGCCTGTGCCGCCCGAAATCACGATGTTCATGCGCTGTTCTACAGCCATTTTAATCAGTTTAACCATGCCTTCATTAAGTGTGCCAAAACCAATCAAGTCTCTATCGGTGAGCTTCTTTTTAGAAAACTTCCGTATGGTAAGGCAAGGTCCTCGAAGGGCAAGAGGAGGGATAATTGCATTAACACGCGATCCGTCTGCTAACCTTGCGTCAACCATAGGTGAGCTTTCATCAATACGCCGACCAAGCGGTGACACGATGCGCTCGATGGCCGACATAACGGCAGAATCTGAACTGAAAGACACGTCGCTTTTTGAAAGGCGACCAGAACGCTCCACATAAATTTCATCATAAGCATTGACCATAATCTCACTGACTTCATCATCAGCTAAAAGTTCTTCTAAAGGGCCTAGTCCAACGGCTTCATTTAGAACTTCTTCTTTCAGTTTTACTTTATCAATGTCTTCTGGAATCTGTGTGCCCAACGATGCAACAACATCGTTGATCATTTCCTCGACTTTTACTCGTAGTTCTTCCGAATCCATGCTGCCAACATCGGTACGGCGTAAATCCATCATGCGTAAGACATCTTGATGAATTCTATTACGCCATAAGTATAGGCGTTGCTTTCCAAGACTTTCTTCTTTTTGCTCGGGTGTTTCAGCTTTAATGGCTGCGCCGACAAAAGTTTCTACAGACCAGTCTTTTTCACTCAGGTCTTCCTGTTCGCCAGGCAGGGGAGCGGAGGCTTCAACTTTTTCTCCAGTGGTTGTACCTATTCGAAATTCATAATTACCAATAATGATAACGTCGGCACTGCGTATTGGCCCGTAGTAGGTGATTTTTTCATTATTAACCATCGTTCCAATACCTTCACTGGTATCTTCAACGTAAATCCCTTTTTCAGTTAATTCAATTCGGCAGTGTTTTGCAGCAACCCGCCAACCTCGAATTTGTACAAGGTTATCCCTCGATTTGCCTATCGTACAATGCTTAATGTTGCAGCTAACACGATTAGTGCTCTGCCCTTTGTCGGTGGTAACAACGATATCAAACATTAGTCTAAGATCTCCGCGCCTTCATCGATATTTTGAATAAATTGTTGACGAAGTTTTTTAGCACGATCTATTTGCTCAACATTATCTTTGCTTCCTGGATAGATGATTTCAGGGGTGATGAAGATAACAAGGTCGCTTCGATTATTTCGAAAGTTATTGGATTGAAATAACTCACCTAAAACCGGAATCTCACCTAACCATTTAACTTTACTTGCATCATTTGCAATTTCTCTATTAACAAGGCCACTGATGACTAATGTTTCGCCAGCTTTTAAGTTAACTTCTGTTTCAGCAGAGCGATTTTTGAGCCCGGGAATATTCCCGAAAGAGACGGATTGGTCAATACTGCTTACTTCAGTGCTTATCTTGGCTGTTACATTGCCGTCGATGCCAGCAATAGGTTCAACATCTAGCTTAATACCATAATCTTTATATTCTATGGTAACGGTCCCATCAGGGCCGGGTACTGGTACAGGTATTTGACCACCAGATAAGAATTTTGCAATACCACCGCTTTTTGCACTTAAGGTTGGTGATGCTAATAAAATGGCATCACCGTTTGAAACAGCGACATTAATAGTTGATGTTATTAAACCAGCAATCCCAAAGTACCCAGCAGCTCCTGTTCCAACTATTCCCGATCCAGATACCGATGTATCAGCTGTTTGGTTAAAAAAGGCGCCGACGGTTGGGTCACCATGCTGACTAAAGTCTTTAATATAACCAACAGATGGGCCGGCTATGCTTGTAGACCAATTAATACCTAAATTCTCAATTGCGTTAGTATTAAACTCAGTTATTTGAACCTTCATATAAACCATCGGCTCAATAGAGACTTTGTTTTCGACTGTAAGGTCGACAAGTTCTGTGAAAATGCCTTGTATGGTTTCTATAACGGTTTTCCCTTTACTGTCAACGGAGCCGGTTAGTACAGCAAACTTTCCAATCATATTGAGATCAACATTAAGCCCAGGAATGTTTTTTATTAAAGACGCAATATCGCTTAAATTAACTTTTACAGTAAGGTCGATAATATCTTTATATTTGCTTGCGACGGCATTAACTTTTTCTTTACTAATGTCGGTAACAAAGCCTTCAATCAGTATGTTTTCGCCGACTCTTCTAGTTGATATACCTTTGATGTTAGCCAGTGCTTGTGAGGCCTCAAAGGATGTTCTATTTGAGTTTTTCTCAGTGATATAGAACCTATAAGTTAAAACGGAATTATCCTCGAGCCATACTTGAAGCTTGGTGTCGCCTTTACTTTCAGCCAAAACTAAAAGGTTTCCGTCCTCTAAAATTGAAGTGCTCAGCAGGCTTCCATTACCAACGACGACACGTTTAATTTTTCCGACACTTAGTTTTTGTATATCGCCAACAAAAACAGTATAGCTTTTAGCTAAGGCGGGGCTTATGTTTGCCAGAAGCAAAAAAACAAGGATGGGTGAAATAGCTTTTTTAAAGATTAAATTCATTTTTATAGCTCCGCTGTTACTCAGTAACAGGTACTTTATTAACGGTTGCAACGCTGTCTTCACTAACACCGCCTACGATATAATCAACGTTATAACTAAAGTCTAAACGTGATTCCTCTAAATTACTTGCGGTGAGGCCTTTAATAAGGCTTCCATCTTTGCGAGTGATTGAACCGTCAGCATTAATAATAACGTCATTAGGATCGACCACGGTTCCATCAGCAAGAACTAACATGCCGTCTTCTCGCAAGGTTGCCCCCTTTAAGATAACGCCATTTGCGGTCACTATATTGCCATTTGCATCAACGGATAGTTTTCCAGCTATTTGACCCAGTTTTGCTTTTTGTAAAATATTTCCATTTTTGTCTCGAATAGTCCCGTCGGCGTCTATAACTATGTCGTTAGGGTCTACAACCGTGCCATCTGCAAGGACTAGCATGCCATCTTCACGTAGCGTTGCGCCAGGGATGGTAAGGCCGTCAGTGGTGGTAACGTTGCCATTCGCATCGGTACTTAGTTTGCCAAGCTTTCTTGAGGCGGCTAGGCCACTGAGGATACGGCCGTCTTTTGTCATGATAGTGCCATCAGCAGCAATGATGATATCGTTTGGATCGACGACTGTTCCATCGGCAAGAACCATCATTCCGTCTTCTCGAAGAGTCGCACCTTTAATGACTATGCCAGTATCTGAAACTATATTACCTTCACTGTCTGTTTTGAATTTGCTGCCTATGCTTTTACTGCTGGCTCGCAATTGTTCTTTTGCCGCTAGCTGACTGGCATTAAGACTAATAGTATTGGTATTAACTGCTGTAAACCCTGAACCACTAGAATCTTTACGATTTCTTAGTAGCGCAAGAAGATCACCTTTATCTTTAGCAATGGTTAGAATGGCGCCTTCTTTTGCGGTGACATTAAGTGTTAACGTTGTGTAATTCTGTTCGGGTTTAACGCCATAGCCAGCTCGCATAAGGCGAACTTTTTCTTCATAGTCTCGTGCTGCTTCACGCCCAGTTGCAAGCACTTCTACGTTTTCTAAAACAGGTAATACTTCGTTGGTCTTTTTGCCACTATTGCCTGAAGAGCTTGGTGGAAGATTAACGAAAATATCAATACGGTTACCCGGGCGAATTAAGCCAGAAATTGAATTTGTTTCATCAATTTGTATGGTAATAGCACGTCTTTTAACAGGGATCGTATCGGAGAAATCAACCGGGAACTCACGGCCAAGAAAACTTTTTAACAAAGGTTTACCGGTAGCAAGGTTTTGTGTAATAACTTGACCTTCTACAGACTCAAACTCACTGGGTTTAATGGCGTTATCATCCACAAAGTCACTGGGAATTTGCCGTATTGCTAAAGTAGAGCCACTTAATATATCGCCTTTTACTAGGTCGCGACTAGCAACAACAACAGACACTGGGCTGCTTTTGGGTTTTAATGCATTAATAAGATCATCCTCGAGAACACTGAGGTATAGCATTGCCAAAGCCGCTCCAACGCCACCAAGAATAAGTGCGGTGGTTAGTAGCGAAACTTCCTTTTTATCTGAAAACATTTGATCCCTCTTTTTACTGAGTGTTTCACTCATATTTTATTATTTTAAGTATGCCTTTAGGGAAAGCTGGGTAATGATGACATAGTTGGTAGTGATGGTGGAAAATTTTGTTGGGCTTGTTGTACTTGATTTATGGTATTGCTTAATTGCGTTAAATTATTTGAAAAGCTAGCTAATTTATTGCCACCACTTTTAAGCTGATTAGATAAAGCAGGGTATTTGCCTAGGCGTTCATAATAGTTCGCTAAAACTAAAAGGTCGTCGGACTCGGGAAGGTCGGATAAAGAGACCGTGTAGCCATGCCCTCTATGCTTGTCGGAAACAGCCTCGAGAAAGGAGTTTTGGTCGGTGACAGTTTCACCAACAGAGCCTAAACCCGGAGCAAGCAAGGCTGCACTTAATGCAGTTAAAATAACAACATACTCAATCATTGACTGTCCTGATTGTTTTTTCATTGTAATAATCCCTTGTCTACTTGGTTGGCAACAATCATTGTTTCCCCATTCATAGTGCTAATGGTTAGATTAACTGTTTTGCGGCCTTTTCTGACCAATAATGCAAAGCCTTGTTCGCGAGGTTGTACGACCTCATCTAAAAGCACGTCCCAATTTTTATTTTGAAAATGTTTTTTATAATAAAGCTGATTACTCTTAGGGGAAAAGCGGTTCTTTATTAATAAAACATGGCCTGTCTTTCCTGGATCATGGCTTTCTTGAGAATCAAGAATTTGGCTGCCACTCATTACAGGGAAACCATTAGCCGAGGGTGCTTTGTAACTTTTGTTGTCTAGTAAGTTTGGTAAATCACTTATGCTTAGGTAACCCCATGAGCTGTTTTTTGAGCGGGCTTGTACTTGGACATTTAAATATTCGTCTTTAATACGTTTGCCAATCATTAACCATGGAGGGGTTTCAATTTCGGCAAATTCTTCTTGCCAATGGTTTCGATAAAACTCGAGAACATCTTGAACCGGTGCGTTAACGGAAAACTTTCTTATGGCCAATGTTAACCCCAACGAGGTTGTTGAATTGCTAACAACGGAAACTTTAGCGTTTGGCGGGGCAGGAAAGTCTTCCGCAGGTGCCGCTGAAAAAACTAAAAGGCTGAATAGACCCAATAAAAAGAATTTATTGTTCACAATACCCACCTGAGCAATCTACTGTACGTGACTCAGGATCTAAAGCGTCTACAGGCACTTGATCCATGATTACTGGGTCATCCATTGGGTAGCCAAACCTCAAGCTATCTGAGCCAAGTTCTGGCGCTAACAATACCGTGCTTGCAATATCCATGGCCGTGTTAATAACAGGATTATTCAATATGGCTGTTGGAATTAACCCGCTAGACTGAAAAGTAGAATGCGCGCTGCCGCCCGCTCCCCATGTCTCAGTGAGTAAGCCAGATTTGGCTTGCATTTCTAAATTCAAGTCGTAGCCGAACAATGCTTTTGTATTTGTTGATGATAGGGCAGAGTAGGTAGGAGCTTCTGCAACGGGAAGAATGAGTGATACGCTATGCCGCCCATCTACAGTTAAGTTCCCATCGGGGTTGATGGCATCAAAACCGGCATTAATACCAAGGGCAGCGTAAGCGCTAGCAATATAGTTTAACCCTGTGCCGATGGCTCCAATAAGGGCGTTTACAAGGACAGTTTTATCGGGGCTTGCTTTTGAACCTGATGGTGTTCCTTTGGTTCCTGTTTCTTCGTACATGTTCAGGCCATTATGAAACGTCCATAAGTTATTCTTGGCTGCGTTGTCGTAGCCTGACTTATCCACGAGAGTGTTAAGTGGAGTGGCAGTATCGGAATAAAAGCGACGATCAGCTTCTTTTTTTACTTGAGCAATAGATTTTTGAGGTAGTTGACTGCTGCTAATAGCACTAAAACCGCCAGGTTGGTCGTTCAAATTAACATAATGGGCAGAGTATTCCCAAGTGGTATATCTTGCGGCCTGGACAGCGGCCAACTTCATGTCGATATATTTACCTACAGTAGGTACGATAAGGAACAGGGGTATCAAAACAAAAGCGGCAGCAACAACAAACTCTGTCATCGCCTGTCCTTTTTGGTTTGAGTGCTTTTTTATCATCCAATAATCGACTTTAGTATAGATTTTAATTGGTCCAGCACAGCAGTTACGTCTGTTGGTAACCACGGCTGGTATTGTTGCATAGCGAGGGCGGAAGTTCTATCTAAATAGCTAGTGTCTACAAGACGGGCTTGCCAGTAAGGATTAAACCCATTGCCAAGCTCTGTTGCCCCATCAGCACGTGCAAAATAGCTTAAGTCGGATGGGCGACTAAAATAAACTTCAGACTTTGCTATAACGGCAATTTTGTCTTGAGCCGTCTCTGGTGATAAGGCAAAGCGTCCGGTTGAATTAGATTGTGAAATATCACCAATTTTCTTCTCTAAACCAATCAATAAAAACGGTGCGGCAAAACCAAAATTCATTTTATTACTAATTTCTATTGGATCCATGGAACGTTTCGTGTCGTTATACCGAGGTAGTCCTAAATAGCCAGTATTCAAATTGTTAGAAGAGGCCTGAAAAGAAACATTTCCCTCGCCGATAGGTACCGGGAATAACCATGACCAAGTAATAGGTAAAATATCTGGGCTAGCACCATAGCCATGGTCTGGAACCTTGCCGCCACCGATAGGACCGTTTTCTGGCCATAATGTTTTGTCTAGTGGGTGTGGTTTTATTGCATCGCTACTGCTTGCTATTTGAGCGCCACCTATAGCGAACGGAACATCAAAATTAATAGAAGGGATAGGCAGTTTAACATCCAATACTTCAACACTAATCGATGAGGACACATCAAGAGCAGTTAAATCAGCAGCTGTCCATACATAGTGTTGTTCCTTTTTGGAGCCTTTTTTTGATGTTTTGAAACGCAAATCTGAACCGCCTTTACGCTCCAAGTTAACTTCAAAATCGATTTTCACACAAAGAATACAAACCCCAAGAGCCTTTACCTTAAAGTTGACATGAATTGGCGGCAGTAAAGGTATTGCCCAGCCACCTTTTGATTGGCTACATAAGAATCCAAGTATGGGGTGGTTATGACACTCTCTATTTTTACTGAAAGGATCTCGAGCGGCATTAACCATAGCAGCCAGGCGCTGCATGCCCTCTTTTTGAGCGCTAGTGTGAGGTTTTTCGGTGAGGCCGGGAACATGGGGGATATTCCCATTACTCAATTTATTCCAATTATCATCTTGTCTGTAAGAGGTAACAAAACTACCAAAACTTTTTTGTAAGTTAAGGTCGCTGTAATAGGTGGTCATATGACGACCTAAAGTGAAATAACCAAAAGCAGACATTTGAGCATCTTTGCTATTGGCATCAATCATGTCAAATAGGGTTGAGCCTGTTAGCACAGCCGTTGCTAAGTGCATGAAGCGCTGAGCGGTACTGTATACGCGGTTAAAGTAGGGGATAAACGTAGCCCCTGCTTTAGTGAAAGGCTTGATTGTGTTTTTTACAGTAGAAAAAACGACCCTAAGGCCGCTTATAACGCCTTTGATTATTTGCCCAAGAACAGGTACAGGGTATATAGGCGAGAAGTAAAGATCGAGCCAAGCGGGGGACGAGTTGGCCATTGAGGCCCAGGACATAAGGCCGACCATTTGGCCAAGAGCAACCTCATTGGCGACCATTGCTCGGTTCGTGTAGGCGGTAAAATTTAAATCGCGGGCTTCTAGGGTGGAAATGCTGTAAGCAGTCGCGTCAGCAGCATTTTGGAGCTGCATTTTCTCACTTGTTAATATACCTACATTGACTAAAGACAAGGCGAGTAAAGCTCCTGCTACAGTAACAAGCAGTATTAACAAAATCGCCTGCCCTTTTTGTTTAAAGGCAGGCGGTTTTTTTAAATAAGTTGGCACGTAAGTACCCACAAGTCTGGCGTAGTGAAACTGTGCTTATTGCTCGTAATTTTGAAGTGTTTTAGTAGTGGCGCCCTCAGCCGCACCAGAAGCTGAGCCAGCTGTTACAGCAGTCCTATCACCTGCATCGCCTGCGAGCTCTTGGGTCATCACACCCATTTGGCCACGAATGGTGTCGCCAAAGAAACCGTAAATACCAATAGCCGCTACAGCAATAAGCGCTACGATAATGATGTATTCAGTCATGCCTTGGCCAAGTTGTTTAATATTATTTTTCATCTCAATCCCTCTATTATAGTTGTTTTAAAACATCATACACTCGAACTTAAGGCCGTGCAATACAGCGGATAAGGCGCAAACTTGAATAGTTTTACATGGGTTTAAATAGCCTGTTTTTTTGTTTTAAATATAGTTATTTTCATGTAAATAGTGGGGCGAATTACAAGGTTTATTGGAGGGAGGGGTTTTATGTGAAACGGTGTGTTTTAAATGCCCGCGAAGTGAGTCTAAACACTTTGGCGCTTTATCGTATGCACTCTTAATTTAAATGTTATTATTTGATAATAAAGTAGTTAATTCACCTTTAAATTTCTATATATCAACATAATATAAATGATTAGCCAGTATTCAATTCTTGTATTTATTCTTTTATCCTTTATTGCCGCTAACTTGCCGTGGTTGAGCGATAAACTTTTTTGCATTCGACATGTTTCATTTAAATCAGGTTGGTTACGTTTATTTGAATGGTTGGTTTGGTACGCGATTGCGTTTGCTGCGGGCTTTGCATTAGAGCAGCAAACAATGGGGACGCGTGCAGCGCAAGACTGGGAGTTCTATGTTGTAACGCTGTGCCTTTTTGTTGTTTTTGCGTTGCCGGGCTTTATTTATCACTGCGATTTGAAGAAGATATTAAGGTCTCGTTAGTTGTAAATGAGACTGTTCACTAATTAGCTGTTGAATATCAGTAATAAATTTTTATTATTCAGCTATAATTCTATTTTTTATTAAGGAGATTGTTAGAAATGAAAGCACCTGTTCATGTAGCTGTTACTGGCGCCGCCGGTCAAATTTCGTATTCATTATTGTTCCGTATTGCGTCAGGTGACTTTTTAGGTCCAGATCAACCTGTTTGCTTACACCTTTTAGAAATCACTCCTGCTATGGGAGCTCTTGAAGGCGCTGTAATGGAATTGAACGATTGTGCATTTCCTTTATTACAAGAAGTTATTATGTCTGATGATGCAGAAGTTGCGTTTAAAGATATCGACTTTGCATTCTTAGTAGGCGCTCGCCCTCGTGGCCCTGGTATGGAACGTAAAGATTTATTAGAAGCGAATGCTGCTATTTTCTCAGTTCAAGGTGCCGCTTTGAACAAAGTAGCTAAGCGTGATGTTCGCGTATTGGTTGTTGGCAACCCTGCGAATACAAATGCATTAATTGCAATGAACAATGCGCCGGATTTAGATCCACGTAACTTCACTGCGATGACACGTTTAGATCATAACCGTGCAATGA